>Ga0073934_10010621_pt1 | contig 11387 bp, 4 predicted proteins | sample LarsenN4metaG_FD_76834 | JGI IMG/M metagenome (GOLD analysis project Ga0073934, IMG submission 76834) | Hot spring sediment bacterial and archeal communities from British Columbia, Canada, to study Microbial Dark Matter (Phase II) - Larsen... ...
CAAAAGCCCCCATCAGCGCCGCGAGAATTACGCCTGCGGCGGCGGCGCCCGACGCGAGTGAAAGCACAGCCATACGGCGGACTGGCCAGGGTCGAAGCTTAGGAGTTGCCGGCGGCTCTGCCGGCGCTTCCAGACTGGATGGTTCCGGGAAACGGAACTCCGCCACATAGGCGCCGACCGGCAGCTCGACCCGCAGTTCTTTCTCGTGCCCTGGTTCGCTGTAGTAGCTGGCCAGACGCTTCCGAACCTCGCAGGCCGTAGTGCGCACCACCGGATCCAGGTTGGTGTCATAATCCGGGCTGCGTCCGAATACTTCAATCCCAAGGACCCGCTCCTTCACCGGGAGGGATTGACCATCCAGGGCCCGTTCCACCGCGAAGCGCAACATGGCCCGGTAATGTTTGCTGTTCCGGAAAAACGCGCTCAAGAGGAGCCGCTCAAGCTGGGCACGGATCTCTCGGCGTTGCAGTTCGGTCAGTTCGGGCGCCAGCCGTTCTGCCGCAGGTAACGACATCCCCACCTCTTAGCCCAAAAATTCTATCACTCTGTTTCCCAGGTTGCCAGCATGCCCAGGGACGTAGAAAGTGCCTTCCTACGGTTCCCGCGGCAAAGACCGTATCCGACTCAAAAGAAACGGGGAGGTGCGTTACACGATGCCTCTGTACCGTATCGCCATTGCCAAGAATTCCGAGGTAGTTTACATTCCTGCCTATTCGAGCTGGCTAGCCAGGGATGGGCTCGATTACTCAGGGGGTTCTTTGCCATGTCGCTTCCCAGAGCAGCATTAAAGTCGCTCGGCGCGCTCGTTCTCTTCGCTTCGCTGCAGGCACAGACGGTTTCGAGTTCGATTGTCGGAACGGTAATAGATGCGAGCAGCGCTGCGATTCCCAATTGCGAGGTCAAGCTAACCGATCAGTCCAACGGCGCGGTCCGCATAACGCGGACCGATACACAGGGGCTGTTCCGTTTCCCCAGCCTGTCTTCAGGCGCATATACGCTAAGTCTTCAGGCGTCCGGCTTCAAAACACGTATTGAGAAAGACATTAACGTGTCCAGTAGCGAGACCCGCGAGGTCGGAACCATTACATTGGAGGTCGGCAACCTGACCGAGCAAATCGCTGTGACCGCTGAAGCCACGCCGGTGCAGTTGGCCAGCAGCGAAAAGGCGGCACTGGTCGACGGGAAGCAGCTCAACCAGGTTGCGTTGAAAGGCCGCGACCTGTTCGGATTCATGGTGCTGATTCCTGGCGTCATCGATACAGCGAACCGGGACGTCACGTCGCCTAACGGGTTCGGCGCCATCACCATCAACGGCAACACTTCGGCCAAGAACTACACCGTGGATGGTATCACCAACGTGGACACCGGTTCGAACGGAACAATCCATTACCAGCCGAATATGGACGCGGTGCAAGAGGTCAAGGTGTTGACCTCAAACTACGCAGCCGAGTTCGGCCGCAACTCGGGCGGGACGATCTCGGTTGTGACGAAGAGCGGCGGCCGCGATTTCCACGGCACGGGATGGTGGAACCATCGCCACGAGCAGTTCAACGCCAACAATTTCTTCAACAACCGTTCTGGATTGCCGCGTACTTTGTACCGCTACAACGTTGCCGGGTGGAGCCTCGGCGGCCCCGTTTATATCCCCGGTAAGTTTAACCAGGAGCGCTCACGCTTTTTCATCTTCGCGTCCCAGGAGTACACCAACCAGTTGGCGGCGGTGGCGACGCAGTACAGAACAGTTCCCACCGCAGCCGAGCGCGCGGGCGATTTTTCGAACAGCGTGGACGGGCGCGGCGCGCTGATTCCCGTTCGCGACCCGCTAAACAACGGCGCGCAGTTCGCCGGCAACCGCATTCCGGCCAATCGAATCGATCCCATCGGGCAGAAGATGCTCAATTTCATCCCCCTGCCAAACTTCGCACCGGGCCCCGGACATCCGCAGTTCAACCAGGTGAATTTTCAGGCGCAAGCCAGCGGCGCTCATCCACGGCGCAACGATGTGATCCGCGCCGATATTCGCCCGAATGACAAGATCTACGGGTACTTCCGCTACATCAACGATTTCGACGATGAAGTCAGCGTGTTTAACGGAGTGCAGTGGACTACCTGCTGCCTGGTTCAACATCCGAACCCCGGCAAAGGCTACTCCGCCACCGTCACCTGGGCCGTCACGCCTACCACGATCAACGAATTCACTTACGGCAAGAGTTTTAACTCCTGGTCGTGGTACACGATGGACGAGAAGGGCATCGACCGCTCCAATATCGGCAACCCGCCGATGCTGTTCAAGCACGATTTCAGGCCCGCCATCGAGCACAACAAGCCGCACAGCTTCATTCCGAACGTTTCGTTCGGCAACACGCCGCCCAACAGCGCCAGTTTCGGCAGCGGCAACGCGCAATACTACAACGCCAACAACATCTGGACGCTGCAGGATAACCTGAGCAAGGTCATCGGCAGCCACAGTATCAAGACTGGTATCTACTGGGAGCGCAACCGGAAGCTCCAACCCGGCGGCGCCAACTACAAAGGCGTATACAGCTTTGCCCCCGACGCGAACAACCCGTTTAACAGCGGCCACGGCTTCGCTAACGCGTTATTGGGCAACTTCACTTCATATTCCGAGACATCCAGGCGCACCGAGTTCAACGTCCTTTATCACAACCTCGAATTCTATGTTCAAGACAACTGGCGCGTGAACCGCCGCCTGACGCTTGACATCGGTATGCGTTTTTACCACCAGACTCCCCAGGTGGACACAAACCTGACCTTTGCCATGTTCGACCCGGATGCCTACAAGCGGGGAGCGAGCCCGCGTCTGTATATGCCGGGCTTCGACGCAAACCGCCGCCGCGTCGCGGTGGATCCTGCAACCGGCGCCATTGCACCGGTGGCTGCGATCGGTCTATTTGTCCCCAACTCCGGAGACCCGGTAAACGGAATGCGCGTGCCGGGTACAAACGGAAATCCGTTGAACACCTACTCGCAGGATCCGATCGCGTTTGCTCCCCGCCTTGGGTTTGCTTACGACGTTTTCGGTAACGGAAAGACGGCTCTGCGCGGCGGTTTCGGTGTTTTCTACAACCGGCTGGACGGCAACCGGGTCTATAACATGTCGGCCTTGCCCCCGGTCGCGTTTACACCGACGGTGTACTACAGCACCATCAGTTCGCTTGCTTCCGGCGGCGGGTTATTCGGGCCGAGCAACGTCGGCTTCTTCGGCGGGCATGTCCCCTGGGACCGCGTGCAGAACGCGAGCTTCGGCATCCAGCACAGCCTGCCGGCCGCGATGGTGCTAGACGTAGCTTGGGTTGGCAATTGGGGAATCAATCAGATTCTCGATGTGAATCTGAATCCTGTCCCCTTGGGAGCGAACTTCGCAGCCGCCAATGCCGATCCAACGCAGCCCACGCGGCCGCTGTCAGCGAACTTCCTGCGAACGAACTTTCCCGGCTATGGCGATATCACCTCGCGCACGTTTATCGGCAGCACCAACTATAACGCCTTGCAGGCGACACTCAACCGGCGCTTCACCCAGGGGTTGATGTTCGGCGTGGCCTATACCTGGTCGAAGTCGCTGGGAATTACGTCGTTCGATCCGCTTGTGCCGGACAACCGAGCCCGCAATTATGGACCGACCGGCGCGGACCGGCGGCATATCCTCGCGCTGAACTACGTTTATGACCTTCCCAAGCTCGGTCAGAAGGCGAACAACAGGTTCCTCGGCGCGATCGTCGACAACTGGACCCTCTCAGGAATCACTTCGTTCATCACGGGCGCTCCGATCATGCCCAGCTTCACCAGCGCAGTCGGCGCGGACATCGCGGGTTCTTCGTCGGCCAACATCCGGCTCGATGTGATCGGGGATGCCAGGACGCCGACTACTCCCGGCACATTCTTCAATACAGCCGCGTTTGCGCAACCCGCGCGCGGCACGCTCGGCAACCTCGGCCTCAACGCTTTACGTGGACCCGGTGTCGCCAACTGGGACGCAACGCTGTCCAAGAGCATCCGCCTGTGGTCGGAACGGAGCGTGATGAAACTCCGCGTAGAGGCATACAATGTTTTCAACCATACGCAGTTTGCCAGTTACAACACGTCCACGCAGTTCAACGCCGCCGGCGTGAATACAAATACCGACTTCGGCCGCCCGGCTTCGGCCAGGCCGGCCAGGATTATCGCTTTCGCGACGAGGATCGAGTTCTGAGCAACTGAAGGACATAGGAACAAGGGAATGGCTTATACAAGAAGGCACTTTTTCTACGGCTCGCTGCTGGCGGGGGCTGTCCCGCTAGGTGGCTTTGGCAGTTTGCCGTCACTCCGGGCGATGGGATACAAGTCGCCGAACGAGAAACTGAACCTGGCCAGCATCGGCGGAGGCGGGCAGCCCGCGTCTGACTTGCGGCAGGCACACGCCGGCGTGGAGAACGTCGTCGCGATTGCGGATGTCGACTGGCGCCGTGGGCAGGAGTCGTTTGAACGGTTCCCCAAGGCGGCCCAATACAAAGATCTCCGCCAGATGCTCGACAAGTCGGGCAAGGAAATCGATGCGGTGGTCATCGGTACGCCGGACCATAACCACGCCTATGCCGCCTGGGCGGCGATGCAACTTGGCAAGCACGTTTATGTGGAAAAGCCGCTGACCCGGCTCGCATGGGAAGCCCGCTTCCTGACCCAGCTCGCCGAGAAGTACCCCAAAGTCGCGACTCAGATGGGCAACCAGGGGTACTCCCACGATGCCACGCGAGTCGCCTGCGAGATCATTTGGTCCGGCGAAATCGGCGACGTAACGGAGGTACATGCCTGGACGGGGAGAACATCATGGCCCCAGGGCATGACCAAGATTCCGCCTCCAACTCCAGTACCCGATACGCTCGATTGGGACAACTGGCTTGGGACCGCTGCCTCACGGCCGTTCACTGCCGGCGACGAGGAGTACAAGCAGTTTGTGATCGAGCGGGCAAAGCGCAACGGCCGCGGCGGAGGTGGATTCCCGGGCAACGAGACGTTCGGTTTCTATCTGCCGTTCAACTGGCGTGGCTTTTACGATTTCGGCAGCAGCCTGATCGGCGATTGGGGCGTTCACATCCTCGGACCTGCGAACTGGGCTCTGCAATTGAGCCCGGAATACCTGGTCAGTGTCGAGTGCATCAAGAAGACCGAGTTGCCACCGTTTACTTTCCCCGAAGAACTCGTCATCAAGTATGAGTTCGCAGCACGGCCTGGAATGCCTCCGGTGAACGTGTTCTGGTATCACCACGGTGGCTCAGAGGATCCCTATAAGCCGGCAGGAATGACAGCCGAAGAAGCGCGTAAGATCCCGGGCACTGGACCTCAAGTCGGACCGGCGCCAGGTCAAGGCGGATTCTTCGCTGGGTCTGGTGGCGCTGCGCCGGGCGGAGCGGGTCGCGGCCCGGGTGCACCCGGTGCGGCGGCTCCAGGCCAGCAAGCGGGCGCTGGCGGCGGCCGGCAGGGCGGCGGCGGTGGCGGCCGTGGAATGGGTCAGCCACAACCCGGCCGCAGCGGATACAACTGCATCTTTGTCGGTTCCAAAGGTTACCTCGGCACGTCCGGGCGCGGCGAGGGCGTAGGCCTCCTTCCAGGTTCTCGCTGGGCCGAGTACAAACTGCCTCAACCGATCCTCACTCGCTCCCCCGGTGCGAGCACGGGAAGCAACCATGCGGCTCACACACGCGATTGGGTGCGCGCCTGCAAAGGCGGAGCTCCGGCATGCTCCAATTTCAGCATTGCCGGACCTTACACAGAATGGCTCGTTCTCGGCGCTGCAGCCGTGCATTTCGACGGTAAGCTGACCTGGAATAACGCCAGAGGCGAGTTCAGCAACAACCGGGAAGCCAACAAGTGGGTCAAGCCGACCTATCGCAAAGGCTGGGAAGTCAAGCTTTAATTCCAAATTTCGGGGCGGAGTTGCGTGTAAACGATCAACTTCGCCCCTTTCCGTCGTTGCATTCTTTTTGCTCCTGTAAACACCCTGCTTCGCACCTGTAAACTCCATCGCTCAAGTCTGGTCCCGTCCTTGGTTCAGCGTTAACCTAACGGCCAAAACCGCTTTGACGGGGGTTTACCGTGAATACTTGTTTACGTCTTCTGACGGCCGCTTTTCTCCTATCGGCCGCGGCTTTCTCACAAGGACTTACCTCGCTGACCGGCATTGTCACTGACCCGACCGGCGCGGTAATTCCCAATGCAACCCTAACTCTGGAGAGCGTCACGCGCGGAACGCAGCGCACCGGCAAGAGTGACAGCTCCGGTGTCTACAGCTTTCCGCAAGTGCAGCCCGATCGTTACAAAATCACCGCGAAGGCGAGTGGCTTCAGCGATGTGGTGGTCAATGATGTGGTGCTGCAGATCAACACGCCCGCCACTGTGAACATCACCTTCGAGAAGATCGGCGGCGTCACTGAGGTGGTCTCGGTGTCCGCAGAAGGGACTCAGGTCAACACCCAGGACGCGACTTTGGGCAACACCATCGGGACCACGCCCATCATTCAGTTGCCGGCATTCGCGCGCAATGTCGCGGGATTGCTCGCTCTCCAGCCCGGCGTGACCACGTTCAGCAATACCGACACGGCGCGGCTCTTCAACAGTGAGGGCAACACGGGTCGCGACATTCGCGATGGCGCGGTGAACGGCGGCAAGCCGGACCAGGCAAACGTGACGCTCGACGGCGTCGACGTGAATAACCAGCAGGAGCGCTTCGCATTCACCAGCGTGCTGCGTAACACGCTTGACTCAGTCCAGGAGTTCCGCACGACAACGACGAACGCAAACGCCGACCAGGGCCGTTCCTCGGGCGCGCAGGTTTCGCTCGTGACCAAGAGCGGCACCAATGACTACCACGGATCGGTGTACTGGTATCACCGCAACACCGTGACCGCGGCGAACAACTTCTTCAACAATGTCTCGGGCGTCCAGCGGCCTGCCTTGCTAATCAATATTCCGGGCGCGAGCGTCGGCGGACCCATTCAGAGAAACAAGCTCTTCTTCTTCGCCAACTGGGAACAACGTAGCGATCGCAGTGCGACCAACGTGCTGCGCACGGTTCCAACACAGACTTTCCGCGACGGAATCATTCAGTATCGGGACACAGCCGGCAATATCAGGCAGTTCACACCCGCTGAGATCCGCGCCATGGACCCGCTCGGTATCGGTATCAGCAGCGCTGCGCAGCAGGTGTTCCGCAGCTATCCGCTGCCAAACGATTCGGCGGCAGGCGACGGATTGAACTCCGCGGGCTACCGGTTCACCGCACCCATCGCGTTGCGCTTCAATACCTATATCGCACGCCTCGATTACACACTGGGTACGAGGCACACCTTCTTCTGGCGTGGCAACCTGCAGAACGACCGCTCCAACGCCGCGCCACAGTATCCGGGTTTGCCGCCGAACAGCGTCAATCTCGCGAACGCGAAGGGTTTCGCGCTCGGTCACAATGCCGTAATCACGCCGAACCTGATCAGCACCTTCCGATATGGCCTAACGCGTCTGTCGACTGAGCGCACGGGGCTCCAAAGCACGCCTGTCACCTTCTTCCAGCCCTTCTCGAACCCAGCCGGATTCACAACCGCTTTGGCACGGGTTATCCCGACGCATCATCTCTCGCAGGACTTCACCTGGAACAAGGGCTCCCATGAGATCCGCTTTGGCGGAACAATGCGTTTCATCTCGAACAAGTCGGCCAACTACGGAAATTCTTTTCACTTCGCTCTGACGAACTCCGCCTACATGTTCGGCACTGGGGCGGAGTTGGCGCCGCCAAGTGTGAACCCGACGGATCGCACCACCATCCAGCAGATGATGGCCGCAATCATGGGACTGGTGACACAAGGAACTTCGCAGTGGAATTACGACGTCGACGGCAACCTGCTGGCGGTGGGAGCGCCGGTCACGCGCAACTACAAGAACGAAGAATACGAGATGTATGTCCAGGACACTTGGAGGCTGCGGCGCAATCTGACTTTGACCCTGGGGTTGCGCTATTCACTGATGCCGCCGGTCTACGAAGCCGACGGCCAGCAGATCTCACCGGATCAGCCGTTTAACGACTGGTTGAATAAGCGCGCCACGCTTGCCGATGCCGGCAGGCCGCAGAGCGAAGCCGGCGTAATCCGCTTCCTGAAAGGCAGTGATCCGAACGCGCGGCCGTTGTACCCCTACCATAAGGACCTGTTTGCCCCGCGCCTCGCGCTGGCTTACTCACCGGAAGGACGTAGTGGGCTCTCGAAGTTCTTCTTCGGAGGGCCCGGCCGTACCTCGATCCGCGCCGGATGGGGCATGTTCTACGACATCATCGGCCAGCCGCTGGTCCGCACTTACGATGGCTCCGCTTTCGGTTTCTCCACTTCCATCAGCAACGTCACCAACGTGTTGACTATGCGCACAGCGCCGCGCTTCACGGCGATTACCGCCGTGCCGACGGGTCCCGGAGGCATTATCCGCGATGCGCCTCCCGGGGGATTCCCGGTTACCTACCCGACCGACGCCTTCGAAATCACCAACTCGATCGACGACCAGTTGAAGATGCCGTATACGATGAACATGAACTTCAGCATCGGTCGTGAGTTCGGCGACGGCTGGTACGTGCAGGGTTCCTATGTCGGGCGCTTGTCGCGCCGCACCCTGATCAATCGCGATCTTGCGATGCCGACCAATCTGCGGGATGCGAACAGCGGCCAGACCTACTTTGAGGCGGCCACGCAGATCGCCTTGCTGCTCCGCGCCAACACGCCGACAGCAAACGTTCCAACCATTCCGTTCTGGGAGTCGTTCTACGGCAATATCGCGACACCCACCCTTACGGCGACACAGCGGGTCTACAACCTGTACCGCAACTTTGCCCCCGACTACACGTCAGGCTTAGCCACGCTCGACAACAACGGCATTCCAGGTTGCAGCCGCATCGGTTGCAACGCGATGTTCAATAGCCAGTTCTCGGCCCTCTCGGCGTGGAGTTCCATTGGCTCGGGCGCGTATCACGGAATGCAGTGGACGGTTCGCAAGCGCATGGGTCGGAGCCTGACCGCCGACTTCAACTACACCTGGTCCAAGTCGATCGACCTAGCCTCAGTGCCGGAGAACAGTGGGTCGTTCGCCGGGTTTGTAGTCAACACCTGGAACTCGAGCCAGCGCCGTGCGGTATCCGACTTCGACGCCCGGCATATCTTCTCCTCCTTCTGGGTATGGGAAGCGCCGTTTGGCCGCGGGAAGCGCTGGGGCAGTTCCATGCACCCGGCTCTGGACGCCATCGTCGGAGGCTGGCAACTTTCCGGAATCTGGACGCAATCCACGGAGCTGCCTTACTCTGTCGGCAACGGCCAGAACTACCCCACCAATTGGCAGGTCCCCGGCTTCGCAACGCCGAAAGGGCCGACCACGCCTTCGACAAAGCAAAAGAATGCTCCCGCGATTGCCGGCCGGCCAGGTCCCAACCTGTGGCCCAATCCAGCGCAGACGATCACTGAGTGGGACTTCACTCTCCCCGGTCAGACCGGCAACCGCAATGGTATCCGTGGCGATGGCAACTTCAACATCGACATGGCGCTCGCAAAGCGGTTCGTGATGCCCTATTCCGAGCAGCACAGCCTGCAGTTCCGCTGGGAGACGTTCAATATCGGCAACTGGGTGCGCTTCAACAACCCGAACCTCAGCCTGGGGGCAGCGGGCAATTGGGGCAAATACCAGACCACGTTGAATCAACCCCGTCAGATGCAGTTCGCGCTACGCTACGAGTTTTAGCATCGCGACCAAGCGGGACCTTCAGTCCCGCTTTCGGTGTTCTTCTACACAAGAGCAACCTGCTCTTCGGTTGGCTCGGCTCAACAATACCAGGGTTCGTCCAGGTACGGAATCGTACAGCGAGCCACCAGCGAGTAATCGGGAGGCGGTTCTCCATGGGCCGCCTCCCAGATTCTTTGAAACGCCACCCTCCGCGGCGCCTTCCGTGCGGCGATATCGAAAACCTGCGCTGCGAGTGCATCCATGCTTGGGTCCGGATGACTCCAACGATGCAGCAGTCCCTGTGAGTCAAATCCTCGCAGCCATTCAGGCGCGTCCGGCAACTCCAAAATCCGAGACCCGCGCGGAATCAACAGGCGCAAGGCTAGTTGCACCGGAGCCACCGCATCCACCAGATCCTCAGCCAGGATCACGCGCAGCAAGTCCCGATACCCTGCGAGAGTCGTCCAGGGCGTAAAAGGAACGAACGTCGGAGCCAGATGCAATCCGGCTTCCCGGCACAACCGCAGCGCTTGCAGAAAATCCGCTCGTGTGTGGCCCTTCTCCAGCTTGGCGAGAATCTCGTCCTGAGTTGATTCCACCGCGCTGGTAATCCAAGCACAGCCTGTTGCAGCAAGTGAGCGCAGAAGATCGCGATGCCGCAGCAGATGCTCGATCTTGATGGTCACATCGTAGGTCAGCGACGGAAACTCCGCATGCAGAGCCTCAACGATTCGTAAAGCGTGCGCCAGCCCATTGAAGAAGTCCGGATCGCCGAACGTGATGTGCTGCGCCCCGGCGGCGACCTGCGCGCGAATGTCCTCCAGCACAATCTCCGGCTGCACCACACGGAACGCACCCTGGTAAACCGGCACAATCGGACAGTGGCGACATAAGTGCTTGCAACCGCGGGATGCTTCGGTGTAGCCCGCAACACGCCGTTCGCCATCGATTACTGCACTCGCGTAGCGCCGCAGCGCCGGTAATTGGCTGCGGTCCGGTGCACGAAAACGCAGCCGGTCCAGTGACACCGAGGCGGAATCGCCGCCCTCGATCACCCGGAGCAACGCGGCTTCAAACTCACCGCCAATCGTCGCTTCAATCCCCAGCGTTCGCAGGTATTCGGCATTCAGCGGAGCATACAAACCATATGCCGCCAGGCGAGCGTCCGGGTTCAGAGTTCGCGTCCGCTCCACCAGGGGTGCCGCCATGCGCGTGGCCGTGTGCATGGGAAGGTAGAAGCACACCCAGTCCGCCTCCCGAACCGCGCGCGAAGGGAACGGGGATACCGCTACATCGACAGCGGTCACCTCATGACCGGAATCGCGCAGCCATCGAGCGGGCGAAGCCAGTCCGAAGGGCTGGTGCCCGAGTTCGTAAGTGGATATGAGGACAACCCGCATCGCCGGCGCTGCTTCGATTATCCCAGCGCAGCACCGCCGCGCGCCGTTAACCGTGTGCGAAGTACAGCCGCACAGCGCGTTCCAGGTCCGGCTTGCTCACCTGCGGGGGGCGATTTTCGTACTGGCTGATGGAATGAATGATGTTCAGAATATCCGCTGGATAGCAGGCGCGCAACTGATCCCGGCCCTCGCTCAAGCACAGGCGCCGCAGATACTCAGCCGCATCGTACTCGGTGGGCAGGTTGC
>Ga0073934_10010624_pt1 | contig 11383 bp, 9 predicted proteins | sample LarsenN4metaG_FD_76834 | JGI IMG/M metagenome (GOLD analysis project Ga0073934, IMG submission 76834) | Hot spring sediment bacterial and archeal communities from British Columbia, Canada, to study Microbial Dark Matter (Phase II) - Larsen... ...
AAGGGTGTAACCTCCCGGCCCATCGAGCCCTACCGGCCCACCCGATTCCGCCCTTAGCGACTTTACACGCTGAGACTTGGTTTGCGGGCGAAGATGTTGGCGCCGTGGACCCCGTATTTGCGCGCCGTGGCTTCCTTCGTGGTCGCACGGAAGCAATGGAAGCGCTCCAGGATACGCACGTCCTGGAACCCCCATCCGTTCAGAACTTCGATCATCTCTGCCTCCGGCAGAGCCCCGGCGATTCAACCGGTCCAGAGATCGATGTTCCGCCGGGCGTCTTCGGAGAGTTCTACATCAAGGAGGATGTCGCCCAAATGCAGCCGGCCGCCTGGCTTGAGCACGCGGACGATTTCGTCGAAGGCGCGCTGCTTTTCGGGAACCAGATTGATGACGCCGTTGGAAAGAACCACATCCACGCTCGCGTCCTCCACGGGCAATGCCGTGGCGTCGCCTTTGCGAACTTCCACCTGCGTGAGGGCGGCGGCATCTGCCGAGGCCTGCGCCCGCTTCACCATCGCGTCGGTCATGTCCACGCCAATGGCTTTGCCCGTCGGTCCGACGCGGCGCGCGGCGAGAAGCAGATCCATCCCCGCTCCACAACCGATGTCGAGCACCGTTTCACCGGCGTGAATGGGGCCGATGCGCTGAGGATTGGCAATGCCCGCAAAGGCCGCCAGGGTCTCCGCGGGCAGCGCGGCCATTTCCTCCGGGTCGTAGCCCAAGAATTCCGCCGCATAGGCGGGTCCGCGATGAAAGTGAAACTTCCCGTCCGGCTCCACCAACACCCTCGAATAAATCTTTGAGACTTCCAAACGTAGAAAGTTCGTATCGAGCTCAACGGGACAGGCAATTGCCATGGTTATCCCTCCTTGGCCAAAGTCGGTTTGATTCAGGGGCGCCCTGCCGCAACAGATGGTACTCTTTGCAGAGGTTTACGTCAAGCTACACGAGCCACCAGATCGTGTTTGGCTCGGCACCAGGAAGAATGAACGGTTAGCCCAAACTGTAGCGACAGGTCGGGCCCGCCACTTATCGCATTAGTTAACTTCCATCCACTGCACGCTGGCGCTGCGCCGCGGGGGTGGAAGCGCGGCGAGCGAGTTCAGGAAGGCATCGAGCAGTTTGGCGTCGAACTGGGTGCCGCGGCCGCGTTGGAGTTCTTCAATCGCCTCTTGCAACGGGCAGGCCTTTTTGTAGGCGCGGTCGGAGACGAGGGTGTCGAAGCAATCGGCAATGGTGATGATGCGCGCCCCAAGCGGGATATCTTCTCCCGTCAAGCCGTCGGGGTAGCCTTTACCGTCGATCCGCTCGTGATGGTGGCGGACGATCTTGCGGATAGTCTCGATCGCCTTGAATCGGAGGGGTGCCAGGATCCTCTCCCCCAGCGTGGTGTGACTCTTCATCAATTCGTATTCCTCCGGAGTGAGGCAGGAGGGCTTGTTCAGGACGCTCTCCGGCACACCGATCTTGCCGATGTCGTGGAGAATTCCCGCCAGGCGAATCTCCTCTAATTCATCCTTGCTGAGCCCGAGCTGCTGGCCAATCTGCGTGGCCAGCCGTGAGACCGACTGCGAGTGGCCCTGAGTGTAGTGGTCTTTGGCGTCGATGGTGAAGGCGAGTGCCGTGACCGTGTCCATAAGGGAAGCACTATCGCCGTTGTCACCGGTGGCCGCCTCGAAGCGGGCCAGATACTGATTGAAAACTTCCGGGCCGGTGGAAAACATGCGCTTGACGGCCACGCCCAGGTAAGCCTGGAGCAGTTGCTGTTCCCACCCGGGGGTGGAGGAATCTGAGGAATTCGAAGCCACGCGGACCCGGTTCCCCTTTTCGTGTTTGGCAAGGTACATGCCTGACTCCGCGACGCGCACAATTTCCTCCGGTGTGACGCCGTGAATCGGGAAGGTGGCAATCCCAAAGCTGGCCGTCACGTTGCGGCTGGAAAGATAGGAATCCGCGGCGAGATTGGCCCGCAGGCGCTCAGCCAGAATCTCCGCCTGCCCGGAGCTGGCCTCCGGCATCAGGATGGCGAATTGGTCTCCCCCGTAGCGGGCGACGGTATTCGACTGGCGGCAGCTCGCTTCGAGCACGCGCGCGACCGCGCTCAAGACCTTGTCGCCTTCCAGATGACCCTGGCGCTCGTTTAGTTGCTTGAAGCCGTCGAGGTCCATGAAGATGAGCGAGAAGGGCCGGCCGGAACGCGGTGAACGCCGCCACTCGGCATTGACAGCTTGCATGAAATAACGATGCGTCTTGAGCGAGGTGAGGCTATCCGTGATGGCCTGTTCCTGCGCCACCTGGTAGGCCTGGGCATTCTTCAGCGCGATTGCCAGTTGGTCCGCCAGCGTCCGCAAGGTGAGCACATCCTGCTCGGAGAAGCTGCGGGGACGGAAGCTCTCGATGCTGAGCACGGCCAGCATCTCTTCCCGGTACTTCATAGGGAGATGTAGGGCCGACCGCACCCCGGGATGATAGGGAAGATACCGGTCGCTGGTCAGGACGTCATTGGCCAGCAAAGGCTCGTGGGTCTCCGCCACCACGCCGGCAAAGCCCAGCCCCACTTTGGTGCGACGCCCGAGAATATTGGGGCCATATCCTTCCTGCGCCTCGACAACCAGTTCCTCTTTGTCTCGGTCAAGGATCTCCACCCGCACCAGGTCCAGGGCGAATGATTCTCGCAACTGGCGGCAGATGCCGGTAAGTAGTTCGTGCGGGTCGAGTACGGCCGTGGCCTTCCGTGTCAGCTCGTTGAGGACGGCAAGGTGGCCGGCACGCTTCTGTTCCTGCTGAAAGAGCCGGGCATTCTCAATCGCCACCGCCACTTCCCCCGCGAGGACCTTGAGAAGCCCGAAGCGCCGTCCGCTGATCGTGCCCTCATGCTGGTAATCGGTGATGGTGAGAACTCCCGTGGTCTGATCCGAGAAGTGAATGGGCACGCCCGCCCAGCTCATGACGCGAGGGTCCACGGAGGGAATGCCCAGCTTGCGGACCGTGCTCAGGAAATCCCGGGAAATCAGCAGGGGCGTGCCGGAGTCGAGGACGTATTTCGCCAGTTCGTCCACGCCGTCGCGCGAATCCCCCGGCGCGGGAACGGCCGCGGCGCCAGACACCGTCACGAAGGGGCCCTCCGGCGAATCCTGGAACACCAGGGCGAGAGTGGCCGTTCCCAGGAAGGGCCTGAGCTCCTGCTGCAGCGTCTGCATCTGGACTTTGAGATCGAACGTCGTGCTCAAGGAATCGACGACCCGGTGGAGCACCCGCAGATCGTCGTCGTGACGCTCCGCAGCCCGGTGCAATGAACGGTTCTCAATGGCCACCGCCATCTGGTTTGCGATGGCCACCGTCAGGCGAATTTCTTCGGGCTGGAAGCTGTGTACTTGCCGGCTCCCGAGGATCAGCGCACCGTGCGACTTGTCCTGCGTGCAAAGGCCAGCCACCAACAGCGTTCGCGCGCCCTGCGCGCTGAACATCTCCCGGAATTGCGGGAAGAGCGGATCACGCGGCCAGTCCGAATGCAGATCCGGCCGGAGCAGATCGGGGAAGACCATCCAGCTGCCCCAGCGTTCCGCGGCCGAAGCCAGGTAATCACGCATCGGCCCGCGCGCGATCTCGGCCACCGCCGTCTCGGAGAAGGCGTGCGCCGCGAAGAAATCCGTATCGAGCGGCCGCGGGACGAAGAACAGCGCGCAGCCCTTGTTTATACTCAGAGCTCGCAGAATGCCCTCGAGACTTTGATCAACCAGCTTTTTCAAATCGGGTGCGGAACCTACGCTGGCGGTCAGGACTTGCAGGTTGGAAAAACGGCGGAGTTGCTCCTCATTGCGCTCGCGCTCCGCTTGGGATTGTTTCCATCGGTGCAGGATGATGACAACCAGAACTAACGCCGTGATCGTCGGCAGGAGGAAAACAGGCGACGAGCAACTTGGAAGACTCCCCAGCACAGCAAGCTCCAGGCAACGACGCTATGTCGACGCCGCCGGCACTTTCCTTCACCAGCGTGCGCCACCCTTCGCCTGGCGCTCCTTGCGATGGGTGTTTGGCAAAAATCCCTCTTTCCCCCTCCGGTCTTCCGCTGCCCCCCGCAGCTTCCGAAGGTGGTTAATTTGTCGCCGAATATACCGGAGGTCAAGGCTCTCGTCAACCCTTAAGTGCATCAAAATAACGATTTGGAGGGCGGGAACGGGGGCCGCAACGGCTACGCAAGATATGGGGCCCGGAGCAGGCCAGGGCCGCTAGATGTGGTCAAGAAGGCGCGAGCAGCCGCCGCCCGAAAGTTCGCCGCCGGCGCCGCGCACCGCACCTGGCATTCCGCAAGGCGTTTGGACCTGGCTACTCCCGGCTATCGAAAACGTACACCAGTCCGGCCGCCAAGGTGTCCTGCGCCTTGACCGGACTATTACCCTTCACGAAGGTCGGCTGATTGGAGTAGTCGTGCCGGTACTCAAGCCGCGTGATCAAACGGCTGGCGATGCGCTTCTCAAAGGTGCCCGTGAATTCCTTGAGCTGCTGCACGGTGCCGGTGGTGAAACCCATCGCGTCGTTGTACCACTCGTAGCGAAACACGAGGGCGTGACGGTCGTCCACCGCGTAGCGCATATACCCGGCCCAGCCCGTCCACCAGGCGGGCTCTGACAGCCCGATGTTGTCGCCGCGTCCATAGTCGTAGTTGACGATGAAGGAGAGTTTGTCTGTCGCCGTAATCGCCACCACGGTGTCGGCGAGCTGCCGCCACCCCTGGTTGGTTCCCGCCGTTTCCGGCCCCGCCATGTAACCTTGCGCGATGCTGACTTTCTTGTGCGGCGTCAGATTGAGCGTCACGCCGTAAGTCTTGCCGGAGTTGTTATCCACCACGTTGTTCCAGCCGTTCACCACATACCCGCTCAGCGCGGCAGTGCCGTTGAACGCGTATTTGGTGCGCAGGCCGAAGTGGTAGTAGGGAATGGCGTAGGCAAAGAGGATGCCGCGCGAGTAGTTCCAGTTGTCCTTGGTCTCGATGACTTCCGCGCCATGCGGGGTCACGAATTTGCCGAAGTCGAATTGCAGGCCGTTTTTGCCCACGGGCGCGAGATAGGAGAAGTAGGCCTCCTTGAGGTACTGAGCAAAACCCGGCCCGCCCGGCTCCGTGCCATTGACCGCGTTCATGGCGTTTCCGTACCCGAGCGCGACACGGTAGCCTAAACGGCTGTTCGAGGCATCCGGCGTCTTCTCCAGCATGAGCTGGATCTGGTTCAGCGAGAACTGGTTCGCCGGTCCGTCAAAAGCCCGGTAAGGCGTCGTGCGATTCTGCGGGTGATTGAAGTTGACGCCGTAATAGCCATCGACAAAGCCACTCAGCGTGGTCGAGCCCAGGATGGACTGAAGGACGGTTCGCTTCTCCGCGCCTTCAGTGGGCGTCGAACTGGCAGCGCCAGAAGGACTGGCACCCACCGCGGGCGCGGGTTCGGAAGCTGCTGGGCTCGGCGCCGTCCCCGTCTCCGAGTCACCCAATTGTCTTCTGGCCTGCGCCAGCTCCGCCTGTAGCTGGTTGATCTGGTTTTGCAGCTCTTCCAGCTTGCGGGCGATGTCCCCCTCGGTGCCCGCCGCCGGACGGCCTGCTAACTCCTGTGCCCTGAGATCAACGGTCCCCAAGCACAGCAGCCCGAGAAACGGCATACTGCAAAGTGTTGCGCGCATTTTCTTCATTGCCTCATGTCTCCTTTTCCGGCTGCGAAGCCGGTTTAGATGCTTTTCCGGTAGTCGGAGTCAGCCCTGTAACCCTCACCCAACATAGGACTCACAGGCAGGGGGGTCAAACAAATAGAATTTCTGGAGGAAATAAGAAGATGTTGGCTAAATTATATTTATAGCTACGATAAACGCACGCGGGCGGGGCCAATGGCAGGCGGGGAGAAAACCACGCCCGCGAGTCACCGCGGCCCGTCTCCAGCCCTCGTCCCACGGAACTGGAGGCCCTTCGGAGACACCGCTAGTCCTGCCAACCTTGGGGCGAGACTTCCAAACATTCCTCATGACACGTCGGGAACCTGCCGAACTGATGGGTGTGGAAGTCTGGGCAGCGCCCATCCAGGTCCCGCCTCCAAACGCGTCGTGGCGCTGTCAGCCCCTGGTGGCAGGCGTCCCAGCCTGCCGCCGGGGTAAAGACGAGGGCCGACTTCCGCTCCAACCTGCCGCTGGAGCGCTCGCTCGGGCGGCCAGGCGGCGACATCCCGCAGTACTTCCCCCCCTGTAACATTTCAAATAAGATAGTGGTTTGCGAGGTGCCCCGGAAAATCTGCATCGCCCCGAAGCATCTCCGGCGCCGGCAAAGACACTCTATGTTCAGCTCCGATTTTGCACAGCACGGAAGGATGAGAATCTACTTGGCGACTTGCCTCGGTGCGCTGCTGTCGGCCGCGTGCACGAGCGAGAAGCCGCCGGCTCGCCGCTACGAAGTCACCGGAGACGTGGTTGCCGTTGATAAGCGCGGCCAGATGCTCATCCTGAAGCATCGCGCCATCTCCGGCTATATGGATGCTATGACGATGGGGTTCATCGTTAAGGATGGCTGGGTATTCAACGTCGCGAAGCCGGGCGACCAGGTGCAGGCCACGCTGGTCGTGGAAGGCTCCCGCTCCTGGCTGGAGGGCGTGGTCATTACTGAGAAACCTCAGGCCGATCCTAATGCGCCCGAGACGACCGCTGTACGGACTCCCGAACCGGGAGACACCGTACCAGCCTTCGCCCTGGTGAACCAGGACGGCAAGAGAATCCAGTCGCGCCACTACCAGGGGAAAGCACTGCTTTTAACGTTCATTTACACCCGCTGTCCGCTGCCGGACTACTGTCCGCTAATGAGCAAGAATTTTGCGGCGCTTGCCCGCGACCTACAAAACGACGCCGCCCTGCGCGATTCCGTCCACCTGCTGAGCATCACCCTCGACCCGGAATACGACCAGCCCGCCGTGCTGCGCCGCTACGCGCTCGACTACACAGCCGAGCTTCCTCGTGAAGCCTTGACCCGCTGGCAATTCGCGACGGGAGCCCCTCAAGAAGTGCGTCGCGTTGCCGCCTTCTTTGGCCTCAACTACTGGAAGGACGGCGGCCAGATTATCCATGCCCTGGTGACGGCACTCGTCGATCCGCAAGGGAAGGTCCACCGGATTTATCGGGGAAACGATTGGCAGCCCGCTGACGTCCTGAAGGATATCCAGGCCTTGATAGGTGCCTGATGAGGGAGACCCACGGCCACGTTCGCGTGCGCTTTGCGCCTTCGCCCACCGGCTACCTGCACGTGGGCGGGGCGCGCACCGCGCTCTACAACTGGCTCTTCGCGCGGCGGCACGGCGGCATTTTCATTCTGCGCATTGAAGACACGGACGTGGACCGCTCGAAGCCCGAGCTCACCACGGCCATCCTGCGCAGCATGGAGTGGCTGGGCCTCACCTGGGACGAGGGGCCGTTCTTGCAATCCGAGCGGCTGGAGCGTTACCGGGCCCTGGCCGCCGAAATGGAGCGGCTCGGTCATGCCTACCCGTGTTTCTGCACGGTCGAGGCACTCCAGGCCCGGCGCGCCCAAGCGGAAGCGGAGCGCCGCGCATGGAAATACGACGGGGCGTGCCGCAATCTGAGCGAGCGAGAGCGCACCGAGCGGCGGGCAGCGAGCCAGCCCCATGCGATCCGGTTCCGCGTGCCGGAATCGGGCAAGACGAGTTTTGACGATCAAGTTTTCGGTCGTATCGAAATCGAGAACAGCGACATTGAAGATTTCGTACTGCTCCGTTCCGACGGTCATCCCACCTACCACCTGGGCGTGGTGGCCGACGACCTCGACATGCGCGTAACGCACGTGGTCCGCGGCGCCGACCACCTCTCGAACACGCCCAAGCAGATCCTGATGTACCAGGCGCTCCGCGCGGCCGTGCCGGTCTTCGCGCACCTGCCATTGATTCTTGGGCCCGACAAGCAGCGCCTCTCGAAGCGCCACGGCGCGACCTCCGTCGAGGCCTATCGCGAGCAGGGCATCTTGCCGGAAGCGCTGGTTAACTTTCTTGCCTTGCTCGGCTGGACGCCGCCAAGCGGCACGGAAATCCTCCCCATCGAGGAGATGGTCAGGTTGTTCGAGTTGAACGCGGTCTCAAAATCGAACGCCGTCTTCGATCCGGAGAAACTGGCGTGGATGAACAGCGAATATTTACGTGCCCTGCCGGCCGCGCGACTGCTTCCGCTGGTGGAGGCGGAACTAGGGCTCGGGATGCGGAATTCGGAATTCGGCGTTCGGGGGAGCGAACGCGGGCGCTTTGAAGCCTCGGTGCGGCTGCTCCAATCGCGGGCGCGGACGGTGAAGGACTTCTCCGGGGCATTTCGCGCCTTCTTTTTCGACCAATATGACTACGACCCCGACGCCGTCAGCAGATTTTGGAAGGACCCTGCCCTGCCCTCGCTCCTTGAGGCCCTGGCCGGGCGGCTGTCGTGCGCCGAACCCTTTGATGTTGGGGGAACTGAGAGAGTCCTCCGCGCACTGGCGGAAGAGAAAGGCCTCAAGGCCGCATTACTCATCAACGCGACCCGCGTTGCGCTCACCGGTCAGGCCGTGGCGCCGGGACTGTTTGATGTAATGGCCGTGCTGGGCCGGAATCGGGTGGTGGAGCGCCTACGCCGCGCCGCTGAGTTCTTGAGAAAAGGTGTGAGGTGTGAGGCGTGAGGCGTTTGTAAGGGCTGGGAGTGAGGCGCGTTGCAGCTCACTTCTGTGGGCATCGCGCTGTCTGCTGTTCATTATTGCCGATCCGCTATCTTTTGGCTTGTCACTCGTCACTGTTCCGGGACCGGCAACCACACCTTGGCGGGAAGCCTCTCGTTCGCCCGCTCGAGACTCACCACCGTGCCGCGTACGCCGCGCGGGAAGATTTCAAGGGTGCCAAAACAGCGCGGCAGGGAGAATCGCTGTTGCCCGGCGCTGCCGGGGTTAAAGAAGAGTCGGTTGCCGAGTTTCACCAGGCAGGGCTGATGGCTGTGGCCGAAGATGATGACTCGCGTGGCCTGCGGGAAGCCCGCGAGAAAGGCCTCGCGCCGTTCCGGGTGCATCTTCCCCAGCAACTCGCCGTCCGCCCATGCCTCGAGTTCCGACTGCGGCACGATCAGTCGGTGCAGCAGCTCGACCTGGACGCCCTCGAACTTCAGGGTGAGCGACGGCGGAAGGTCCAACTCCTTCAAATCGACATTGCCACGCACCGCATGGACCTTGGCGATCCCGCCCAAGGCATCCAACACTTCCTGCGAACCGACGTCACCGGCGTGGAGAATGGCGTCCACGCCCGCCATCATCTCCGGTAAACGCGCATCGAAGTATCCGTGCGTGTCCGAGATCACACCCAGCTTCATCTTTACCCTCGCTTTGATCTCCACCCGCTGAGGCTGGCGGTTGTCGTTGATCCTATCCAGCGCAGGGCGTCGCGTAAAGGATTTTCAGCGGGGAGCCTTTTGCGCTTGGACCTCCTTGATGATCTCGTTCGCCAGTCTCCTGGAAACCTCGCATCGAGGATGGTTGACGCGGCAGGAGGCGATGCTCTGATTGCAGCCGCAGGGGCAGGGCTCAAAGTTCAGGCGGTACAGAGCGCGTCGGCGCGCCTGCGGCGCAAGTCCGGCCAGCGGCGGGTCGACAATCTCGGTGACGTTGGAGGGTACAAACTCGCGCCGAACCTTGGGGCAATCCTCGGCTGCGGGATCGAGCGGCGCAGGCCGGAAGTCCACGCGGGGCGGGCGGATGGCCCAGACCAGGGCAGCCAGCAGACCGATCGTGACCCCCACGGTCGCGAGGGCGCCTTTGCTGGGGCCGGCCGCAGGCGTCGGGCCGCCGGGCTCATTCGAACCGGACATTGCGGAAGACCTCGGCGTTGACGCGTTTGACCGGAGCGCCGCGGCGGACCACCTTCACCGTCAAGTTGAGCGGAAGGCTCTTGGGCGGCAGGCAGGCGTGGTCATTGCACGCCTGGTACTTGAAGTCACCCTTCAGGATGTAGGTGCCGGGCTTGGCACTCCGCGCCACCTTGAGCAACGCGCCGATGGTGAAGGTTCCCTCGTAAACCGAAAGCTTTTCTTTCGAGAAGGCGAAGCTTTTCAGCTCGCCTTTGGGATAGGCCATTTTCTCGATGCCGATGTCCTTTGTGCCGTCGAGTTTCCATTCCGTGGGAATGAGGTACTCCATCGTGGGCTTGTGGTCATTGATGTGGTAACCGGCTGCGATCTCGCCGACGGCGGCCGCCTGAAGGGTCGAGCCGGGCGCCACGCCCTCCGCCGCTAGGACTGTTTTAGCCGCGACCACGTGCTTCGAGCTCTGCGCCAGCGCCCCGAGCGCAACCAGCCACATCACCCCGGCCAGCAGAATCATTTTCTCTCGCATGGAGATTGTTCTCCTTCCCACTCACTTGGATGCGTGCGCGCCGTGGTCGAGGTTGCTGTCCTCACACCGCCTCCGAAACCGACGTGAAATGAAACTCCTTTACCTTGAGCGGGGGAAGCAGCAGCGTGTTCAACCCTTGCGACTCAGTGCTTGAGACGCGCTCCGGAAATCCCATCAATTCCACATTGCCCTGGGCCAGCATCTGAAGGATGCTCTGATTGAAGCGGAAATTCCGGACCGGGTACTGGATCTTTCCCCTCTCGATGTACCAGATGCCGTCGCGCGTGAGTCCGGTCAAAGTCAACGTGCGCGGGTCCACCGGCCGGATATACCAGAAGCGGGAGACGAGCAAGCCGCGCTCCGTCACGCCGACCATCTCGTCCACACTGAGCGGCGGGTCGTTCCCTTCCAAGATGGCATTGACCGGCCCGGGCGTTGGCTCCTTTCCCTTCTTCTTAGCCCAAAAGCGCGAGTAGACCAGATTCTCCAGCACCCCGTTGCGGACCAGATAGACCTTCTGGGCGGGGATGCCCTCCTGGGCCGCCGCCCGGCCCGGCAATCGCGGATGCCAGGGGTCAGAGTAGAAGCTGAGTCGTTCATCGACCACTTGCTGGCCGATCTTCGTGCCTCCGCCGGGGGCGGAGAACGCGCTGCGGCCCTCATCCGCCAGGCGGGCATCGAAGGCAAAGCCGAAGTACCCCAGCAAGTCGGCCACTGCCTGCGGCTCAAGAATCACCGGGTAGACTCCCGGGTCGATCGGTCGCGGGTCGCGGGAACCCAGGGCCTTACGGACGGCTTCGCGCCCCACCCGGCCAGCGTCAAGCTGGGCGACGTCGAAATGGTTGCGCAGGAAGTAGCCGGAGCCCGTACCGTCGAGTGTGCGGGCGGTGACGGCGAGGCTGGCGAGGGTCGAGCGGTCGTACCAGAAGTTTCCGCGCTTGGTTGCGCCTGCCATGACGGCGCCGCGCGTTTGATGGAAGCCCGCGCCTATCACCTTGGCCTGGTCACATT
>Ga0073934_10010625_pt1 | contig 11382 bp, 10 predicted proteins | sample LarsenN4metaG_FD_76834 | JGI IMG/M metagenome (GOLD analysis project Ga0073934, IMG submission 76834) | Hot spring sediment bacterial and archeal communities from British Columbia, Canada, to study Microbial Dark Matter (Phase II) - Larsen... ...
TCCATCTCTGATTGTTATATTTAAGGACTTCGCCCGGGGATTCGTCAGTACCTGCGAGAACCCTTCCAAACATAACAGTATCACATCCGAGGGCGATCGCTTTACACATAGCGCCGGGAGTATTTATACCGCCATCAGCAATAATTTTAACATCGCTTTTAAGTTCTTCCTTTGCTGATAATGCCCTGATGATAGCATCAACCTGTCCGATTCCAATCCCGGATTTGATGGAAGTTGAACACATAGCTCCGTTGCCGATTCCAACTCTGATTGCATCAACTCCGAGTTCGATAAGAAATTTTGTGGTATCAGAACTGGCAACGTTACCAGCGATAATCTTTAATCCATATTCATTAATAAGGTTATTAATTTTATTCAGAAATTTCTCAATTGTTTTTGAGCCACCATTAGCGATATCAATACAAATAATTTTCACTCCAAAATCAGCAAGAGATTTTAATCTTGTTATTTCAGTTTCCTGGTTAATACCGATTGCAGCAGCTTTATATGGATTATTTTTTAGTTCGTATTGTTCAAGTTCAGCAATCTGTTCATCAACTCTGTTAAATCTATGAATAATTCCGAGGCATTTCAAATCAGCAAGTGCTTTAACCATTCTTCCGCCGCATACTGTGTTCATAGGTGATGCGATAACGGGGAGTGACAATTTAAGTCCGAGAAATTCTACTGAAGTATCGCAATCGGCTCTGTGTTCAATTGTAGAAATTTTATCGGGCAGAATTGAAATATCATCGTAAGTTAGTGAATCATTGGAGATAATATTTTTAAAAGACATAGAAAAAGATAATTTAATAAACAATAAAAAATTAGCAAATAAAAAGGCACAAAAGAGTTTTTGTGCCTTATAGAGACAGATAAAAACTTAAGCTAAAGCGGCAGTAATTTTTTCAGCGGCTTCTGCAAGAGTAGTAGCGGAGATAAGGTTTAGCCCTGATTCATCGAGTATGGTTTTTGCTTCTTCTGCATTAGTTCCCTGTAATCTTACGACAACGGGAACCGGGACGTTAAGATTTTTGGATGCCTGAACAACTCCGTTAGCAACTCTGTCACATCTTACAATACCGCCGAAAATATTTATTAAGATTGCTTTGACATTCGGATCTGAAAGAATAATTCTAAAACCATTTTCAACAGTTTCGGCAGAGGCAGTTCCACCCACATCGAGAAAGTTTGCGGGTTCGCCTCCGGCAAGTTTAATAATATCCATAGTAGCCATTGCGAGGCCAGCACCATTTACCATACAGCCGACATTGCCATCGAGTTTAATATAATTCAGATTGGATTTAGAAGCTTCGATTTCAAGAGGATCTTCTTCGTTGAGGTCTCTTAATTCTTCAAAATCTTTATGTCTGAAAAGGGCGTTATCATCAATAGTAACCTTGGCATCGAGTGCTACAATTCTGTCATCATTTGTGATAATCATAGGATTTACTTCAATAAGTGAAGCATCAAGTTCTTCGTAAGCTTTATAGAGAGCGGCGATAAATTTCTGGAAATCTTTAAAAGCGTTACCTTCGAGATTCAATCCGAAAGCGAGTTCTCTTGCCTGGAATGCCTGGAAACCAACAGAAGGTTCAACCCAAACCTTGATGATTTTTTCGGGAGTTTCAGCGGCGACTTTTTCTATTTCGACTCCTCCTTCAGTAGAAGCCATAATAACATTTTTTGAGACTGAACGGTCAAGCAGGATACTGATATAGAGCTCCTTTTTATAATCGAGACCTTCAGCAACAAAGAGGGTCTGAATTTCTTTTCCATCCGGACCGGTTTGATGTGTAACGAGAATGTTGTTAAGAATTTTATGGGCGTATTCTCTGGCACCATCAACGTTATCACCAAAAAATTTAACGCCGCCCTCGACTAAAAGTTCGTCTCGGTTGTATTTATTGTAAACCTTACCTTTTCCTCTTCCGCCGGCGTGTATCTGAGATTTAACAACAAACTGATTAATGCCTTTTTCCCTGAGTTGAGAAATGGCGTTATCAAATTCATCGGCTTGTTTAATCGGAATTCCATCCTGGACAGAGACGCCGAATCTTTTCAGAAGAGATTTTGCCTGATATTCGTGTAGTTTCATAAGAAATTAAATTAAATTATTTATTAATCTTTTTTTCAATTTTATTTTTTGCCGAATCAACCTTATTGACAAGAGAATCAATCCCGCCTTTGAGATTTTTGTTAACTAAAGTATCTACTTTATTTATAGTTTCGTCAACAACCTTATCAATTTTCTGATTGACTTTCTCTTCTACTTTTTGTTGTATTCTGTCGCAACCTGAAAAGAAGAAAGCAAGAACTATTAGTGTTAATAATATTTTTTTGTTTAATAAACGCATATTAATATAGATTTATTTAATAATTTTTTTTGCTGTTACTTTTGCCTGCATAAAGAGTCCGAGATAATCCCTTCCTCCTGCTTTCGAATCTGTACCGCTCATATTAAATCCTCCGAAAGGATGAACTCCGACGAGCGCACCTGTGCATTTTCTGTTCAGATAGAGATTTCCGACAAAGAATTCTTTTGCGCCTTTTTCAAGTTTTTTCTTATTCTTTGTGTAAATAGCGCCTGTCAGACCATAGATAGTACCATTTGCAATTTTAAGAGATTCATCGAAGTCAGGTGATTTTATAACGGCTAGAACAGGTCCGAAAATTTCTTCCTGAGCAATGGTATGGTCAGGTAAAACATCTCTGATAATAGTAGGTTCGACAAAATGTCCGTTTAACTGGAGTTCATTACCACCATAAATAATATTACCGCCTTCCTCGACAGCTTTATGTATATATCCGAGTATATTAGCTTTAGCTTTGTCATTAATAACAGGACCCATTGCGGGATTTTTATCAGCAGAATCAATTGTTATAGTTTTTGCTTTAGCAACGAGAGCTTCACAGAATTTGTCATAAATTTTCTCATCAACAATAACTCTCGAGCAAGCGGAACATTTTTGACCCTGGAAACCAAAAGCGGAAGCGATAACTCCATTGACTGCATCTTCAAAACTGTGGAGTTCTTTGTCAACTATGATTGCATCTTTCCCACCCATTTCAGCAATAACTCTTTTAATCCAGATTTGCCCTTGTTGTTTTTTCGCGGCAAGTTCGTTAATTCTGAGTCCTACTTCCATTGAGCCGGTGAAAGAAATAAATCTTGTGAGGCGGTGCTGAACAAGAATATCTCCAATAGAGCCACCGCTTCCGGTAAGGAAATTAAGAACTCCTGCCGGAAGACCAACTTCCTGCATAAGCTCAACAAACATTTGTGCAATAGCCGGCGAGTCGCTTGAAGGTTTAAGTACTATTGTATTACCGGTAACAATTGAAGCAGTTGACATACCTACGAGAATAGCGAGAGGGAAATTCCACGGTGGAATAACTATGCCTACGCCGAGCGGAAGGTATTCAAGTTTACCTTTTTCTCCTTTGATACTAACAAGAGGTTGATCGTCTGCATATCTTAACATTTCTCTTGCATAGAATTCCATAAAATCAATAGCTTCAGCAGTATCAGCATCTGCCTCAACCCAGTTTTTCCCTTCTTCATAAACCATCATAGCTGAGAACTCGTGCTTTCTTTTCCTCATAATTTTAGCTGCCTTGAGCAGATACTCAACTCTTTTCTTTGCGGGAACATTTTTCCACTCATTGAATTTTTCGTAGGCAGATTCTACTGCTTTGATTGCGAGTTCAGTAGTAGCTCTCTGAAAAGTACCGACAATTTCATCTTTATTGGAAGGATTGAAAGACTGGATTTTATCATCGGTGTAAATCATTTCACCATTAATATAAAGAGGGTACTCTTTATTAAATCTTTCTCTGGCTTTTTCCAGCCCTTTTTCAAAAGCTTTTCTGTTTTCCTTTTTAGAGAAGTCAGTTAAAGCTTCGTTTTTAAATTTTTCAAGTTTCATATAATTTATGATTTAGATTAATAATTTTAGTTATATCCTAAAGTTTTGAAAATTTCATCGTGTAATAAAGGTCTGAAATTAAAAATTCCCGGATTATTTCTATCCGGATAAATTCTGTTAGTGAGAAAGATAATATAAATATCCTTATCAAAATCATACCATATACTTGTTCCGGTAAAACCTGTATGCCCGATACAATTCCGTGAAATAATAGTTCCGCATTGTGAAGGATATTTATTAGGTTTTGGATAAGTATCCCACCCTAAAGCACGGGAGTTATCATATCCGGTAGTTGAAAAAAGCTGACTGAAAAAAGCAATAGTGCCGGGTTGAATTAACTCAAAGGTCTGGTTTTTAGCGTTCATTCTGCGTTCATCAGTGTAATAGCCTTTATTCACAAGCATTCGCATAAATAAATTCAGGTCCTGAACGTTTGAGAACAGACCTGCATTACCGGAGACACCACCCATAATATAAGCTGACTCATCGTGAACTACGCCTTTAATTTGTTTCATTCTGAAATAATTATCATTTTCAGTAGGAGCAGCGAGTTCCTGATAAGGCGGGTTTGGATTGAACATAGTGTAAGACATTCCAATCGGGGCAAAAATATTTTCTTCGCAAAATTTATCAAGTGAAGTCTGAGATATTTTTTCAGCAATCAAGCCAAGAAGAATAAATCCGAGGTCACTATAAACATATTTTGTGCCTGTAGTATAATCAAGTTTTTCAGAGCAAATTGTATTATAAATATCAGATTTATTTTTACATGTTTTATAAAACGGGAGCCAAGCTTTAAGACCTGAATTGTGGAGTAATAAATTTTTAACAGTAATATTAATTTTATCATCTGAGGAGAATTCAGGTAAATAGTAGGAAACTTTTTCGTCAAGGTCAATTAGTTTTCTGTCGTAAAGAATCATAATGGCTGTAGTAGTGGCAATTACCTTAGTCAAAGAAGCTAAATCATAGATTGTTTCTCTGGATACATTAATAGAGTTAGGGTTGAATTCATGCTTCCCGAAATATCCTGTATAGATAACCTCTTTAGAATTTGCAATAAGAAGCTGAGCGCCGGGGAAATAATTATCCCGAATTGCATTGTTAATTAAATCTTCAACGTTAGAAAAGTTTTGTGCGTGCGAAACGTGAAGATTCAGCAAAAATATTATAATAATCAGGAAAGATTTCATCATGTAAATATATTGAAACTAAAAACATACTTCAATCTAAATAATATGAATACAGAGATGGTAATAAAAAAAGGCAAACCAAAAGGAATGCCTTTTTTTAGATGAAAATTTTAATAAGGTTATTTTTTAAACTTTTTTCTTGTAACATAGAAGAAGGAGAGACCTGTGAGAATTATGATTGGCAGTTCAAGACCAAATAATCCACATTTTTTCTTATCAGATTTAACTGTAGCAGTCATTTTTATATCTTCTTTAAGATCTGCGACTGTTTTGAACCATTCAACTTTGTTAGCACCAGCTTTGTTGCCATTTGTAGAGATAACATCTGACGGAAATTCGAATTCATAATTTAATTTATAATCGCCTGAGCCCATTGATTTTGCACTGGAAGTATCGCTAAGTAGAATAAATTCGAAATCCATTCCCTCTTTACCTCTTTCCAGCTTGATTTTGTCTTCTTAAAACCTTTTACTTCGTTAAGTTTGTTTAAATCCTTGAATTTTAAATCAAATGTAACATGTTTGTTTTTGGTTGTTCTCCTTCAACAACTTTTTCTTCGATTTTAATGTTGCTGACTTCAGTATTTCCGGAACCATAATTGGCTTTTACTTTTTCTTCTGTAAAACCAAAACCCTGAACTTCCCCGCTTGAAATATTGCTTGATTTTGTCCAGTAATGAATTTTCATTGTGCCGGATCCGTCATTTTCGAGTTTAGTTTTTTGCTCATAATTGACACATCCGGAGAGGTAAAACGCCATTGAAACAACAAATATAACTGTTGAGAGGGTGAACAATTTCTTCATTTTTGAAGCTCCTTTCGATTGGTTATGAAAAATGGTTTTCTCAATATAGTGATTTAAAATTTCGATTACAATAATAAATTTGTTTGACTTTTATTTTTTTGTAACTATAAGTAAAAACAAATGCATTTAAAGTAAAATACCGCAGGTATATTTTGTAGAAAAAAAACTGATGAAAACGTTGTATTGTATAGTAGGACCGACAGCATCGGGAAAAACAGCAGTAGCAATAGAACTTGCAATTTTACTGAAAGGCGAAATTATTTCAGCAGATTCAAGGCAGATATATAAACATTTTCCTATTGGAACTTCAGTGCCGCTAACAGAGGAAAGGAAAGGAATAAGACATTACTTTTTAGAAGAGCTTGAACCTGAGGAAGAGATGAATGCGGGAATATTCGGGAAAGAAGCGAGAGATGTGATTAATAATATTTTTAGCAGGGGCTTTATTCCGATAATGGCAGGCGGAAGCGGATTATATATAAAATCAGTAATAGACGGATTATTTGAAGGGGAATCAAAGGACGAAGAAATCAGAAAAAGGTTAAATAAAAGATTGGCAGAGGAAGGCAGGGAGAAGTTGTATGATGAGCTAAAAAGTATAGATGAGGAGACGGCGGAAAAGATGAGTCCGGAATATTCGAGGCGGGTAATCAGGGCGCTCGAGATATATTATACAACTGGTAAAAAACCATCTGAAATAAGAAAACAAAAGCCGGAGATAAATTTTTCATCAATACAATTCGGACTAATGCCTGAGAGGGAATACCTGTATGAAAGAATAAATGAGAGGGTTGAAAAGATGATAAATGCAGGTTTGATAGATGAGGTAGTTGAATTAAGGGATAGTGGACTTCACTGGCGAAGAAATAATTCTCTTGACACCGTAGGGATAAAGGAAGTATTCAGGTATCTTGACGGAGAATACAGTTATGATAAGATGGTTGAGACAATTAAGCAGAACACACGTAAATATGCGAAGAGGCAAATAACATGGTTCAAAAAGGATAAAAGAATAAACTGGATAGAAATAAAAAGGGGAGATACAGTTAAAGAGATAACAGGGGAAATAATGGATTTAATAAAACAGACAAAACCTGATAGCCGTTAAATAAAAAAAGACTACCGTTTACACTTCCAAAACGACCTTTAGCTCATTCGAAATTGAATAAGCAAAAGGATGTTATTAATTTGTACAAGAAAATAAAATTCTGAAAAAAATCAGATGATGCCGGAGAAGGGATTTAGAGGTTTAGTTGATTTGGATAAAGGTTGGGGTTTATTGTTTGGGAAATGGGAGTGGGATTAAGAGAAGAAAAAGCACAAAGTTTTTAAGATTCGAAAAGGCAATAGGCAAAGCAAACACAAAAAAAAGAGGCATGTTTTTTAACAGCCTCTTTTTATTTTTACTAAAAAAGTGATTAAATTCAGAAAGAGTTATGGGATATGTATTAGTACATTCCGCCCATATCACCCATTCCGCCTCCCGGAGGCATCATAGGCATTTTTTCTTTTTCAGGTTTTTCGCAGATAGTGGCTTCGGTCATCAGTAAGAGTGAAGCTACAGAAGCAGCATTTTCAAGAGCTACTCTTGTAACCTTAGTCGGGTCAATAACACCTGCTTTGACTAAGTCTTCATATTCACCTGAAGCTGCATTGTAACCAAAACTACCTTTTCCTTCTTTAACTTTATTTACAATTACAGAACCTTCTTCACCAGCATTAAAAACAATTTGTCTGATAGGTTCTTCAATTGATTTCCTGATAATATTGACGCCAAGTGTAATATCCTCATTGTCTGTTTTAACTTTGTCGAGTACGTTGGAGACTCTGAGGAGAGCAACGCCACCGCCCGGGACAATACCTTCTTCTACAGCGGCTCTTGTAGCGTGTAAAGCGTCTTCAACTCTTGCTTTCTTTTCTTTCATTTCTACTTCGGTTGAAGCACCAATTTTCAGAACTGCAACACCGCCGCTGAGTTTAGCAAGTCTTTCCTGAAGTTTTTCTTTGTCGTAATCAGAAGTAGTTTTTTCAATCTGATTTTTGATCTCGTTAATTCTCTTTTTGATATTTTCCTTAGAGCCGGCACCTTCAACTATTGTGGTATTATCTTTATCAACGACTACTCTTTCAGCAGTACCGAGATATGATAAAGTAGCATTTTCGAGTTTATAGCCCTGCTCTTCAGAGACAACTGTACCATTAGTAAGAATTGCAATATCTTCGAGCATAGCTTTCCTTCTGTCACCGAATCCGGGAGCTTTTACTGCACAGATTTTTAATGTACCACGAAGTTTATTAACAACTAAAGTAGCGAGGGCTTCACCTTCGAGGTCTTCAGCGATTATAAGTAAAGGTCTTCCCTGCTGAGCAACTTTTTCAAGAATAGGGAGTAAATCTTTCATTGAAGAAATTTTCTTATCGTGGATAAGAATCAAAGGTTTTTCAAGTTCTGCTTCCATCGAGTCAGCATTAGTAACAAAATATGGAGAGAGATAACCGCGGTCGAACTGCATACCTTCAACGACATCAACAGTTGTATCAGTACCTTTAGCCTCTTCAACTGTGATAACGCCATCTTTACCGACTTTGTCCATTGCCTCAGCAATAAGGTCTCCGATAATTTTATCGTTATTTGCTGAAATTGCGCCAACCTGAGCGATTTCCTTATTATCTTTAATAGGTTGAGATAAATCTTTCAGACCTTTAATAATTTCGCTGACGGCGAGGTCAATACCTCTTTTTAAATCCATTGGATTAGCACCGCTTGTAACATATTTAAGACCTTCGCGGTAAATTGCCTGAGCTAATACAGTAGCAGTTGTAGTACCGTCACCGGCAACATCACTGGTTTTAGAAGCAACTTCTTTAACCATCTGAGCACCCATATTTTCAACCGGGTCTTCAAGCTCAATTTCTTTAGCAACAGTAACACCGTCTTTTGTAACAGTAGGGGCACCGAATTTTTTTTCAATAACAACATTGCGTCCTTTAGGACCTAATGTAACTTTCACTGCATTGGCAAGTTTATCAACGCCCTTCATTAAGGCGGCTCTTGCTTCAGTGTCAAAACTAATTAATTTTGATGACATATAATTATTCTCCTTTAATTTACTTTTTTAATTAAATAATTGCATAGATATCGGATTCTCTCATAATTAAATACTCAACTCCGTCAATAGTAACTTCAGTACCTGAGTATTTACCATAGAGAACTTTATCACCGACCTTTACTTCATTTTCAAAAGTTTTTCCATCATCAGTAACTCTACCTTTTCCGACTGCAATGACTTCGCCCTGCATTGGCTTTTCTTTAGCAGTATCCGGGATAATAATACCGGAAGCTGTTTTTTCTTCTGCCGGGAGTGGTTTAACGAGCACTCTATCGGCTAAGGGTTTAATGTTCATAAATTATCCTTTCTTTTAAGTTTATGTAAATTAATTATTTATTTTTTATTGTTAGCACTCTCTTTGAGTTAGTGCTAAAATAATAAGAATAAAATAATATGTCAATACCTGAAAAAGGTACAGACTAATAATTAATGAAAATATGAAGTAAAAATCTATTCCCGTAGAATTTTTATGACATCAGATATCAATGACCCTGATAGTATTTGCGGAATCGGGTAAAAATTCTGGATAGCTTAAAATAGCAACAATTTTATCACCGTAATTAAAGAATCCGGATTTAAGTCCGAGATCTTTAACAGTGGAGAAAATATTTTCCGGATTTGAAAGAGGTTTATAAACAAGAGTATCAACCCCCCAGAGAACAGAAGATTTTCTTAAGATATTATCTTCATTAGCAACAGCAATAATATGAGATTCAGGTCTGAGGTTGGAAAGGAGAAGAGGAGAACGTCCTTTTTTGGTTATAGTAACGATAGCTTTGGCATTGATTGAATCTGCAATATCAACTGCAGTTTTACAAATGATATCGAGAAGATTTTTTGAAATTTTATCAGAATAGTTAACAGGTCTGATTTTTTTTATATTTTCAGTTTCTTCAATAATTTTATCCATAATACGTACAGCCAGTTCAGGATATTTGCCAACAGAGGTTTCAGCAGAAAGCATAACGCAGTCAGTGCCATCAAGAATAGCATTTGCGACATCTGAAGCTTCAGCACGGGTCGGAATAGGATTTGAAACCATGCTTTCAAGCATTTGTGTAGCAGTAATTACAGGTACTTTGAGTTTGTTGCATTTTGATATAATAAGCTTCTGCATTGCCGGAACTTTTTCGGGGGAAACTTCAACTCCGAGGTCGCCGCGTGCAACCATCACAGCACTGGAGGCACTAATGATTTCATCAATATTTAAAATAGCTTCCGGTCTTTCGATTTTAGAAATCACCGGGATATCAACGCCGTAAGAATTAATAATTTGTTTGAGGGATAAAATATCTTCAGGTTTTCTGACAAAGCTGAGAGCAAAGAAATCAATTTTATTTTTAATTCCAAACTCAATATCTTTTTTATCTTTTTCTGTTATAGAAGGCAGTGATAAATTTGTATCTGGCAGATTGATACCTTTTCTGTTTGAAATATATCCCGGGTTAAATACTTTGCAGAGAAGTGAATCTTTTTCTTTTGAGATAACGGAGAGAGAAATTTTTCCATCGTCAATTAAAATTCTTTCATTAACCTTGATATCATCAATAATTTGGGGAGCGTTAACCGGTATATTTTTTTCATCGCCAGTGATATTTTCCTTTATCAACCGGACTTCGTCATTAGCATTAACGAATATTTTTCCGTTTTCAAAATTACCTGTTCTGATTTTCGGACCGGATAAATCGAGAATAACAGGAATAATTCTGCCTGTTTTTTCTTCAGCAATTCTGACGTTAGAGATGTATTCTGCGTGAGTATCATAATCGCCATGAGAGAAATTAAGTCTGACCAAATCAAGACCGGAATCAATAAGTGAAATTATTTTTTCAACCGAAGAAGTAGCAGGACCGAGTGTAGCGATAATTTTAGTTTTTTTGAATTTCAATTTTGTAAGGATTAAATTATGTTTGTAAGAATTTCAGAAAATTAAAATAAAAATGAAAGACATTTCAGGTAAAACAGCATTTATAACGGGAGCTTCAAGCGGTTTCGGAAAGTCAATAGCGTATAAATTAGCATCAAGGGGATGTAATTTGATTATTTGTGCAAGAAGATTAGAGAAAATAAAAGAAATTGAGGCAGATATTAAAGAAAAGTATAGAGTTAAAGTATTCGGAATTCAGCTTGATGTACGTTCATACGAATCAGTGAAAAAGGCAGTAGCAGAATTTCCACCGGAATGGAGAAAAATTGATATTCTGATAAACAATGCGGGGTTATCCAGAGGATTGAATAAAGTACAGGATGGAGAGCTGATGGATTGGGAGGAGATGATAGATACGAACATTAAAGGATTATTGTATGTAACGAAGGAAGTGATACCGCTGATGATGGAAAACGGAA
>Ga0073934_10010626_pt1 | contig 11381 bp, 10 predicted proteins | sample LarsenN4metaG_FD_76834 | JGI IMG/M metagenome (GOLD analysis project Ga0073934, IMG submission 76834) | Hot spring sediment bacterial and archeal communities from British Columbia, Canada, to study Microbial Dark Matter (Phase II) - Larsen... ...
CATGGAGCCCCATCATGGCAGCGATTTGGCCGTCGCCCTTGCCGATCTTTTTGATGAAGCGTTCGTTCTCCTCGACGCCGCCGCCCGGTACATTGCGATCTGAAACTTCGTAACACAGCGACGCACGGATGCCAGCCTGGCGAACCGCCGTTTCGATCAGATCCAGCGAGCCATCGCGCATGCCAGGCGAGGCGTGATGGTCGATCACCGTGGTCGTACCGTTGCGGATGCATTCGATGAGAGGAATTTGCGCCGAAAGCATGATGTCTTCGTCAAGTAAGGCGCGATCCACTTTCCACCAGAGGCGTTCAAGGATTTCAACAAAGTTGGAGGCAGGTTCGCCGGGAATCGACATGCCGCGCGCCATCGTCGAATAGAAGTGGTGATGCGCGCAGATAAATCCAGGCAGAACGATCTTGCCCGCGCAATCCACTGTCTCGGCGTTTGGGAAGCGCTGTTTCATTTCCGCGGCATTTCCTACCGCAACGATGTTCTCGCCTTCGGTTACAACTGAACCGTTCCAGATCACCTGATTGTTTTGACCCAGCGTTACGACAATCCCATTTTCAAATCTTGTTGTCATCGTAAATCCTTTCGCGTTGGCGTTTCTAATTAGTTCTCGATCAGCAGGGCAAGTTCTTGCGGGCTGCGCTCGCGCATGGTGATGGCACCCGTAAAGCACTTCTTGGCGCAGATGGAGCATCCGATGCAGAGGGCAGGGTCAGAGTGCGGCATGCCTTTATCATCCAATGAAATGGCAAGATAGGGACAGCGCGCGCAGTTGCCGCAGCCGCTGCAGAGATCGTAATTGAACGATGAAATCTTCTTGACCGGTGAGAGCGCCATGAAATCTGTGATCGGATGGGGCTGGGCGATCCCGATCAGTTCTTTCATGCTGCTGATGCCGCGTTCCTGCATCAGGAAGGCCGTGCCCGACTTGAGATCGCGGATGATGCCGTAACCGTACTTGGTAGCAATCGTGCAGAATTGGACAGTCTTGACGCCGAGGGCCAGGAAGTCCATAGCGGCTTTGTAGGTCATTGGGCCGCCGTTGCCGGAGATCTCAATTCCTTGAGGCACTGCATTCGCAAGCGTGAGGTACGAGATGGGAGTCACGCCGTCGCCGCTCATGCCGGTTACAACACCTTCCTCCCAGATTCGTCCCACTGCAGGGCGGAAAGCCAGGGTGGGGAAGGAGTTGGCCAGTGTGATACCGGCCTTCTTCTCAGGATATTTATCGAGAACAGTGCGAATGGCTCGCAGGATTGGGACAATGGAAGTAACTGCCGCAGTCAATTTGAACAGCTTCGGAATATCGGGCGAGCTGACTTCCATAATCCAATCGATGATCTTAGCGGTGAGAGCCGCGTTTTGCGAGACGATATCGCCTTCGGTGCCGTCTCCACCCTGTGGGCAGGACAGCGAATATTCGATGCCCATCACGCCCGAGGCTTCAAGCTTTCTTGTATTGGATTGCCAGCCTTTGCGATCATGTTCATCATTGCCAGTGACAGGTCCGCCGGTGGATGCCATGGTCAGGCGATCTGGCCACTGCTTGATCAATTGCTCCACCTCGCGGCAGACGCGCTCCAATGGATGACCGGAGACATTATCCGCGTTGGCGTAGGTCAGCGGGTTGAACGTGAACATATATTCCGATGGGATGTGGATCGGGACATTATCGAACGCCGTCTTCATAATGCCGCCGGCCCAGCCATGCTCATAGGCCTTGTTCATCTGCTCCAATCCATCGGTCAACGGAGAAGCCGAGAGCAGATAGGGTGAATTGATCTTGCGTCCGAAGAAATCTGTTTCGAGCGAGACCGGTACAGGGTTATAGCCGGGCATCCCAAAATAGGATTTCGTTGTTTTTTCGATTACAGGTTTTTCCTGTTTCTTGAGCCATGCATCAATTTCCAGTGCGACATTCTTGCCGGAAGCAACCGCTTCCACGACGGTCGTGGGTCCATTCGAGATATCGCCGGCATAGAAGAGTCCATCCACTTGTTCACGCGCAACATAGGAACGCATACCAATTGCCATTACAACGGCTGTGAAATCTGTCCGCACGCCCTTGGTCCCTTTTACATCGCGCACATTGGCGGGCTTGAAGGGAAGTTCGTCCGGCAAATGAACTTTCTTTGTTTCAATTCCGGTAATGGCTTTGCCATCGCTCTTGATCTTGCTAATGCGGATACGGCCATTCACCTCGATATCATACTCAACCAGCTCGGCTCGCTCCGCGGCAGTCAATGGCATTTCGGAGAGTTTCTCCAACATGAACAGTTCGACGTGGGTTGCGCCGCGTTCTTTCGCTGTGATCGCGCAATCGACAGCCGTCGCGCCGCCGCCGATGATCGCCACACGCCCGTCGAAGGTGTAGGCCTCTTTGTTCGAAAGCAGATCAACCATCTTGATGGCAAGGTTTTCGTTTTCAATCCCAAGCTCGATGGGTTTCCACAAACCGGTTGTGACGCAGACCGCATCATAGCCCTGGGCAAGCAGCCATTTGGGGTCTTCCACTTTTGTGCCGGTCTTTGCGGTGATCGCGCCGAGGGAAAGCAGAAACTCAATATCGCTTTGAACGACATTCTTGTCCAGGCGTTGATCGGGGATGAGGTTCATCATGCCGCCGAGCGACTCGCGGCTCTCGTAAATATCTACAGTGTAGCCAAGCTGTCCCAACGCGGAAGCCACTCCCAGTCCCGCGGGACCGCCGCCGATCACTGCGATCTTCTTTCCATTCGGAGTAGGTGTCGCAAACTTTGGAATTCCCCCGAGTCTTTTCGCCATTTCTACGAGAGTCGCCTGCACTTTCGGAATATTGATCGATCCGTCAAATTTCTTTCTAGAGCAAGCTGCCATACAGAACCGATCCGGACAAACGAGACCACACACACCACCCAGCGGGTTGCTCCGCATGATCTCTGCAGCAGAGCGCTGGAGGTCAGATGGATTACCCACCCGAGCCGCCATGATGAAGTCATAAGGCGAACAGTTAACAGGGCAGGCCTTGGTGCAGGGTTTTTCCTCGCAGTATTCACATCTGAGCAATTCCGTCTGGAGCTGGTGTTTCGTCATGAGACGAGAATCTACACTGCTATTCTTTTGCATTGGACACCTCATTTGGGAAAAGGAGTTGGATTTATTGTGTCAAAAATCACATATTTATTATAGCATTTGTCAGACAGATTCAGAGTGAAAAAACTCCATATCCATAGGGTGTTATGTCATATTTATGGGTATAGTCAACTTTAGAGGTTGAACCTTGTGAAAGTCGGACTTTGAAATATTACGCACAAAATGAATCCTTCGCAAGGCTTACGCGTTGATAAAGAAAATAGCTCTCCAGCACTTGAATCTTGCCAAGAGAGCTACGGTTTGAGCTTTGAAGGAATGTATTATGGAATTTTTACAAGCTCAAACTTCCGAACGAGCTCGAGATCTTCCGGTAGATCCAGATCGAGGCCGAGGGTTGGGAGCTCGACAATTTCGAGCCGGGCGCCGGCTTCTTTCGCGCGCTGACAGTGCCGTTGGAAGGAATTCTCGCCGAAGTCATATTCAATTAAACCCGCGGGCGAGATCAACAGGGCGTTCGTTCCGGTGCCGTGCCTGTCTGGCGCGATGACCACTGACGGTGCTTCTCCTGCCCGCGCGATTAAGGTCAGCACATCTTCGCGAGTGACGAGGGGAAGATCAGCAGGCAGGATCAACACCCCCTGCGTGGCGTACACCTGTGCAATGACCGTGGCACGCTTGAGTGCGGTATTCAACTCAGGTTGTCCATCTTCCCGGACGGTGCGCGCGCCATGCTGACGCGCAATGGCCAGTGCCTGCGGATCACGGCTGATCACCAGAACCTCTTCGACCTCTTTCAGGTCAGAAAATGTTTTCAGGGTATTCTGCAGAAGTGATCGATTGAGTTCCGTCCGCTCATCTTCCGATAGGGTTCCAGCCAGGCGCGACTTTCCGCGCCGCAAAGGCTTTACGGGGACAATAGCCCAAAGTGTCATAAGTCAGTTCCCACAAAATCTAATACACAATCAGCTAATTGCTTTCTATCATCATGACTTTTCATAAGCGTATTGGTTACAAGTGTATGCATGTTTAAACCCCTGATTTCACCTTCCAATTGCCTATCAAATGTGTCCAACACAAATCCATCGATGAAATCACAATAATGCCTGGCAACGGCCAGAGCAGATGGTTCGATCCCCAGTTCTCGATACATCTTGGCGGCGGGGCCTTTGACAGTTTGTCCGCCGATGATGGGGGAGATGGCGATCGACCTTACCCCTGGCCCCTCTCCTGAAAGGAAAGGGGAAACAACCTGTAGGATGGGATCGATGCTCACCCAGGGATTCGAGGGGCAGATAATTACAGCATCTGCGGACTGGATCGCTTCACGCGCGCCGGGAGCGGGTTTCGCTATATCGATTCCCTCGAACCGAAAACCTGTCACGCGCGGCTCACAACGCCGATGCACAAAATATTCCTGAAATGCCAGATCGCCTTCTTCTGTTTCCACGATGGTCCGCACTGGCTGATCGGACATCGGCAGGATATCGTGCTCAATTCCCCATGCTTTGCAAAAGTCTCTTGTAATGTGCGATAACGTCTGTCCCTCTTTCATTCGTCGCGTTCGTTCCAGGTGAGTTCCCAGATCCTGATCGCCCAAACGGAACCAGCTGGGTCCGCCCAGTTTTGAAGCGTTCTCGATGACGTTCCAGGTTTCGTTGCCTCGTCCCCAGCCTGTATCCGGGTTTGCCATTCCGGCAAGGGTGTAACAAACCGTATCGAGGTCGGGGCAGATGTATAAGCCATAATGCTCAAAGTCATCGCCGGTGTTAACAATGACCGTAAGGTCTTCAGGCGGCAGGAGCTGCGCAAGCCCATGGGCAAACTTCGCGCCACCGACGCCGCCTGCTAAGGCAACGATTTTCATTTGCCAAATCAATCCTTGCGACATAAATGTCGCGTTACAGCTTGTAGCGCGACATTTATGTCGCCTGTGGGGCTACCAGGTACTAAAATCTGGATGTACATATGTAAACTTCCAATCTTTCCACTCCTTCACCAATCCTGCCTTGACAGGGTTGTTCAAAATATAAAGAATAACCTGCTCTAATTCATGTTCATCGCGGACAACATGGTCATAACTCTCATGTTGCCAGAAGGTGCCAGTGCGTTTCAATTCAAGATTAGAGGCTCGTGCTGCCCTTCCCTTGAGAAGGCGTAATGTGTCAGTAACTGGATATCTGGCAGTTTTTCCTTGATGATCTGAGGTTTCCATCCGAAGTGACTCGATTAGCAAATTAACATGGTTTGGCATAATACAATATGCAATTAATTTGTAGCGATTATTATTCAGATCGTGTATTTCCTTTGCTACGATCTGTGCAATGTTGTCAACTTGTAGCCATCGCGGGCCAAATTCACAACGATCCAGCCAATCGTCATAGTAACCAAAATGCCTTTTCTCTATTTTGTTTCGTTCAGCGAAAGAGTTTTTCCGCAAAATCTTTAGTTCAAACTCGCGCTGTGCTTTCAGTTGAGCCAACACTTCCATAGGTAACGATCCTGCTAAACGAAAAGTAATAAATAAAGGATAACCTTCCAGGTGGTAGTGAGGTAGATTGCGGCGATAATAGATATCGTGTGTGGACATAATTCTATTTAATCATGTTGTTGCGACATAAATGTCGCGTTACACACCAGTGCTGCGACATAAATGTCGCTTTTCGCGGAGTGAAAAAGGTTTATTGAGGATTTATAAGTCATAACCATTTGATCAAACTCTGCAAATCTTTCATCGTTTTCTCTTTTGGCAATTCATTTGCATACCCGATAAAAAACATGCCTTGCGGCTCCCATGAATCGGATAAATTCAACGTCTTCTGAATTGTTTCCTGTGCAAACAGCGGCGCGCAAACCCAGACTCCGCCAAGTCCTTCTGCATGCGCAGCAAGCAACAGTTGCAGTCCTGCTGCAGCGACGGATTGCATGGCCATAGTGCGCTCGGCTTGCCGGCGCTTTGCGTCAGGATATGAGTCCATCTCGCTCATGTCAAGACAAAGCAAAACGATCAGCGGCGCGGAGTTGATCCGTTCTTTCGAACGCGTTATTTGGGTCTGTATTTTTTCTGGCGCGACGCCATCTCGACGCAGATCGCGTTCAAAGTCCTCGGCCATTGCGTCTGCGAGTTGAGTCTTCATGGATAAATCCGTCACTACGACAAATCGCCATGGCTGACGGTTGTGTGCCGAGGGCGCATATGTTGCGGTGGAGAGAATATCTCGTATAACGGGATCAGGCACGGGATCCGGTTTGAAGCGGCGGATCGAACGACGAGTCCGCAAAAAGTTGTGAAGATCAGTCGTAGTGGAGGTCAAAGTGGAGCGGCTTGATCCTGTAGATAATTCTTCGTTGTCCCTCTTGATAGGTCCAGGGCTTGCTATAGTATTTGAGCGAAAGCCGGTTGATGTGCTCATCTGCACCTTCTCTTGTATAACCAACAACTTCACCACGTATACCCAGATAACGATCCGGGTTGTTCGGATCCTGAATCACCATCGCAACCTGGGAACGAGCTTTCATGTTTCTGTCTTTCGTGCGCCCTTCATTGGTATTGATGAGAACGTACTTGTCATCGGTACTAAACCAGACAGGTGTCACTTGCGGTGAACCATCGGACATGATGGTTGCAAGATAAAGCAGCGCTTTTGTTTCATCTTTGAGTAGATCAAGGAAATTAGTTGGAAAGGTCATTGTCCACCATTGGGTTTGGGATGTAGAGTATTTGCATTTCGTTGTACTCGATCGATTTTTTCTCCGCATCACGTTCCAGTTTATCAAACATGCATAAGATTCTTGTTAGTGTTTTAGCACTATCATGCTCCTTCATTTTGTTTAACGAACCAAGTCTAAAATCTATCCCATCGTTATCATTAAGTGTCAGGTTCCAGGTGCCAGGTTTCACGTTCGGTGTTAGCGAAATAGATCTTGTTCTTTGGGGCGAATCAATTCTTTCAGAGAACCCTCGCGCAATGGATAGGGAAAGCCGCGCACGTGGACAACAGGTGTGCCCTCGGCAGCCTGTCCCATGATGAGCGACGCGGCCGCAGCGAGCTCATCAGCCACGCCCACCTGTGTGATGCGCAGGGTGAACCCGAAAAGATCGGGTTGGCCGCGTAAATCCTGCAGACCGGGCATACCTGCGATTCCGATTGCAACACCCACTGTTCCGTTGCGCCAGGCGCGACCATGCGAGTCAATGATCAGGATACCGATGCGCTTTCCCGTTCTTGATAGGATCTCCTGTCGAATCGTTTCTGCGGAACGGTCGGGTTCCGCTGGAAGAAGCAACACCCATTCATCGAGCGAATTCCCTGTTACCCTCACCCCTGACCCTTCTCCCAAGGGGAAAGGGGAATCGACATTCGAGTGATCGATCCCGGCGTTGGCACAGACGAAGCCCAACTTGTGTTCCACGATGATGGCACCGGGGCGAGTTCGCAACACTTCCCTGCTTTCCTGAAGGATGAGTTCGACCAGGCGAGGATCTTTTTCTGTTTGGGCGGCGAGTTCAATAGCGCGCGTCGATGGAGTAACCGTGACAAGATTGATGCGGCGTCCTTCGGCTTTGGAAATGATTTTCTGTGCAAAGACCAGAATGTCGTTTTCTTGAAGAGTAATTTTGTTTTCCGAAAGCGTTCTGACAACAATATCCGCCAGGTTGTCGCCTTGGCGGATGAGAGGAATGCCAGAGAGAGAAGTAAGAGTTAGTGTGCTCATACACTTGTAGATCGTCCTGGCACGCTGGTAATCTTGATCCCGGCGTGGGTCGAGCCATATTGCTTGTTGATGTTAATCAATACACTGGTGAGACCTTCCACAACAACCGAGTTTTCAATCGGACCCGCATCCCAACCCGTCAGGCCCGTCGCTTCGACGAGTGTCAGGACTTCGGCGCGCGCCTTTTTGCTGGTGCCCGTGACCAATACATCACAATCCACTTCTTCTTCACCCAGCAAATGTTCGTGCGAAATATTCTGGAACGCGGCAACGACTTCCACATCCTCACCAACGATCTCCTTCGCTTCCTGAGCGGCAGAACCGGCCGGAGGCATCTGCACTTTGCTTACTTTGGGCGGTACCAGCGGAGCCGTAACGTCGATGAGGATCTTGCCTTTAAGAGCATTTTTCACACTTTCCAGCGTCGCACGGTGAGCAGCATAAGGAACGGTGAGCACGATAATGTCGGCTTGTTCGGCAGCTTCCAGATTAGTCATGCCAATGACGGAGGAGTCTCCCTCCAGTAATTCCATAATTTCGGATGCAGCTTTTACTGCCTTTTCGGAGGAACGTGAACCGATCAATACGCGGTAACCGGCCTTCGCCCAGCGGTACGCAAGTCCTTTTCCTTCCTTCCCAGTCCCACCCAGTACAGCAATTGTCAGTAACAATGACTCTGTCATCGCGAAATCCTCCTCGCACTACGCTTCCTTCGATTGTTTATCCGAGTATTCGACATGAACCGCGCTGATTTGCGACGCTGCTTTCCACGAGCTCAGTCAGAAGCAGATTAGCCTAATCCAAATTGGTTGGGGTGGGGGAGCTTGAATCCGTCGGCACCAATCTCTTCGATGGCGTAGAAGGCTGCTTCGCGTACCTCGGGGTCTTCACCATACATGGCGTGATAGAGGGCGCCAACGATCCCTTCATTCGCCACACGTTTGAGATAAGGCAGCGCGGCAAGGCGTTCTTCGGTATCACCCAGTTTGAACGCGCTCAAGAGTATATCTGTAGCCGGACCACCACGCGGAACACCCATCTTTTGTTTGCCTGCAAACTCGATCAACCACGGAGACTCAGAGGGGGTGGTAAGCTTGCGCGGCACACGTGGATCGATGTGACTCATTTGCTCGAGATATTGATTCGCCAGATTGCGAACTGCCCATTGATCGTCTTCCACCTGCATATGCTGGAGCAATTCCACAGCCCAGGGCTGCCCAACGCGTGCCAGTCCATTGACCACGGCGCGGCGCAGCATAATATCTTCGAGGGTGGCACCTTCTTTGAGCATGGCGTGTCCCTCCACGGGATCGTTTGCCAGGGCCTCCGCCGCGGCGCGCCTCAACTCATCGTCGCCTTGCAGCAGGGCGCGTGCGACGCTCTCGAGTGATTTTTCCGTTCCTATGGCAACCAACGCAAGACAGATCGCGCGTCGGACGGAGCCGACCGGGGCCTGTATTAATTCTTCCAATGCGTTAATTGCTTTCAAGTCTTTCAACGCGCCACTTCCTACAGCAGCGAGTGGAATCAGTTCAAACGATCTTGAACTCAATAACTGGCGGAAGAGTGTCGCCGCGCCTGGGTCGCCGCTCACAACAAATGCGGCCATGGCCTGTCCACGGAGTCCAAGCGGCTGGCCATCCGATTGAAGAATTGATAACAGACAGGCAAACACCTGAGACCGCCAGGCAGCGTTTTTTGGCGCATCGCGCAGCCAGCGCGCGACCATAAAAGCACCCATATGCAGCGGGAGCCCTGATTCCTTTATCAAGATATCTGCTACGGCCGAAGCATCTCCACGTGCTGCCAGGTAGTGTAATGACAATGTTTTGCCATCCCAATCTGGGAGTGCGAGCAGGGTCGTATCGGCATCGTTATCGCCAATGGCCTGACCGGCAAGATAACCGTTCAAGACAGGATGCAAGAACCTCATTTTGTTGTTTGGATGCGAGATGAGCAAACCGCTATCCACCATTTTGCTCAGCAAACCATAACTGGGTACAGCCTCACCCGCTTTTGATTTTTTGATCTTGATTTTCTGTGAATCGGTTAGCGGGACGTTTTCGCCTTCTGCCGTTTTTGTAGCGGTCTCCGCGCTCTGAATGGGGGTGTCTTCCACAATATCGTATTGTCTCACCCAGGCCCGCGCCTGACGCGGATCGAAAATTGGCTGCGAGGTTAGCACAACTTGCATGGCGAGCAATTCGAGCGCCGCGACCGGTGTGCCACTTGGAGCGACACGTCGGACATGCGTGGCAATCGCATCGAGCACGCGCGGCCCCAGGCTGTCACCGGCGTAGGCTGCCCAGGCCTTGAGCGTCAACTCAAAGGGGGTCAGATTGTTGAGGTCGCCTGTCAGCCAGGTGTTGATTAGAATCGGATCCACCTGCTGAGAACTTTTTTGGGCCCACGCCTCCAGCGCAACTGTTCGCGACCATAGTTCTCCCCATTGCCGAATAAACTGTGAACTCTTCTGCGCATCCCAGGCGATCAATGCCAGGGGATTGAACCCGAGAGTGATTAATCCATTAAGTTGATTCTCGCAGGCCGTGGTGACAATCCGTATTTTTGGATAAGCTTGCAGAAGAGCCTTGAACCATTCCACCACATTGCGCTGACTGAGCGGATCCAATTCATCGAAGCCATCCACCAGAACCAACGCCTGTCCGCTCTTGAAGGTCTGCTGGATAAACCCTGGCAGACGTCTGAGATCGAAGATGGGCGCGTTTTCTGCGGCCGCATTGATGATACTGGTCGCTGGATCTTTGGTGGAATCAAACGGAAAATGCAGGTCGGCAACGTGATACAGATAAGGAACGGCTTCCACTTCTGCATCCGGGTCAAGCCTCACCCTGAGGTTGGCAGCCAGCGAAGCGAGGTGCGCGAGGGCGACTGTTTTTCCCATCCCGGCAGCGCCGGTGATGACGATATTTGAGCCGCCGGTCATTGCTTCCGCGACTCCAATTGTCGGCGCGCGATAGATCGCAGCCAGTTCGGGCCAGGCCGGCATGTAAGGGAGTGTTTGCGAAATAATATCTTCTTGAATCGGGACCACGCCCGGTTCCACGCGCGCCGGCGGAGCGATCAGACGCGGTTCTTGTAGAATTTCGTCAAGGGAAAATAAAGATGACGCTAAATGCATCCCCTGTGCGCGGCGCAAGGTGATGCGGCGATGGTTATCCTCCAGCCCACTGGTCCGCCGAGTCTGTGCAATCTGACGCTGCTCTTTGGCACTCTCGCGCATCTGAGCAAGCAAAGGTCGGGCGCGGCCCAGGAGCCAGACAAACACAACACCGACTGCAAAACCCAGTATGAACGAGAATGGATCGGGAGGGAGAGTGATAGGCATCTATGATTCGTTTATGGTTTCCAGAGCGAGTTCAATTAGCGTACAGAATTCGCCCGCAAGTTGGACAATGGAATAATTGACTTGTGGAACGCGCGCTTTGCTGTTGTGAAGGCGTGAGCGTTGTGCCACAGGCCTCACACGAACTGTCGGCGATTGTTGTTATTGCCAGTCCGCGTTTTTGCCGGCGCAGCTGCTCATACGCACCCAGAGCCTGGCTGGCAATATCGGTGACGACCGC
>Ga0073934_10010627_pt1 | contig 11381 bp, 9 predicted proteins | sample LarsenN4metaG_FD_76834 | JGI IMG/M metagenome (GOLD analysis project Ga0073934, IMG submission 76834) | Hot spring sediment bacterial and archeal communities from British Columbia, Canada, to study Microbial Dark Matter (Phase II) - Larsen... ...
AACTACGGCGTGCGCCTCGACATGCTGAACGCGCGCGTAGACGAGCAGGACATCGCCGCCGGCCGCTTCACCCCGGCGCGCAGTTTCGGCGCGGTCGAGAACGTGCCCAACTGGAAGGACGTCGACCCGCGGTTTGGCGTGTCGTGGGACCTCTTCGGCGACGGCAAGACGGCCGTAAAAGGAAGCGTCGGCCGTTACGTCGTCGGCGAGTCGTACACCATCGCGCGGCTGCTCAACCCGGTGCAGTCCACGGTGAACCAGGTCACGCGGACCTGGGCGCCCCCGGCCGGCGTGGCCTACAACGGCACGTATAACCCGTTCGACGACTGTGATTTGTCCAATCCGAACACGAACACGAAGCGTCCTGGTCAGATCACATGCGGTCCGATTTCGAATCCGCTGTTCGGGCAGGTTGCGACCCGCACGACCAACTACGACCCGGACATTGTCAACGGCTGGCACGTGCGTCCGAACAACTGGGAAATGCAGTTGAGCGTTCAGCGCGAAGTCGTCCCGCGTGTTTCGGTGTACGGGGCGTACACGCGACGCTGGTTCGGCAACCTCACGGCGACTCGGAACCTCAACGTCACCAACGCCGACTTCACGCAGTACTGCGTGCCCGTGCCGGTCGATTCTCGCCTGCCCACCAGTGGTGGACAGCAGTGCGGACTCTACGACGTGAATCGCATCATCGCGCCCAACAACCTGATCTTCAACGCCGCCGATATCGGAGGCATCGACGATGTCTACGACGGGTTCGACTTCGACGTGAACGCGCGCCTCGCGCGGAACATCATCCTGTCGGGCGGTGTGACTCTCGGACGCGAGCGCGTCAACTACTGCAACCTGTCCGGCGATCGCAGTCTCACTGCGCCGGCCTACGGGTCCGCGACGGCATTCGGCATTAACACTCCCAGAACTGACGACTACTGTGACGTGGAACCGCCGTTCCAGCCTCAAGTCAAGGGCCAGGTCGCTTACCCGCTCCCCTGGTGGGACGTGAGTCTGTCGGCCACGTTCCAGAGCCTCTCCGGTCCGCAGTTGAGCGCCAACTACCCGCTCACCAACGCCATCGTGGCGCCTTCACTCGGCCGTCCCTTCACCGGAGTTCCGCCGACTGTCGATCTCATGCCGAACGGCACGCTCTACGGAGATCGCGTGTACCAGACGGACATCCGTATCAGCAAGGCCTTCCGCACCGGCCGCACGGTGGTCCGCCCCACCGTGTCGATCTACAACTTGTTCAATTCGAACCCGGTGCAGACCTACAACCAGACCTACGGTTCCGCGTGGCTGGCGCCGACGGTCATCCTGCAGTCCAGGTTCGTGGACATAGGAGTGCAGGTAGACTTTTAAATCGGAATCCGGGATCCGGGATCCGGGGCTCGAGACTCGGACGTGGGACTCGGCATCCGGGGCATCAGTTGTTCAATTCCCAATTCCACAGCCCCCACCTGCCAACGCACCTCGGCGCGTTGGCGTTGGGGGTGGCTTTCCTCGTCCTGGCCGCGTGCAGCCCTGCTCCCTCGCACGAGAAGAGCACGCCGGGTCCCGGGGCCCGGCGCCTCGGTCCGGTGAGCTACAACAAGGACATCGCGCCGATCCTGTTCGAGAACTGCGCGACCTGTCATCGCCCTGTCTTCGCTGACGCTTCGGCGGGCAGGCCCGGTGAGCCCCTGCAAGACAGTGGCGACCCGGTCTGCGTTGCCGGTGCGCCCTTCCCACTGCTGGACTTCACGAACGTCCAGCCACGCGCACGTCAGATCGCCGAGGCGACACGGAGGCGAGCGATGCCTCCGTGGTTGCCCGAGCCCGGCCACGGCGACTTCGTGAACGTGCGTCGGCTGCGCGACGATCAGATCGAGCTCATTCAGCAATGGGTTGCTCAGGGTGCACCGGAAGGTGACCGCGGGGACAGGCCGGTGCCACCGGCGTTTCCCGATGGCTGGCAGCTCGGAACGCCCGATCTGGTGCTCAAGAGCACTGAGCCGTACACGCTACAGCCGGGAAAAGGCGATGTGTTTCGAAGCTTCGTGATGCCCGTTCCGCGCGGGCCCGCGCGTTACGTCCGCGCGATCGAGTTCCGGGCAGACAACCCGACGGTTCTGCATCACGCCAATGTTGCGATCGATTCCGGCCGTGTCTCTCGCAGGCTCGATCGCGAGGATCCCGGGCCTGGCTTTGCCATCATGCCGGAAGGCGAGGTGCAGAATGTCTTCGGCTGGTCTCCGGGCAAAGTGCCGATCCTCGAGCCGGAAGACACGGCGTGGACGCTGGAGGAGGGGAGCGACCTCGTCGTTCAACTCCATATGGTTCCTGCGGCGAAGGCGGAGACGGTGCAGCCATCGGTCGGCCTGTTCTTCGCGCCGGCGCCGCCCACGCGTGTGCCGATCGTCGTCAAGCTGGAATCGAAGAGCATCGACATCCCCGCTGGCGAGGCGAACTACGTTCTCGAGGACAGGTACGTCCTGCCGGTTGACGTCTCCCTGGTCAGCATCTATCCCCACGCGCACTACCTCGCGCGCGAGATGCGTGGCACGGCGACACTGCCGGACGGCACGACGAAGCCGCTGCTCTGGATCAAGCAGTGGGACGTGCGATGGCAGGACCAGTACCGATACAAGGAGCCGGTGACCCTGCCGAAAGGCACGACGCTGCACATGCGGTTCACCTACGACAACTCCGAGGCGAATGCGCGCAGTCCGCGCCCGGCGCGGCGAGTCACGTGGGGGCAGAACTCGACCGACGAGATGGGCGCGCTCTGGGTGGAAGTCATCCCGCGGCGGAGCGAGGACGCTGCCGTTCTCGTACAGGACTATTACCGCAGAGCGCTGCAGACCGACATTGCCGGCGCCGAACTGCTGGCGCGCAACAACCCGAAGGATGCTGCTGTCCAGAACCGGCTGGCGCTGAAGTATCTGCAGGCAGGCCGCACCGGGGACGCGCAGGCACGATTGAACGAGGCGCTGCGTCTGTCGCCGAACGATGCCGAAGCCCGGAGCAATCTCGGCACGGTGCTGCAGATGCAAGGCCGTCTGTCGGAGGCCACACCACATCTCGAGGCGGCAGCGAAGCTGAAACCGGGCGACGATCGTATTCGCTTCAACCTGGCCAACGGGCTGATGGCTGCAGGTCGAACCATGCAAGCGATTCGTGAATACGAGCGCGCAATCGCGCTCAACCCTGAGAACGCCGACGCGCATTTCAATCTGGCGATGCTGCTGGGGCCGCAAAACAGAATCGACGACGCGATTGTTCACCTCAGGCGCGTGCTCGAGATCAACCCGCGCAACGCCGAGGCGCACCGCAACCTGGCAGTCGCCTATGGATTGCAGGGCAGGCTGGACGCGGCAATCGCTGAGGCGCGTGCTGCATTGCGCATCGATCCGAACTCGGCGGCCGCTCGCGAGCAGCTCGAACGATTGGTTGCGGCTCGCGGTGTGAGATAGCTGCCCATCACCGGCGGTCCTGGGTCCGCGGTTGAACGCTGGCAGGCAGCGATCCTGGCAGGTGGGCGACCAAGGACCAGGGACCAAAGGCCTGAGCAAGCAAGAGGCACCACGGACAAAGGACGCTGCACCGAAACAAAAAACGCTGTAGAAGCCGCCGCTCCACGTCGCATCGAGAACGCTGGCGTCAGTCGGGCTCGGGCTGCTGGATGTGATCGACGATGAAATACTCCACAGGCCCGCGGGCAGAGCGCAGCCTGAGGCCAAGTTGCTCTTCGAGCGCCTCGAACAGCGTCGGGCCGTCGTCCACGACCGGCGGTATGGGAGCGCCGAGGCCGCCCGCGGGCGCGCCCGGCCCGGCAGGGGCGCCCGGTCCTGCAGGTGAAGCGGCCCCACCCGGCAACCCTGTCGTGAGCGCGCGCGCCGTCATCGGCGAGAAGGTGAACTCGATGTCGAAGCCGCCGGTGAGGTTCGTGCGATCGACGACGGGTCGGCCCGAGAGGCCGGAGAGCAGCGTGATGAGACTGGACAGCTCCATCCCGGCCGACTTGAGCGTCATCGTGATCGCCCTTGGGCCGCCGGGTGTCTGCGGCTGCGACGGCATGATGCTGGTGTTGCACGTCACCGGCTCGCCGGGCTTCGGCCGCAATGTCTCCAGGACGGCCTGGCGTTCCTGCTGGCTGCGTGCGTTGGCGAGTGCTTCCTTGATTGCCGCCTGACGCTTCTCGACGATCGGTTTGCAGTCCATCTCCGATTTCGTGAGCTTCGGTCCCAGCCTCCCGTCTGCACGGGCGACGACGAGGGCGTAGATGTCGGACTCGCGTGTCTCGGTATGCCACTTCAACCTGAATCGGTCCTCGAGCAGCGACTGCAGCATGTACGGCAACTGGTCCTGCGGTGCGCCGTCAGGCATTTTGGCATTGACGTCGAAGCGCGACGACCTGACCCATCCCGGCACGCCATCGACCTGATCCGGCCTGACCCGGAACGCGATGTTCAGCAGCAACTGCAGCGGCGCGCCCGTCATCGTGAACCGTCCGGGCGGTGAGTTCAGTGACATCCGATCGAGAGGTCCGTCGTTGGGCCGCACCACGGCCACTTCGAACGTGGGCTTCGGACCGTCGAATGGCGCTGTCAGCGGCCCCTGCAGTGCCTGGGGAGCGACGAAGATCGCCTGCGTGGCCGTGGTCTGCGCGGCGGCAACGACGAGGACCAACGATCCCAGGCCGACCGCCAGCCAATGCGCTCTGCTCCGTGCCCTTCGACGAAGGGTCAGGGCACGCCGAGCCGAGTCGAGGCGTGATATCCGCGTGGAGCCCCGCGGCTGGTCGGCCCAGGACCTCTTTGGCGCCCGTTGCGCGCGTGGTCCGTCGTGCGGCTCTCGCGGCGACGAGTACGCAATTCGCGCTTCGAGCGCAGAGCGGCCCGAATTGGCGTTCGGGGCAGCATGGCGGTCCAGTGTGCGCATCCTCCGCCTCCGCTCTTTCGACGCGGCCAGGCCTTGAACAGTTGGGTGAGGGCGACGCTGTTCACCCGGCCGAACGGTGGCTCGACAGCTCGGCCCTGTCACGCGCGTGAGGCGCGCCCCGGCTCGGTTCAGACTTCCATCTGCGCTAAGATTCGCCTCGAGGAGCACTCGATGACTATGCGAACGCTCGGTTGGCTCGCGTTTCCCGCAGCCGTATTCGTGCTGTCGGCCACCAGCAGTTGGACGATTGCGGGGCAGGAGCGCGCCGGCGCGCCCCAGCTCGTCATCACTGCATTCGGCGGCAAGCCGGTCGATTACAAGGCGCCGCGTACGCCATGGGGCGATCCGGATCTCCAGGGTGTGTGGTCGAGCGACGACTTGGAAAATGTGCCGATGGCGGCCGGCGGGCGGGGCGGACGGGGCGGCCCCGCGGCGCCAGCCGGCCCTCAGCCGCTGTACCTCGACGAGTCGGCGTACCAGGCGCGCGTCGAGCAGGTGAAGCGGGCGGCCACCCAGCGTGATACCTCGGCCGAGAGCTCGTTCCGGTTCGATTACGCGCGGCGCGCGTTTCCGCAGACCCGGCTGATCGTCGATCCGCCTGATGGCCGGCTTCCCGCGATCAAGCCCGAGGCGCAGGCGCGCCTCATGCCGCGCGGCACGTACGGCCCCGGCCCGCTCGACTCGTGGCGCGACTTCTCGCTCTACGAGCGCTGCATCACCCGCGGCATCGCGGGGTCGGTCCTCCGGGTCATCTACGGTAACGGCAACCGCATCGTACAGGCGCCGGGTATGGTGGCGTTCTCGTACGAGATGTTGCCCGACACGCGCATTTTCTATACGGACGGACGCCCGCACATCAACCAGCGCATCCGCGAGTACCTCGGTGACTCGCGCGCCTGGTGGGAAGGCGAAGAGCTCGTTGTCGAAACGACCAACCTGACGAATCTGACCGCGGTCGGCGTCAACGGCAACGGCGTCCAGCACAGCGAACAGATGAAGATCACCGAACGGTTCCGCCGTGTTGCAAACGACGTCATCCAGTATCAGGCGACGTTCGACGACCCGCAGACCTACGAGCGGCCGTTCACGATCTCGTTTCCGCTGACCCCGCTCGACGGCGGCGTGCTGCTCCCGTACGATTGCCATCCCGGCAACACAGCGATCTCGATGTCGCTCGCCGGCGAGCGCGCCGAAGACCAGCGGCTTGCCGCGGATCTCGCCAAGGGCATCATCCGCCCGCGCCGTTCGGTGCAGGACTGCGGCGCCGGAGTTGGTGCGGCCCCTGTTCCGGGCTGCAACGACGCACCGGCCGCCGCGGGCCGCGGGGCCGGCCCGTTGCCGGAAGGCGCGGCAACCGGCGAGCGCGACGTGGAGCGCTGACCACGCTCATGCGAGATTCGTCGAATCGATTTCTGACGCTTGCCCTGACGCTGCTCGTCCTGGCGCCGTCCTCGCACGCATGGGCGCAACTGATCGCCGCCAGGGACGGGCGGATTGTTTACGGCCACCATCACCTCAACGTGACCAACGTCGAGGAATCGAAGAAGTTCTGGGTGGACGCGCTTGGCGGTGTGGTGGTCAGGGTCGGCCCGGAGAGCCGCGAGATCATCAGGTACCCCAACGCGCTGCTACTCCTGCGAGCGCAGAAGCCGACCGGCGGCTCCAAGGGCTCGACCGTCGATCACATCGCGTTCTCGGTGACCAATCTTCGCCAGCGTGTCGATCGCATCAAAGCCGGCGGCTTCCGCATCGTCACGAGCAGTGAAGCGCCGCCCAACGTTCCCGTCAAGGACGACATCGGCGTCGTTGAAGGAGGACCCGTCAGCGGCATCGCGTATGCGATGGCGCCCGATGACGTGAAGGTGGAGCTCGTGGAAATGAAGGCGCAGTCAGCGCCGATCGTGTCGCACCACATCCACTTCTTCGGCGCACAGAAAGAGATGCATGCCTGGTACATGAAGACGTTCGGCGCCTCGCCGCTGACGTCGGCAAACCCGGCGGCGTTCATCAGCGCCGGTCTTCCCGGTCTCACGATGAACTTCGCACCGTCGCAGGCGATGGCGGCCACTCAGGGGCGCGCGATCGACCACATCGGCTTCGAAGTGAAGAACCTCGAGGCGTTCATCAAGAACCTCGAGGCGCAGGGGATCAAGATAGCGTCGCCGTATCGGCAGGTCCCGGCACTGGGAATTGCGATCGCTTTCATCTACGACCCCTGGGGGACCTATATCGAGCTGACGGAGGGGCTGGACAAGATCGAGTAACGCAGCATTCAGAACGCAGACACTGTCTCAACGTCAGAAGTGGAGCTCAGACGACGCCTTTGAAATCGAGCGAAGCGACCGAATTCAGCAGTCAACATTCAGAATTCAGCACAACAAGGGTCCGTTCAAGGCGCCGCCTTCGGTGCCTCTCCAACCAGCTCGATGTTGAAGCCGTTGGGATCCTTGACGAACACGTTCCGCAGCGTCGCGCTCCAGTTCACCAGTTCGCCGTCTTTCGAGATCACGCGGACGCCCTGCGCCTTCAGCTTCGGAAGCAGTTCGTGGATCGCGGCGACGCGAATCGCAATCCCTGAAGACCCGGGATCGGGAACGCGCCGGCTGAACTCTTTGCGCGGCATCCCCTTGAACTCGATGAAGACCATCCGTGCGCGGCTGCCGGGCACGACCGCGCTCCGTGCGCGGTACTCGCCTCCCTTCGGCACGCCCATCAGGTCGAGATTCGGGGCATCCTTCAGGAACTCCGTATCGCCGACCAGTTCCCAGCCGAGCATGCCCTGCCAGAACCTCATCGTCTCGTCCATGTTGCGGACGGTCAGGCCCATGATGGCGCCGAGGACGTTGCCGGCGGGCGCGTCCGGTCCGGCCGGCTGCTCGATTGCTTCGACGATGTAGCCGTCGGGATCGCGGAAGAAGATTGCCTGCGCTTCTCCGAGAGGGGTGGAGATGCGGACGGGCGCTCCGGAGGTCGTGAGGATGGGCGCGCCCGCTTTCCTGATGTTCGCGAAGACGGTCTCGATATCGCGCACCAGGAACTTCATGTGGGGCGCGCCGGGGTCGAACAGCTGCGGTTGCGCGGCGCGCCGCTCGACGTTGCCGAATTGCGTCAGCTCGAAGTTGAACCCCTGGCCCGGCAGGTTCAGCATCGAGACTCGCAGCGTGGCGCCCGGCGAATCGGTGAGGATCGGAACGTTCGGGTTCGCGAAATCACGCACTTGTGCGTTCACGCCGAAGACATCGCGATAGAAGGCAAGCGTCTTCTCCACCTCGCTGGTGGCGTGAATCGCGTGCATGAAGCCGACGGTGACCGCCGAGGGCTTGGCGGCGCCCGGCTGCGGCGCTGCCTGTCCGCGCACGGCGCCCGGCAGCATCAGCGCCGGCAACGCGGCGATCGTCAACGCCCAGATGGCTCGTATCCTCACTTCTGCTCCTCCGCGCGGCGCGGCGCCTGGTCCCCGAGTTGTCTCAGCAGCATGGCGGTGCGCTCGTAGACCGGCGGCGGCCCACCGGCACGGCCGCGGCCGCCCACGCCCATGGCCATGTCCACCGGCGTCCTGCCACGCTTGTTTTTGGGGTCAGACGAGCGCCGCTCTTGGCCAGCACGGTCACGACCGAGTCGAGTCCCGCCTGTGCCGCCACGTGAACCGCGGTGAGGCCGCGTCGTTCGCGGCGTTGACCTCGACGCCGCGCTCGAGCAGCAGCTCCACACCTTGACGAAGGTCGGCTTCCGTCCCGACGTCCTTCGCGAAGACGCCCAGCCCGCGACCGAGGCTCGAACCGATGATCATGGGTTCCGAGCTCACAAATATGCCAGATTCCCTGCCGGGTCGAACGGCTGAACCACATCCCGAGATCGTGTGATCCCGGACGGTGAACGAGTAAAATCGCGCAGCTTTCACTGATTTTGCCTGGCGATGGGATCGGCGGTCCCGAAGGGCAAGCTGTCGGTTTCGCGTCATAATCGGGCCGCTGCCCCCCGGGTGGGGGTGTTTCAAAGGATTCGGACCATGCGAATGAGATCTGGTGCGATGGTGGCTGCAGCGATCGCCGTTCTCGCAGTCACGTCATCGGCGACGGCCCAGCAGTCGCGTTCGGCAGGAGGCGCCGTGACCTCGTTTTACGATCTCCAGGCTACTTCTCTCGACGGGAAGCCCGGCAACCTCGCGCAGTACAGAGGCAAGGTCAGCCTCGTCGTGAACGTGGCCAGCAAATGCGGTTACACGCCGCAGTACGAAGGGTTGGAGAAGCTGCAGCGCGAGATGCAGGGCAAGGGGTTCAACGTCCTCGGCTTCCCGAGCAACGATTTTGGCGGGCAGGAGCCGGGCACGGCGCAGGAGATCGCGACGTTCTGCCGGCTCACCTACGACGTGACGTTCCCGATGTTCGAGAAGGTGATCACGAAGAAGGGTCCCGGACAGTCTCCCGTCTACACCTTCCTCGGCGCGTCAGGAAACCTCCCTGCCTGGAACTTCAGCAAGTATGTCGTGGACAAGAACGGCAGGGTCGTCGCGTTCTTCGAAAGCCAGGTCACCCCGGAGGATCCCGCCTTGCGCGCGGCGATTACGAAGGCGCTGGCGGGCAGCTAGACCCACGCTAAGCAGCCTGCGCCGGCTCGAGGAAGTCGCGCAGGTCGAGTCCGTCGGGTGCGGGCATGCTCTGCGTGATGTGACGCGCGTAGCCGCCGGACGATTCGCGCTCGGATGTGTCCACGCGTCCTTTCGGCCGGTAGGTCTCTTCGTCAACCAGCGCGAGCACCGGGTGCAGCGGCTCTCGACGATTCGTCTGCACCACCAGGCCGAGCTCGTTTCGGTTCGTCCGCACGAGCGACCCGACCGGGAAGAAGGTGATGGCGTTGACGAAGGTCTTCACCAGCCCGGTATTCAGCTTCTCGCCGGCCATGCGCGCCAGGATCAGACAGGCTCGCTCGGGAGGTGTCGGTGCCTGATAGGTGCGGGCGCCGGTGATCGCCTCGTAAATGTCCGCGACTGAGACGATCTGGCTCATGGGATGTGGAATGGCGTCGCCCAGATCGGGATAGCCATTCCCTTTGACGCCGCGATGATGCTCGAGCGCGACGGTCGGAGTCAGCGGCTGCAGCCCCTCGGTCTGAATGAGGATCTCCGCGCCCAGGGTCGTGTGGGCTTCGATCATCCGTCGCTCGCTCTTGTCGAGTGCGCCCGGCTTGCGAACGATGTCGATCGGAATCTGCGTCTTTCCGACGTCGTGGAGGAGCGCTGCCTCCACCAGCGCGGCGAGCGTCGCTTCGTCCAGCCCGACCTGTTTGCCGAGCAGCAGGCTGAGCATCGCCACGTTGACGGAGTGACAATACGTGAGGTTTTCGTACTGCTTCACCGCGAGAATCTGGCCCAGCGCCGCGTTGCTGCGCGCCACCTTGTAGATCAGCAGCTGAACGAGGTCGCGGACCGTGACCACGTCGAGTGGTTTGCCCGCGGCCGTGTCCTCCCACGTCTTCTGCGCCATCGTGAGCGACTCGGCGTAGTCGGGATCGAGAGGACCGGTGGGTGCATCCGCCCACTGGTGGGTGCGCCATCGCGTGTCGAGGGGGAGCAGCCGCCCCAGGCTGATGTGTCGTACGTTGCGCGCCGCCAGCTGCGACGAGACGGAGTCGCTCGACGGGGAGTATTGCCACAGGAACTCGGCTACCGCGAGCAGCTCGTCGCGTTGCACGCCTTCGTGCACGTGGACGCTGTCGATGCCCAGCGCGGAGAGTTGCGAGATCAGCTGCTGGTTCGCCTGATGCTCGCTGGTGGAGGCCTCGCCATCGAGGAACACGTCTCCGCGGATGACGTCGATGCGGATCGGGCTTCCCTCTCGCAGCAGCCCGGCGATGACCTCTTCGAGCTCCTTCAGTTTCTGCCCGATCATCGGATGGCCCGCCGGGTACGAGCCGGCAAGCCGGCGCAGGCTCGCGAGCCCGCGAAGAACCGCGAGCGGATCGAGGCTGGACGCTGCCGGCGACGTCATCGCGCGCGCAGCTCCCTGGCCTTGAGTGCAACCTGAACGAGGCTCGGTTTCCAGAACCGGTAACGGAGGCTTTCGAGCTGCGTCAGCGTCTCATCGAGTCCCGGCACGCGCGACTGTGCGGCGCGGTCGATGATCCGCGCGGCGGTCTGCGGATGGCTGAGCACGAACTCGCGCGATCGCAGCAGCTCGCGCACCTGCGTCGCGGTCTGTGCCGGCGGGAAATGCCACAGTGCGTCCTCGGCGGCGCTGTGGCGGTCGTCGAGTGACTCACGAATCCGCCGAGCGACCAGCGCCGCGGCCGTCGGCGTTCCGATGCGCGCCAGCGCCCGCATCGACTCGCGCGCGACCTGGACGTCGTTGTGCTCGCTGAGCCGCGCGACCGCTGTTTCGTGTCCCGCTCCCGCGTGGCCGAGGATCTTGACCACGACGCGCGCCGCGCTCGGCCCGCACGCATCGAGCTCCGCCGCCAGCGCCGGC
>Ga0073934_10010628_pt1 | contig 11380 bp, 11 predicted proteins | sample LarsenN4metaG_FD_76834 | JGI IMG/M metagenome (GOLD analysis project Ga0073934, IMG submission 76834) | Hot spring sediment bacterial and archeal communities from British Columbia, Canada, to study Microbial Dark Matter (Phase II) - Larsen... ...
CAGCGGAGGGATGACGATCCGCACCACGTTGAGACGGTAGAAGAGGTCCTGGCGGAGGCTCCCGTCCTTCAGCGCGTCCTCGAGCGGCCGGTTGGTCGCCGCCACCACCCGGAGATCCACCGCGTAGGTCTTCGTCGCGCCCACGGGGCGGATCTCCTTCTCCTGGAGGACGCGGAGCAGCTTGACCTGGAGCGTGGGCGGCAGCTCGGCGACCTCGTCGAGGAACAGGGTGCCGCCGTGCGCCGAGCGGAAGAGCCCGAGCGTGTCCGACACGGCGCCGGAGAAGGCCCCGCGCACGTGGCCGAAGAACTCGGACTCCATCAGCTCGGCCGGGATGGCGCCACAGTTGACGGGGATGAACGGTCCTCCGCTGCGGGCCGAGAGCCGGTGGATCGTCGCCGCCACGACCTCCTTGCCCGTCCCGCTCTCGCCCTCGATGAGGACCGGCGAGTCGGTGGTCGCGACCTTGCCGACGATCTCCTTGACGCGCTCCATGGCGGGGGAGACGCCGACCAGGTCGCGGGGTCCCATCTCGGCGCCCACCCGGCTCCGGAGGGCGTGCACTTCCCGGCTCAGGAGCCGCCGCTCCATGAGTCGCGTCATGAGATGCCGGACTTCGTCAGGCCAGAGCGGCTTGGTGAGGTAGTCGTAGGCCCCCTGCTTCAGCGCCTCGACGGCCGTGCCGACGGTGGGATCCCCCGTCATCATCACGACGGGCATCGCCGCGTCGCGGCGCTTGAGCTCGCGGAGGAGCTCGAGGCCGTCCATCCGCGGCATCCGGATGTCGACCAGCGACGCGTCGAAGATCTGCCCCTGGGCGCGGTCGAGCGCCTCCATGCCATCCTCGGCCGTGGTAACTTGGTATCCCCACTCCGTGAGGCACTCCTCGAGAACCACCCGCACCCCCTCGTCGTCGTCGACGACGAGCACCCGGGGCTGACTGGCCATCGTCCCTGACGCGTCCTCCGTCTCGGGTGGAGCCGGGGGCCGGGTCGGCATCCGGTGCCGGTCTGAGACAGCCCCCTGGCCCCGTCGGCGGGAAGACTACCAGCCTCGGCGCGAGAGTGTCAACGTGACCCGCCGCGTCGGCGGGGCGGGTCAGGCGCCCGTAGCCGGCGCGCTGAGGACCTCGCGCACCTTCCGCGCGAGGCCCTCCGGCGTGAAGGGCTTCAGGAGGAGGATCGTGCCCGGATCCAGGACGCCGTGGTGCGCGATGGCGTCCGCCGTGTAGCCCGACATGAAGAGCACCTTGAGGCCGGGACGGGCGGCTCTGAGGCGATCGGCCAGGGCGCGTCCGCCCATCTCGGGCATGACGACGTCCGTCAGCAGGAGGTCGATGCCTCCGGGGTGCCGCGCGCTCATCGAGAGCGCGTCGATGCCATTGCGGGCCGTCAGCAGCCGGTACCCGTGGACCTCGAGGATCTCGCGTGCCAGCTCGCGGACGGCGTCCTCGTCCTCGACGAGGAGAATGGTCTCCGACCCGGTGGGGGTGGGATCGGATCCGCCGGGACGCGGGCGGACCTCGAGGCGCTCTTCGGCGCGGGGAAGATAGATCGTGAACGCCGCGCCCCGACCGGGCTGGCTGTCCACGGCGATGTACCCCTGGTGCTGCTTGACGATGCCGTAGACCATCGCGAGCCCCAGGCCGGTGCCCTTTCCCGGCTCCTTGGTCGTGAAGAACGGCTCGAAGATCTGGGCCTGGACGTCGGCATCCATCCCGATCCCGGTGTCTCGCACGGTGAGCGCGACGTACCGGCCGGCACGGGCCCCGGGATGGCGCCGGACGAAGGTGTCTTCCAGCTCGACGTTGCCGGTCTCGATGGTCAGGCGGCCGCCGTGGGGCATGGCGTCGCGGCCGTTCACCGCGAGGTTCATGATGACCTGCTCGAGCTGATGCGGATCCGCCCTCGTCAGCCCGAGCCCCACGCCCCGGACCACCTGGCAGACGATGTCTTCTCCGATGAGCTGCCGCAGGATCGCCTCCGCGCCCGCGACCACCTCGTTCAGATCGACGAGCCGGAGCTCGAGGACCTGCCTGCGACTGAACGCGAGGAGCTGTCGGGTCAGCGCGGCCGCGCGGTCCGCCGTCTGGAGCATGAGCTCGACGTGGCGGCGCTGGGGGTCGTCGGGCGCCATCCGGTACAGGAGGAGCTGCCCGCGCCCGGTGATGACCGTGAGGAGGTTGTTGAAGTCGTGGGCGACGCCGCCCGCCAGCCGGCCCACGGCCTCCATCTTCTGGGACTGCCGGAGCTGGGCCTCGAGCTCCCGGCGCTCTTCCTCTCCCTGCCGGCCCCTGACGGACACCACCGCCGCCAGGCTGGCCAGCGAGCCGACCATCTCCTGGTCGTGGATCCCGAACGGCAGGACCTCCGCCTCGGCGACCTCCGGGGTGTCCAGGCGTATCGCGGCCGAGCGCTTCTTGTTGATCAGCTGGACGACCCCGATGACCGTGTCGGTGTGGTCGACCATCGGCATGACGAGCATGGACTTGGTCCGGTAGCCGAAGGCCTGATCGAGGGCGCGGTTGAAGCGGAACTCGAGCCCGTCGGGCAGGCGATAGACGTCGTCCAGGCGGAGCGGCCGACGCGTCAGGGCGACGTAGCCCGCGATGCTACTCCGGTCGAGCGGGAGGGTGGCGCGCTTGAGGGTCAGCGGCTTCGAGTCGTTCTGGGCGACCACGAAGCGGAGGGCCTGCTCTGGCACCGCGGCCCCGGGCCCGATCGCCGGCTCCTCCACGAGGTAGAGACTCCCGGCGTCCGCGCTGGTGAGCTCGCGACACTTGGTCACGATCAGCTCGAGGAGCCGGTCGACGTCGCCCTCGGCCGACAAGGCGAGGGCGACCCGGTGAAACTCCCGGAAGTCCGCGGCCGCCTGGGTGCCTGTTGTCTCGAGACCGGGTGCGGCCTCCCGCAGGGCCAGCCGCCGAGCGGCGGTCCGGATGCGGGCCAGGAGCTGCTCGGGCGTCCAGGGCCACTCGAGGAAGTCGTCCACCTGGAGCGCGTCCAGGCGGAGGAGCGCCTCGCCGAGCTCTCCACGCTCGACTTCCGCGACGACCGCGAAGGGAGTCGGCGCGAGCGTGCGGCGCCAGTGCGCGATCACGCCGGCGTTCGCGGCGAGCCGAGCCCAGTCCGCCACGATCACGACCTGGTCGGAGGCCGGCACCTCCGTCGGGAGCTTTCCCCCGGCATCGAGCGAGGCCAGGACGAGACCGGGCGCCTTCCCCAGGCGCTCCGCGAGCGCGGCGCAGCCCGGTTCACGGGGGCTCCAGAAGTACACGACCCTCGACGCGTGCACGACGGCATGGTACGCCGACGCGGCGGGGCCGGCAACCCGCCCCGCTACGCCCGGCGCCGGCGCCTCGTCAGGGCGCCGCCCGCGGCTCGCCAGAGGAGCCGCGTCATCGTCGCCGCGTAGCCGGCGGCCCGGACGTAGGCCCCCCCGGGGTTGGCCATCCTGAGCGTCATCCAGACCTGCAGCTCGACCGCGAGCAGGAGGCCCGCCATCCAGAGCTGGGTCAGGAGGTAGTTCAGGACGGGAGCCGTCTCCGGGTTCGTGCTCGTCATTCTGGGGGTCTCCTCGGGCCGCCACGGGTTCTCTGGGATCGGGGCACGGAGAGGCCCGTTTGCACACCCGATGCCACCCAGAGTGCCGGCTCGATCAGCGTATCGACGCTGGGTTGCGCAGCTTCGCGAACGCTTGGCGGCGGAGGGATCCCCGGTTGGCATCCCCCCGCGTGCCACCGCGGCACGCCGGGCGAGCCGACTACGCGATCACTTCAAGGAGGAGCCCCTTGAGGTACCGGGTCTCCGGCACGGTGAGGAGGATCGGGTGATCGCGGGCCTGGGTGTAGAACGCCCGGACGCGGACCGGCCGCCCCGCGTCGCCGGCCGCCGCGCGGCACACGTCCTCGAACAGGGCGGGGCTCAGGTGATGGGAGCACGAGAACGTGGCGAGGAGTCCGCCTGGCCGGAGACAGCCCAGCGCCCGGAGGTTGATCTCCTTGTAGCCCCGCAGGGCGGCGTCGATCGCCGTCCTCCGGCGCGTGAACGACGGGGGGTCCAGGACGATGAGGTCGAACCGCCGGCCCTCGCGCTCCAGGGCGCGGAGGGCGTCGAAGGCGTTCATCTCGCGGACCTCCAGCCGATCGGCGCCCTCGTTCAGCTCGGCGTGGCGGCGGGCCCGTGCACACGCCTCGGCTGACACCTCGAGGGCCAGGACCCGCGCGGCACCCCGGCGCAGGGCCCAGCACCCGAACGCGCCCGTGTAGGCGAAGGCGTCGAGCACCTCCCGGCCGGCCGCGTGCTCGGCGACCGCGGCCCGGTTCTCGCGCTGGTCGAGGTAGAACCCGGTCTTCTGCCCCTGCTCCACGTCGACGCGGAAGCGGCAGGGCCCTTCGCGGATCTCGACCTCGGCCTCCGGGTGTCCCAGGAGCCACCCGGACTCCCCGCGCAGACCCTCGATGGCGGCCGCCGCGGGATCCACGCGCCGGTACGCGGCCCGCGCCCCGACGAGCTCGGCGGCCAGCGCGGCCAGGTCGCCGACGTGCTGCTCCATCCCGAGGGTCAGGGCCTGCAGCACGAGGACGTCCGCGTACCGGTCCAGGACGAGCCCGGGCAGCCCATCCGCCTCGCTGAACACGACCCGCCGGGCATCCCCGTCTCCGCCGAGGCTCTGGCGGAAGCGCCAGGCCGCCTCGAGGCGCCGTCGGAAGAGCATGTGGTCGACCGGCTCGTCCTCGCGGGTCAGGAGACGGCACACGATCTGGGGACGGGGATTGTAGAAGCCGCGGCCCAGCGCCTCGCCCGCGCCGCTCGCGACGGTGACGGCGTCGCGCGCCTCCCAGGCGCCGACCAGCCGGACCACGTCGGTCCGGTAGATCCACGGGTGCCCGGCCCGAACCCGGGCTTCCCCGCGGGGAGCAAGGATCAGCCGCGCCACGGCGAAGGCATCCCGGCGTCGGGCGAGGACGCCGGGATGCGACGGCTATCGGTCCGAGAGACGGCGGAGGACGGTGATCATCATGAGCGCCGCCCGCGCGCGCTCGAGCGGGCGGTCCAGGCTGAAGTTGGAGAACCACCCGCAGAACTCGAACCCGCCGGCGAGCTCCACCAGCGTCCGGAGCTCCTGCGGGAAGACGATCCGGGTCTTGTGGCGCTGGGTGACGACGCGGTGGTGACCGTTGTCGGACACCTCGAACCGCATGATCTCGTCGCAGACCTGGCGGACAGGATCGTACCCCTGAAGCGTCCGGAAGGTCGTCCGCACGGTGATTCCCCGCCGTCGCTTCGTCCACGCCCAGCGCGCGCCGGGGTTCGCCCAGCGATGGGGGACGAGACGGTCGAAAACGAAGAGGCCGCCGGGCCGCAGGTTGTCCCGGACGGCCCGGAGGTGGGCGACGAGGGCCGCGTTCGTCAGGAGGTGCCCCTGGGAGTCCTGCATGCAGATGGCCGCGTCCACCGGCTCCGGAAGCGTGAAGGCCGTCATGTCGCCGACCACGCCCGTGACGGGAAGCCCCGCCGCGGCCGCCTCGCGCCGGAGGAACTCGATGCTCGCCCGGGACAGGTCGAGGGCGGTCACACGGTAGCCGCGCTGGGCGAGGCGCAGGCTGTGGTGGCCGGTCCCGCACGCCACGTCGAGGACGTGGCGGACGCGGCCTCGCGCGTAGCGGTCGAAGCAGGCCTTGAGGAAGTCGGTCTCCGTCTTCCGGTTGAGCTCGAAGGCGACGTGGTAGTAGAGCGGCGAGTGGTAGAACTCGGTGCGCCGGCGCGCGCCCCGCGAGGCCGGTCGACCGTTGGGCGTCACGTCTTCCCCCACCACGAGAGGATCGCCTCGCGCACGATCGCCGCGGCGGTGACGGCCGTCCGGCCGCTGGGGTCCCAGAGCGGGGACACCTCGACCAGGTCGAACGCGACGACGCGGGCCGCGGCGAGACGCCGCAGGGCGAGCAGGAGGTCGGCGAGGCTGACGCCGCCGGGTTCGGGCGAGCCGGTGCCGGGCGCGACCGACGGGTCCAGCACATCGATGTCGAGGGTCACATAGAGCGGGTGGCCCGAGGCCTCGACCGCGACCTCGGCGGCCGCGTCCGCGACCGGCACGGCCCAGGCGGGGAACAGGCGAGTCCCTCGTGGCGGAACCCACTCCTCGCGGTCACCCGTCCGAAGGCCGACCTGGAACAGGCGGTCCGGGGCGAGGTGGTCGAGGACCCGGGTCATCGCCGAGGCGTAGTTCGCCCGCTCCCCCAGGAAGTCCCGCCGGAGGTCGGGGTGGGCGTCGAACTGGACGACCCGCAGGTCCGGGTAGTGCCGGAGCGCGGCGGCGACGGTCGGTGCGGCGATCGTGTGGTCCCCGCCGAGGAAGACCCAGCGCTGGCGAGGATCGAGGAGGGCGTCGAGCACGGTCCGGACCGCGGCCAGCGCGGCTCGGGGCTCGGCGTCGGGGACCGGCAGGTCCCCGGCGTCGGCGACGGCGCAGTCCGCGAGGTCCAGGCCGAGGGCGGGGACATAGGTCTCGAGGAGATCGGAGGCGCGCCGGATCGCGGCCGGGCCCAGGGCGGCCCCTTTCCGCTGGTTCACCCGCCCCTCGAACGGGATGCCGTAGACAACCACCGCGGCGCCGGTCGGGTCGGGGCGGCAGCCGATGAAGGGCGGGCGCGCGGGGTGGAGGGTCATGGACCGAGGATAGCGCGCTCCCCGGGCCGGGGAGAAGGTCGGCAGAAGGATCGCGTCGGCGGCGTCGCGACGTCGTCCCGCCGAGCCGCTCTCCCCGGGCTGGGGGAGAGGGCGGAGGTCACACCAGGTCTTCTTCCGACAGGAGCGCCACCGCCGCCAGCGCGCAGCCGATCCGGGTCACCCGGTGCTCGACGGCGACGACCCGGAGGTCGCGGATGCGCTCCCCGCGGACCGCCAGGGCTTCGCGGAGCATGACGCCGACCGCCGCCTCCGCGGCCCGGCGATCGGTCCGGTCGTGATGCTCCATGATGACGCCCGGCCGCGTCCGGTCCTCGGGCAAGGCATAGCCGACCGCTGCCGCGATGGTCTCACCGGGCACGTCGCTGGTGATCGCGGCGTACGCGGTCGGCACGAGGGCCCCGGGCTTGATCGGCGGCAGGGGGACGATGTCCACGTCGGGCGGGACGATGCTGGAGATCTTGATCAGGTTGACGTTGCCGATGCCGGCGGCGAGGAGCGCGTTGTCGAACGCGTTGAGCGGCGTCCCACCCTCGGCGCAGCCGGCCGTCGCCGCGGCCTTGGTCACCTTTCTCCAGATCATCGGCACCTCCAGAGGAGCGCGTCGCGCGCGACGCCGAGATTTCCGGGCCCGAGCCGGTCTGATGATACTGACCGGAACGCGAAACGCAAGCATTTTTTCCTTGCATTGGCGACTTCGTGCACTATAATTCAGCCGAAATTCGCCCCGGTGACGTCGTTTGATGAAGAGAGCTCGCGAGTCGTGAGCTCTCGGGCGAGGAAAGGGGGTCGATCCGATTGCACAGCCTGGGTCGTCACCTGCTGCTCGAGCTGCACGACTGCAGCTCCGGGATCCTCAACAACCTTGAAACCGTGAAGTCGGCGCTCGTCGAGGCCGCGAAGCGCGCGGAAGCCACGATCATCGACGTGCTGTTTCACGAGTTCAACCCGTTCGGGATCTCCGGCGTGGTGGTGATCGCCGAGTCCCACCTTTCCATCCACACGTGGCCCGAGTACCGGTACGCCGCCGTCGACATCTTTTCCTGCGGCGAGACGTTGAAGCCGGGCGAAGCGGCGGCCTACCTGGTCGAGCAGTTCGGGGCCAGCTGGGCCTCGTGCGTGGAGGTCAAGCGAGGCGTGTTCCCGGGCAGTGCTGGGCTCTTCAGCCGGACAAAGGACGGCTCCGCCGCGCATGGTCCAGCCGAGCGCCTACAAGTGGTTTATTGAGACCACGACCCCCGTCGAGGGGCACCTTCACGCCATCACCCGCACGATCGTCTCGCTCCGGACGCCGTTTCAGCTCATGGAGATCCTCGAGACGGCGAGCTACGGGAAGTGCCTGGTCCTCGACGGCCGCATCCAGTCCAGCGTCACCGACGACTTCATCTACCACGAGAGCCTCGTCCACCCGGGGCTGATCCTCCACCCGCGCCCCGAGACCGCGCTGGTCATCGGGGGCGGAGAGGGCGCGACGCTGCGGGAGGTCCTGCGCTACGCCTCGATTCGGAAGGCCGTCATGGTCGACATCGACCGGGCGGTCGTCGAGGCCTGCCGGGAGCTCCTCCCGGAGATGCACCGGAACGCCTTCGACGACCCCCGGACGGAGCTCCGACACGAGGATGCCCGCGGCTACCTCGAGGGGACCCGGGAGCGGTTCGACGTCGCCGTCATCGACCTGACGGAGCCGCTCGCGGCCGGGCCCGCGTGCCTCCTCTTCACGCGCGAGTTCTACGGACTCGTCGCCGATCGGCTCACGGCGAGCGGCGTCGTGGTGCTCCAGGCCGGCATGACGAAGATCGGCGAGCTCGGCTTCTACGTGGCCATGGCCCGGACCCTGGCCGAGGTCTTCCCCGTCGTGGCCCCCTACCAGTCGTTCATCCCGTGTTTCGGGACGCCCTGGGGGTTCATCGTGGCCGCCAAGACCGGCGACCCGCGGACGCTGCTCCGGGAGGCCGTTGACCAGCGCATCCGCGACCGCGTCGTGGGCGAGCTCGGCTTCTACGACGGCCTCGCCCACGTGCACATGTTCAGCCTCCCGAAGTTCCTCCGGCAGGCGCTGGCCGCGGCGAGCCGGGTGGTGACCGACGCGGAGCCGCTCCTGATCCAGTAACCCGGGCGTTCGGCCGTGCGCCTCTGCACGAGCCGCGGACCTGCTCAGTGCGCCTCATCCTCGCCTCCGCCTCAGCGCGTCGCCAAGCGCTGCTGTCGACGCTGGGGCTGCCGTTCGAGACCCAGCCGAGCGCCGTCGAGGAGACGCTCCCGGCCGGTGTGCCCGCGGCCGACCTGGCGCGGGTCCTCGCCCTCCGGAAGGCTCGGGAGGTCGCGAGCCGGATCGGGTCGGGGGTCGGGAGCCTGGCGGTCGTGCTGGGCGCCGACACCCTGGTCGTGCTGGCGAATCGGCCGCTCGGCAAGCCGGGCTCGCCGGCCGAGGCGCGCGCGATGCTGACAGCGCTCGCCGGGCGGGCCCACGCGGTCGTGACCGCGGTCGCGGTGATCGAGACCGGGTCCGGCCGCGAGCTCTGCGAGGCGGTGGTGAGCGACGTCGAGATGCGCCCGTACGGGGCGGCCGAGATCGAGGCGTACCTGGCGACGGGCGAGCCCTACGACACGGCGGGCGCCTACGCCGTGCAGGGCGCGGGCGGAGGGCTGGTGGCCCGCGTCGAGGGCTGCTACACGAACGTGGTCGGGCTGCCCGTGAAGACCACGGCCCGACTCCTGCGCGCCCTCGGCCTGCCGGCCGTTGTGCCCCCTACGGCGGCGGAGGGCTCGAACCCAGTCGAGCCCGAGCCGCGGTGACGAACGCGGGCTCCCGGAGATCCTCGGGCGCGAGCTTGAGGGTGACGGGCCACGAGCTCCCGGCCCGGAGGACACGGAGACTGGCGGCCAGCCCGGCCACGGTGGCCTCGCCGTCCGGGGCCAGGGCCGTCCGCGCGGCGGCGAGGCGGGCGACGAGGTGCTCGCGGCTCGCCACGAGCCCGGCCGGGAGCGTGTCCGCGACCTCTGCGGGCGGCGTTGCGGCGAGCCACGCCTGGACCCGGATCACCGCCCGCGCGAAGGCGGCGAGCGCCGCCTCGAGGCGGCCCAGCGCTGTCTCCTCGGCGCGCGCGATGCTGACGACCTCGTAGAAGGGGCCTCCGAGGTGCCGCACCGTGTCCTGCTCCCGTCGGAAGTCGGCGCGCAGTTCGCCGACGCCTGCGGCGAGGATGCGGCCGAGCCACGGTTCCTCGACGACCGCCGCCGCGAGGGTGCCGTCGGCGAGACCCGTCGCCAAGGCGGCGCCGCCCGGGCTCACCAGCTCGAGCTGCGCGGGCGACATCCGGTGCGCGGCGAGGAGGGCTGCGAGCACGAAGTGCCCTGTGGTCCCCGGCCCGGGGATCCCGACCCGCTGGCCGCGAAGGTCCGCGACTCGACCGATCCGGGTCCGGTGCGACGGCGAGACGAGGAGCGCGGCGGCCGGGGCGCGCGTGTGGGCGAGGAGAAGCCGGACGGGGGTGCCGCGGGCCCAGGCGCCCCGCACCGCCTGATCCAGAGTCGTGACGGCGACGTCGGCGCGTCCGTCCCGCAGCGCGCCGAGGGCGTCGGCCGCGTGCTTGGCCCGCCTGAGCGTGACCGTGACGCCTTCGGCCTCGAAGGTCCCGAGCGCCAGGGCCGCGTGGACTGGCAGGTACGCGGGATCCTCGGGGGGCCCGCCCACCTCGACGCCCAGCGGAGGCGGCGGCGTCGCCGCCCCGGCGACGGCGCCGAGGGCGGCGGTCAGCGCGAGCATGGTCGCGAGCCGCCTCACGGGACCCAGCCCGATCGGCGGGTGGCGCCGCGCGGCGCCCCCGCGGCCGCCCTCTCCTGAGCCATGCCGCGCTCCCGCTCCCTCCTGCGCCCGAGCCCGCTCCGCCGGCGGCTCATCCGGCTCTACGATCGCCTCTCCCGGCGCTACGGGCCCCAGGGGTGGTGGCCCGGCCGCTCGGCGTTCGAGGTGATCGTCGGCGCCATCCTGACGCAGGGCACCGCCTGGGTCAACGTCGAGCGGGCGATCGCGCGGCTCCGCGCCGCGGGCGCCCTCGACGTGCGCCGTCTCCACGCCCTGCCGCGCGGGCGGCTGGCCGGGCTCGTCCGGCCCGCGGGGTACTTTCGCGTCAAGGCGGGACGGCTCCGGGCCTTCGTCCGCCACGTGATGCGGCGTCACGCGGGGGACCTTCGCCAATTCCTGCGCCAGCCCGCCTCGGCGCTGCGCCGCGCGCTCCTTGCGATCCCGGGGATCGGCCCCGAGACCGCGGACTCCATCCTCCTCTACGCGGCCGGCCGCCCGGTGTTCGTGATCGACGCCTACACGCGCCGGATCCTCGCCCGGCACCGGATCGTGGCGCCGGACGTGGGCTACGCGGCCCTGCAGGCGCTCGTCATGGGGAATCTGCCGCACGACCCCGCGCTCCTCAACGAGTACCACGCCCTCCTCGTGCGCGTGGCGAAGGAGCACTGCCGGGCGACGCCGCGCTGCGAGGGGTGTCCGCTCAGGGCCGACCTCCGCGGCCTCCCGCCCGCGCCGGGCCGATGACCGACGGGGCGTCGGCGGGGGAGCTAGCCCAACTTCCGCAGTTGACGGGGGTCAAGGTAGGGTTTTCAGGCATTTAGGCGAAAAGTCGGCACTACATTTCGGCGGTCCGGAGAAGCGGAGGCCGGATGCGGAGGCGCTCCGGGAG
>Ga0073934_10010629_pt1 | contig 11379 bp, 17 predicted proteins | sample LarsenN4metaG_FD_76834 | JGI IMG/M metagenome (GOLD analysis project Ga0073934, IMG submission 76834) | Hot spring sediment bacterial and archeal communities from British Columbia, Canada, to study Microbial Dark Matter (Phase II) - Larsen... ...
CCGGCCTGGGACGCGCGCGCCGCGCCGCTGGTGTTCGCCACCATGCTGGTGCCGGGCGTGCTGCTGGTGGCCGGGCTCTACCAGCTGACACTGCAGCTGCGCCTGGACGGCACGCTCGCCGGCCTGGGGCTGGCGCACACGCTCTTCACCGCCCCCTATGCGCTGGTGGCGCTGGCGCCGGCCTACCGCGGCTTCGACGCGCGCTTCGAGCTCACGGCCCGCGCGCTCGGCCGCTCGCGCGCCGCCTTCCTGCTGCGCATCAAGTGGCCGATGCTGGCCGCGCCGCTCGCCTCGGCCTTCGCGGTCGGCTTCGCGGTGAGCGTGGCGCAGTACCTCAGCACGCAATTCGTCGGCGCGGGGCGGCACGCCACCGTCACCACCGAGGCGCTCACGCTCGCCTCGGGCGGGCAGCGCAACCTGCTGGCCGCCTATGCGCTGCTGCAGGCGGTGCTGCCCGCGCTGGTGTTCGTGGCCGCCTGGGCGCTGGGCCGGCGGCAGGCGCACCGTCTCGGGCTGGAGGCGTCCTGATGCTGGAGCTGCTCGACATCCGTGTGGCCACGCCGCAGCGCACGCTGATCGAGGGCCTGTCGGCACAGGTCGCGCCGGGCGAGGTGCTGGTGGTGATGGGCGAGAGCGGCTCGGGCAAGTCCTCGCTGCTGGCCCACCTGTGCGGCACGCTGCCTGCGGGGCTGACGGCGTCCGGCCGCATCCGCCTGGACGGCCGCGACGTCACGGAGCTGCCCACGGTGCAGCGCCGCATCGGCATCCTGTTCCAGGACGACCTGCTGTTCCCTCACCTCAGCGTGCTGGAGAACCTGCTGTTCGCGCTGCCGGCCGGGCCGCAGGCGCAGCGCGTCGCGCGCGCCGAGGCCGCGCTGGCTCAGGCCGGTCTCGCCGGCTACGGTCCCCGCCTGCCGCACACGCTGTCGGGCGGACAGCGCTCGCGCGTGTCGGTGTTGCGGGCGCTGCTGGCCGAGCCGCGCGCGCTGCTGCTGGACGAGCCCTTCTCGCGCCTGGACATGGCGCTGCGCGAGCGCTTCCGCCGCTTCGTGTTCGAGCGGCTTCGCGCGCAGGGCGTTCCGGCGCTGCTGGTGACGCATGATGCGCACGACGTGCCTTCGGGCGCACGCGTGATCCGGCTCGACGAACCCGCGCCCGCAGGCACCGACGAGGAAAGGCCATGAACCGACGCAAGCTCGTGATCCTCGTGCTGCTGGCCGCCGCGGTCGCGGCCTTCTTCGCCTTCGACCTCGGCCGCTTCCTCAGCCTCGCGGAGCTGAAGGCGCGCCAGGCCGACCTCGCCGCGCTGTACGACGCGCACCCGGCGCGCGTGATCGGCGCCTACTTCCTCGTCTACGTCGCGGTGACGGCGCTCTCGCTGCCGGGCGCGGCGATCATGACGCTGGCCGGCGGCGCCATCTTCGGCCTCGGCACGGGCACGCTGGTGGTCTCCTTCGCCTCCAGCCTGGGTGCCACGCTCGCCTTCCTCGCCTCGCGCTACCTGCTCGCCGAGGGCGTGCGCGCCCGCTTCGGGGCGCGGCTGGCGGACATCGACCGCGGCATCGCCAAGGAGGGCGGCTTCTACCTCTTCACGCTGCGCCTGGTGCCGCTGTTCCCCTTCTTCATGGTGAACCTGCTGCTGGGGCTGACGCGCATGAAGGCCTGGACCTTCTACTGGGTCAGCCAGCTCGGCATGCTGGCCGGCACGCTGGTGTACGTGAACGCCGGCACGCAGCTGGCGCGCATCGACTCGCTGCAGGGCATCCTCTCGCCGGCGCTGCTCGGCTCCTTCGTGCTGCTCGGGCTGTTCCCGCTCGCGGCCAAGAGGATCGTCGACGCGGTGAAGGCGCGGCGCGTGTATGCACGCTGGGCGGGGGTGAAGCCGAAGTCGTTCGACCGCAACCTCGTCGTCATCGGTGCCGGTGCGGCCGGGCTCGTCACCAGTTACATCGCCGCGGTGGTGAAGGCCCGGGTGACGCTGGTGGAGCGCCACAAGATGGGCGGCGACTGCCTGAACTACGGCTGCGTGCCGAGCAAGGCGCTGATCCGCACCGCGACGCTGATGGCGCAGGTGCGCGACGCGCAGCGGTACGGCATCGCGCAGGCCTCGGCGACGATCGACTTCGCGCAGGTGATGGCGCGCGTCGCGCAGGTGGTGCGCGACATCGAGCCGCACGATTCGGTGGAGCGCTACACCCGGCTCGGCGTGGACGTGGTGCAGGGCGAGGCCAGGATCCTCAACCCCTGGACGGTGCAGATCGCGGGCGCCGACGGCCGCATGCAGACGCTCACCACGCGCAGCATCGTGATCGCCACCGGCGCCGAGCCGCTGGTGCCGCCGCTGCCCGGGCTGGAGGAGGCGGGCTACCTCACCAGCGACACGCTGTGGGACCTGCGCGAGCTGCCGCGGCGGCTGCTGGTGCTGGGCGGCGGACCGATCGGCTGCGAGCTGGCGCAGGCCTTCGCGCGCCTGGGCGCGCAGGTGACGCAGGTGGAGATGGCGCCGCGCCTGATGCTGCGCGAGGACGAGGAGGTGTCGGCGCTGGCGCAGGCTGCGCTGGAGCGCGACGGCGTGAGCGTGCTCACCGGCCACCAGGCGCTGCGCTGCGAGCGGGAAGGCGACGAGCGCTTCCTCGTCGTCGCGCAGGGCGGCCGCGAGCGGCGCATCGCCTTCGACCGGCTGCTCGTGGCCGTGGGCCGCAAGGCGCGGCTCTCGGGCTTCGGGCTGGAGGAACTCGGCATCCCCACCGGCCGCACGGTGGAGACCAACGAATACCTCGAGACGATCTACCCCAACATCCTCGCCGCCGGCGACGTCGCCGGGCCCTATCAGTTCACCCACGTCGGCGCGCACCAGGCCTGGTACGCCGCGGTGAACGCGCTGTTCGGAACCTTGCGCAGGTTCAAGGCCGACTACTCGGTGATCCCCTGGGCCACCTTCATCGACCCGGAGGTGGCGCGTGTGGGCCTGAGCGAGCAGGAGGCGAAGGAGAAGGGCATCGCGGTGGAAGTGACGCGCTACGGCATCGACGACCTCGACCGCGCCATCGCCGACGGCGCGGCGCACGGCTTCGTGAAGGTGCTCACCGTGCCGGGCAAGGACCGCATCCTCGGCGTGACCATCGTCGGCGCGCACGCCGCCGAGCTGCTCGCCGAGTACGTGCTGGCGATGCGCCACGGCCTGGGGCTGAACAAGATCCTCGGCACCGTCCACACCTACCCGACGATGAGCGAGGCCAACAAGTACGCGGCCGGCGAGTGGAAGCGCGCCCACGCCCCGCAGCGGCTGCTCGAATGGCTGGGGCGCTACCATGCCTGGAGACGCCGATGAGACTTGCCTGCCTGATCCTCGCCCTGGCCGCACCCCTGGCGGCCGCGGCCCAGTCGCTCTCGCCCCTGGCGGGCGCGGATGGCCGCATCGCGGAAGCCTGGCGCGAGGCGAAGCTGCCGAAGCAGAAGTTCCCGCCCACGCGCTACGCGATCGAGAGCGTCGACGGCCAGCGCGTGCTGCGCATGGAAGCCGAAGGCTCGTACGGCAACCTGGTGCACGAGCTGCGCGCCGAGCCCCCCGGCCTGGCGCTGTCGTGGCGCTGGCGCGTCGAGCGTTTCGCCGAGGGCGCCGACCTGCGCCGCAAGGAGGGCGACGACAACGCCGCCAAGGTCTGCGTGTTCTTCGACCTGCCCCTTGCGCGCGTGCCCTTCCTCGAGCGGCAGCTGCTGCGTTTTGCGCGCAGCCAGACCGGCGAGGACCTGCCGGCGGCCACCGTCTGCTACGTGTGGGACCGCCAGATCCCCGCCGGCACCGCGCTGGCCAACCCCTACAGCCGCCGCATGCGCTACCTCGTGCTGCGCAGCGGCGAGCCCGGCCGCTGGCACGAGGAGCGGCGCGACGTGGCGGCCGACTTCCTGCGCCTGTTCGGCGACGAGGCGACGCAGGCGCCGCCGATCACCGGCATCGGCGTGGGCGCCGACGCGGACAACACCCAGGGGCGCAGTCTCGCCTTCCTTGCCGACGTGGTGCTCGCGCGGTGAAGCGCCTGCTGCTGCTCGGCGGCGGGCACGCCCACCTGCAGGTGCTGCGCGCCTTCGCGCGGCAGGCGCTGCCGGGCGCGGAGGTGACGCTCGTGACGCCCTGGCCCCGGCTCACCTACTCGGGCATGCTGCCGGGCCACGTGGCGGGCCACTACACGCTGGCGCAGTGCACGGTGCCGCTCGCGCCGATGGCCGAGCGCGCCGGTGCCCGGCTGCTGCAGGCGGCCGCCAGCGCCATCGACCCGGCCGCGCGCCAGGTGACGCTGGCCGACGGACGCACGCTGGCCTACGACGTGCTCAGCCTCGACACCGGCGCCACCATCGACCGCGCGGCCATTCCCGGCGCGCGCGAGCACGGGCTGTTCGTGCGGCCGATCGAGGCCTTCGCGTCGCTGTGGGAGCGCATGCGCGAACTCGCCGAGGCGCGGCCGATGTGCGTGGTGGTGGTGGGCGGCGGCGCCGCGGGCGTGGAGCTGGCGCTGGCCATGCACCACCGGCTGGGCGACCGCTCGCGCGTCAGCCTCGTCACCGGCGGCGGCGCGCCGGTGCCCGGCCACCCGCCGGCGGTGCAGCGGCGCGTGGCACGCGCGCTGAGGCAGCGCAACGTGACGATCCTCGAGGATGCCTGTGTCGAGGTCACCGCGCAGCACGTGCTGCTCGGCCGCGGCACGCGCGTGGCCTGCGACGCCGCGGTGATGGCGCTGCCGGCGGCCGCGCCGCCGTGGCTGCGCGAGACCGGCCTGGCGCTCGACGAGCATGGCTTCGTCGCCACCGGGGCCACGCTGCAGAGCCTCTCGCACCCCGAGGTGTTCGCCGCCGGCGACGTGGCGTCGATGCAGGGCGCGCCGCGGCCCAGGAGTGGCGTGTATGCCCTGCGTGCCGGCGCGCCGCTGGCGCTGAACCTGCGCCGCTTCCTCGCCGGGGGGGCGCTCCAACCGTGGACGCCGCAGCCGCGTGCGCTCAACCTGCTGGCCTGCGGCGAGCGCTACGCCATCGCCAGTTGGGGCCCCTGGTCGGCCGAGGGCCGCTGGGTGTGGCGCTGGAAGGACCGCATCGACCGCGAGTTCATCAACGCCCACGGCGGTGCGGCCTGACGCGCTGGGCCAGAATCACGCCATTGCCGATCGAACAGGAGCCATTCATGAATCCCATCCGCCTCGCCGACGACGAGAAGAAGCCCGCCGACGCCTCGCCCGGCCGCCTCGAGGAGCAGCTCGCCTTCAGGTCGCGCTTCGTGCTCGTGTTCGGCGAGATCGACGACAAGCTGGCGCTGGCCACCTGCCGCCGCCTGCTCGCGCTGTCGGAGGACTCCGACGCGCCGATCACGATGCTGATCTCCTCGCCCGGCGGCCACGTCGAGTCGGGCGACGCCATCCACGACATGATCCGCTTCGTGCGTGCCCCGGTCACCACCGTGGGCAGCGGCTGGGTGGCCAGCGCCGGCGCGCACATCTTCCTCGCGCCGCCCAAGGAGCGGCGCCTGTGCCTGCCCAACACGCGCTTCATGATCCACCAGCCCGCGGGCGGCGCCGGCGGCCAGGCCACCGACATCGCCATCCAGGCCAAGGAGATCCTGCGCACGCGCGAGCGCATCGCGCGCGTGATCGCCACGCAGACCGGCCGCCCCTTCGACACCGTGGTGTCGGACATGGAGCGCGACTTCTGGATGAGCGCGTCCGAGGCGATCGACTACGGCATCGTCTCGCGCATCGTCGAGCGCCAGTCCGACCTCGGCTGAGCGGCTATGCGGGCTGCGGCCCGTCGTAGCCCTCGACGACGATCACGTCGCCGGTGGACACCGGCCGGCGGATCGCCCAAGCCTGCTGGTACTCGGGCGAGTTCCAGCAGTCCAGCGCGGCCTGGTAGCTGGGGAACTCAATCACCACGTTGCGCTCCCGCGCGCCGCCTTCCGGGTTCTCGAAGCGGCCGCCGCGCACCAGGAAGCGGCCGCCGTACTTCGCGAACGCCGCCGCGTTGGCGGCGACGTAGTCCTTGTAGCGCTCGGGGTCGGTCACGTCGACGCGTGCCACCCAGTAGCCCTTGGGCATGTGTGTCTCCTCGCTCAGAGATCGCGCGGCGGCACGGCCAGCGTGTCCTGGAAGCCGGTCGCCTGCGTGTGGAACCATTGCACGTAGCGCTCCGGCTCGATGCCGATCACGTGCACCTCGATGGCGTCGTCGCCCAGCTCGGGCGAGTAGTCGACGATCTGCACGCTGCCCTCCGCCGCCAGCAGCGAGCCGTCGGGCGCCAGCACGCGCAGCGCCAGCTCGAGCTGCCCGCTGCCGGCCGAGGCCAGCACCGCCGGCTGCACCGCGGCGTAGTCGCCCGAGGGCACGAAGCGGCCCGCCGCCACGCCGATGGGCGCGTCGCCGTGCTCCAGCCACGAGTGGCCGATGCGCACGTGGCCGGCATAGACGTCGAACTTGGGCATCGCGGGGGCGGATCAGGGGCAGCGCTTGTCGCGATTGTCGCGCCGATGCAGGGTGAACTCGGCGCCGGTGTCGATGTCGCGGTAGCGATGGCTGCGCGCGTCGATCGCGACGATGTCGGTGCAGTAACGCTGACCCGGCGCGAGCCAGAAATTGCCGCTGGCCGCCTCGACCACGTAGCACATGCGCTGCCCCTGCACGCTGAAGCGGCCGCTGCCGCGGAAGGGCCGCAGGTCGTCGTCCGTGCGGCCGCAGGCCTCGAAGCGGCCGTCGGCGTGGAACTCGTCCCAGGCCCAGCAGCTGCGCCCGCCGTCCTCCGAGTTGCACCACAGGCCGACGAGGGCGCGCTGCAGCGCCGCATCGGCCGGTGCGGCGCCGGCGGTGCAGGCGGCGGCGGAAAGCGCCAGCGCGAGCAGCGCGGGCTTCACAGGCGCTCGCTCAGCCGCAGGCCCTCCAGCCGCAGCGCGAGGGCCTGTTCGAGCGCGGCGAGCTCGCCGAGCAGCCGCTGACGCGCGGTCTCGCCGGGCGCGTCCGCCAGCTGCGCGGCGAGGCGCGCGCGCCGATGGAACAGCTCGATTTCGGGCGGCCGGTAGCCGGCGTTCTTCAGCACCTTGAACGGCATGCGCAATGCCTGCGGCGTGGCGTTCCAGCCTTCGTCGTCGGGCAGTGGCCTGCCGAAGTGCTCGCAGCCGCGCAACTCGCCCGAGGCCATCGCCTCCTGCAGGTGCGTGCCGATCTCCTCGTCCAGCGTGCCCATGCCGACCTCCCGTGCCACGAACGCCGAGCTTAGCGCGGCGGACTCAGCGCGTGGGCCGCGCCGCGCACGCCTCGTAGCCGTTGTCGAACACCACCTGCCAGCGCCCGTCGGGCCGGCGCATCCAGGTGCTGTAGAAGCGCGCGAACACCGCGCCCGACGGGTCGGACACCGGGCCGTCGGTGTAGCCGAGCTGCCCGTCGCCGGCGATCTCGGCGGTCTCAGGCCGCCAGGAGAAGGGCGCCTGCGCGCCCTGGAAGAAGCGTTGCCAGTGCGCCAGCACCGCGGCCTTGCCACGCAGCGGGTGTCCGCCGTTGATGAACACCGCGTCCTCGGCGACGTAGGCCGCGAACGCGGCGAAGTCGCGCCGCGCCATGCTCTGCGCGAAGCCGGTCTCGGCCTCGCGCAGCTCGGCGACGAGCGCGTCACGGGAGCCCGCTGGCGGGCGCAGAGCGCAGCCGGCGCTGGGCAGCGCCAGCGCGGCCAGCAGGGTGGTGCGGCGAAGGTTCATGGCCGTGGCTCCAGGGGGAGGGCAGGACAGGGGGCGTTCAGCGCGGCCCGCGCTGGACGATCTGGTACTCGTTGCCGTCGGGATCGCGGAAGCTGGCCGTCGTGCCGCCCCAGAACTGGCGTTGCGGCGGCCCGCTGAAGACCACGCCGCGCGCCGTCAGGTCCTGGTGCGCCACGTGCACGCTGGGCACGAGGAAGGACAGCCCGGTGCAGCGGCCGACCCGTGCGCGTGCCTCGGCGGGCGCGTCCGCGGCGACGGACTCGATCACCAGCTGGCACTGGCCGGCGTCGAACACGCAGTAGCCGCGTGCGGCGTCGTACGCGCGCAAGGGGAGGCCGAGCGAATCGGCGAAGAAGGCGCGCGCCCGGGCGATGTCGTGCACGAACACGCGCGCGGTGTTCAGGTTCAGCGCGGCAGGCATGGCGAGCTCAGCGGGCCGCCGGCCGCGCCGGCATGGCGCAGCTCGGCGAAGCCGGTACAGACCTGGCGCGCCGAGAGCAGCTGAAGCGGCGCAGTGGTGAGGCGGCGCGGGAACGGCGGCCTGCCTCGCCCGAGCGTGACCGAGCCGACCTGCACGATCACCTCGTCGAGCCGCCCGGCGTCGTGGACCCGGCCCGCCAGGTCGCCGCCGCCGACGACCCGCAGGTTCCTGCGGCCGGCGGCGCGCCGCATCTCGTCGTGCAGGGGACGCAGGTCGCCGAGCGGAGACAGCCGGTCGAGCGAGTCGTCGTCGATGGCGATGAATCCGTCCAGGCTGGCGGCGGTGTAGGACTGGGTTGTCATGGCGTCGGCCGGGGTGGGCTCATTCTGCGCGAGCGGGCCCGGTCCGGGCGACGCGCCGGGGCCCCTACAATCGCGCGCCGCACGATGAACGACATGCCTGCCCCGATGAACCGCTTGCCGAAGCCAGACGCCACGACGGACCGCCCTGCACCTGCTGCGATGCCGCCGGGGCCGCGTGTCGAGCCCGGCCCGTTGCGCTCCCGCGTGCAGACCGTGCTGGTGGCATCCTGCGGCTGGCCCACCGAGTCCGCGCCCGTTCCCAGGCGTCGCAGCCGGCGCTGACCGGCGCATGCCGGACGGCGCACACGGCTAGGGCTTGCAGTCGCCGTCGACGACGACCGAGCCGTCGCGGCACTCGGTGATGATGCGCTCGCGCTTCGCGCCGGCTGCAGAGGCCGGCTGGGAGGCCGCACGCTGGTAGACGATCTTCTTCGAGCCGAGTTCGCAACGCCCGACGACCTTGCCGGAGGTCCGCGACTCGGCCGGCACCACCGTCAGCTCGAACTGGCTGACCCCCGAGGCCCGGATCTTCGCGCCGATCTGCTCGCGGATGGCCTCGCAGTTGCCTGCGGCGTGGACGGTCTGCCAGACCGTCAACAGGGTGGCCGGAAGCAGCCGGAGCCAGCGCCTGGGAGGTGCCAACCGAGTGAGCGGGTCGAGGGGCACAGTCCAGCCTCGTCAGCGTGCGACCCAGCCGCCGCACACCGGGAACACCTGTCCCACGAAGCAGTCGGCCGCGCTGCTGCACAGGTAGGCGGCGAACTGCGCGTCCTCCCGGGCGGCCACGAGCCTGCCGAGCGGTACCTCGCGGGCCAGGCGTTCCTGGAAGCGCGGGTTGGCCTGGACCTCCGCCGGGAAGTAGGTCGGGTTGTCGACGAAGTTCTGGGCGATGGCGTTGACCTGGACGCTGTGGGGCGCGAACTCGATGCCGACGGACTGCACATAGGCGAGTTGTGCGCCGCGCGCGGCGCTGTACGTGGAGGCGCGCTTCATACCCCGCAGGGCGGAGGCGCTGCCGATCACGAGGATCTTCCCGGCGCGGCGGCCGAGCATCGCCGGTGCCGCGGCACGCACGAGGCGGGGCAGCGGATCCACCAGCGCGGCGAACACCCGGCGCCACTCGTCGTCGTCCACCTCCGGCGCAGGCGTCGCGGGCGCCACGATGGCCAGGTTGGCCACCAGCACGTCGATGTCACCCGCCGAACGGACCACGTGCGCCGCGGCGTCGGGCTCGGAAAGATCCACCGTGCTGGCCACGACGGACGCGCCTTGTTCCTCGAAGACGTCACACAGCACCGGCCCCATGAACTGGTCCGCCTGCGTGACCAGCACGCGCCGGTTCGTCAGCAGGTTCTGCATCGCCGTTCGTCGAGTGGATGTCGAACTGTGCGCTCGGATCGGACCGGGGCTGCACGCCGATGGGTCCGTTGCGTCATCGCTGCTTCACCCTTGCGCCGCCGGCGGAACCACGTCGGCACCGGCGGCGGCGAGCAGTTCCCGCAGGACCGAACGATGGCAGCGCGATTCCACTGCGCAGTAGCACCCGACGGAGAAGTCGGTCCGGTGCGACAGTGCCGCCAGCAACGCCAGCGTGTGGCTGGCCTCGGGCGTGGCCATCTCCGAGCGGTACTTCCGGGCGAAGGAAGCCCACTGAGCCGGGGTCGAGGCCTGCTGGCCGAGCTTCATGGTCGCCAGGCTGGGTGCCAGGTTCGGGAACCAGACGTCGTACCAGTCCTGGCGAGCGAACTCGCTGCGGGGTACGCCGCGCGGCGGACGCCGGACGGTGCCGATGCGCAGGCCTTCGCCCAGCGCGCGCGGACTCCCGAGTCGAACGACACGAACGGCCAAGGCGGCGTCCCGTGATGCGCGCTATCGGGCTGCAGCTTCCGGCGCCGGGCCTCAGGCCGTGCCGGTGCGGCGAATGCCTTCGTCGAGAACGAAGAACTGCGGGTTCATCGAGGCCATCGGACCGCGGAGCTTCTCCACTTCGGCGGCCGGCGCATGCACCTCGAGCCGGACGATCTTGGCGATCTTCAGCGCCTGTTCCAGCAGTTCCCCGACATTCTTCAGGTGTGCCAGTATGGCATCGGCGTCCACGTAGCCCTCGCGGCAATGCGCGATGTTGCCGCTGAAGGAGAACGCGTAGTGCATGCACCCGGGCTCGGTTCGTGTGCGGGCCACGAACTGGGGTCCGAGGGCCTTGAAGGCCTCGAGCTGCCCGTCCTGGACTTCGAAGTACGGGACCAAGGTACAGCAGGTGTCGCGTGTGAACATCGTTGTCTCCTGTCGTTGGGGCGGGCGGCATGCCCGAAGCCGATTCTGCACTTCTCGCGCTTCGCGCGCCGGATGTCCGCGAGGAGGAGAGCCGGCCCCGCTCCCTAACCGGCACGGCGCGGCCAGAGTGCCATGCCGTGGCGTGTCCGGTTGAGCGAAGGGTTAGCCGTCGCTGTCAGTGCGCTACTTGCCGGCAACCGCCAGCAGCGCCTTCGGGTTGGTACGAGCAATGGTCAGCAACGTGCGCGCAGCACCACTTGGCTGCTTGCGGCCTTGCTCCCAGCCTTGCAGTGTGCGCACCGACACGCCCAGTAGCGCCGCGAACTGGCTTTGGGACAGGCCAGTCTTTTCCCGCGCTTCCGTGGCTGGGCCGTAGGTCACCCGCACCTTGCCAGCCTTCATTTCGCGAATGGACTGCAGGAGTTCGGCGCCAAGATCGCGGCTGGCCTCGAACTTGGCAAGTTCCTTGGGGGACAGAGCCTAGGAGTCTGCGCGGCAGAAGCCGCGCAGACTCCTAGCGGGCGGCTTTACGCACGGCTCCCCCGAGCCCCCTCCGCGAGGGAGCTCCAGCGTGTTTGACCGCACCCTCCAGCCTC
>Ga0073934_10010630_pt1 | contig 11378 bp, 8 predicted proteins | sample LarsenN4metaG_FD_76834 | JGI IMG/M metagenome (GOLD analysis project Ga0073934, IMG submission 76834) | Hot spring sediment bacterial and archeal communities from British Columbia, Canada, to study Microbial Dark Matter (Phase II) - Larsen... ...
ATGACCCGCGCCTTCAACCAGCTGATCGAGACCGGGGCCGCGCCGATCGACGTCGTCGTCCGGAGCAAGAGCGCCTTCCAGGCCCAGACGACCGGGGGGATGGAGGAGCGCAAGCCGCTGTCGCAGTGGGCCCTGCCGGTGATCGAACGGGTCCCGGGCGTCTCCGAGGCGGTCGGCGACGTGCTCGGGTTCGCACAGGTGGTGGATCCGGCCACCGGGAAGCCCATCGGCACCCTCGGGCCGCCGACCGCGGCCTCGTCGTGGAACGACCTGAACGGCTTCAGCATCCAGCCGGGCGGGCGCCCGCCGCAGGGACCCGACGAGGTCGTGCTCGACGCCTCGACGGCCGAGGGACACGGCATCGCCGTCGGCGATCGGGTGCAGATCCTGTTCCAGGGGCCGCCCGGGGAGTTCGAGGTCGTGGGCATCGCCCGCTTCGGCGAGTCCGACACCCTCTTGGGGGCCACGTGGGCGCTCTTCGACCTCGGCACGGCCCAACGCGTCCTCGGGCGCGAGGCGGAGCTGGACTCGATCTCGGTCGTGGCAGAGGAGGGGGTCTCGCCGCTCGAGCTCACCCGGCGGATCTCCGAGGTGCTCCCCCAGGGGGCCGAGGCCGTGACGGCGGCCGCGGTGGCGGCGGAGCAGCAACAGCAGGTCGAGGAGGGTCTCGGGTTCTTTCGGACCGCCTTGCTCGTGTTCGCGCTCGTCGCGCTCTTCGTGGGGGCGTTCATCATCTTCAACACGTTCGCGATCATCGTCGCGCAACGCGGTCGCGAGCTGGCGCTGCTGCGGGCGGTGGGGGCAAGCCGGCGTCAGGTGACGACGTCGGTGATCCTGGAGGCGGTCGTGATCGGGCTCGTGGCCTCCGCGGTGGGGGTCGTCGCGGGGATCGGGATCGCGATGGCACTGAAGGCGGTGCTCGCGGCGACCGGCTTCGACATCCCCGCCTCGGGGACGGTGATCCGGCCGCGGACGTTCGTGGTCTCGATCGCCGCGGGCACGATCGTCACGGTCATCGCCTCGGTCGTGCCGGCGCGGCGGGCGGCCAGGGTGGCGCCGGTGGAGGCGCTGCGCGAGGCACAGGACGCGCCCGGGCGGTCGCTCCGCTTCCGCCTGCTGAGCGGCGGCGTCGTGCTGCTCGGCGGGATGGCGCCGATGCTGTACGGGCTGTTCGGGCAGCCCTCGAACGCCCTCCAGCTGGTGGGCATCGGGCTCGCGCTGACGTTCGTCGGGCTGGCGATGCTCACGCCGATGATCGCGGCGCCCGTCGCCCGGGCGCTGGGAGCGCCGGTCCGCCGGATCGGCGTGTCCGGCAAGCTGGGCCGCGAGAACGCGATGCGCAACCCGCGCCGGACGGCGGCCACGGCCTCCGCGCTCATGATCGGCCTGGGGCTCGTCGTGTTCGTCGCGGTCTTCGGCGCGTCGGCGAAGTCGTCCGTGAACTCCGCGCTGGATCGGACGCTGAAGGCCGACTTCGTGCTCACCTCCCCGACCTTCTCCGGGTTCAGCCCGGTGGCGGCGAACAGGATGCGCCGCGTGCCGGGCGTCGCCCACGTGTCGCAGATCCGCCAACAGGGGTTCCGCGTGGAGGGCGGGTCGGCGTTCCTCACGGCGGTGGATCCGGTGTCCTTCCCCTCGGTGGCGGACGCCGGCGTGACCGCCGGCTCGATCGGGTCCCTGGCGCTCCCGGACACGATCGCGGTGCACGAGGAGACGGCCCGAGACGAGGGATGGGCGCTGGGCGACCGGATCGAGGCCGAGTTCCCGGCGACGGGAGCCCGCGAGTTCCAGATCGTCGCGCTCTACACGGAGGACGGGATCCTCGGGAGCTACGCCGTCAGCCTGAAGTCGTTCGAGCGGGACTTCGCCCAGCAGCTCGACGTGATGGTCTTCGTCGACGTCGAGCCTGGTGCGGACGTCGGGGAGGTGCAGCGCGGGCTCGAGGAGGCGCTCGCCGCGTTCCCGAACGTCGAGGTCCAGGACCAGGCCGCGTTCCGCGACAAGTACGCGCGGTTCCTCAACCAGGTCCTGAACCTGCTGACCGCCCTCCTGCTGATGGCCGTGATCATCGCGGTCTTCGGGATCGTGAACACGCTGAGCCTGTCGATCCACGAGCGCACGAGGGAGCTCGGGTTGCTCCGCGCCGTGGGGATGACCCGGCGGCAGACGCGGTCGATGGTGCGGTGGGAGGCGGTGCTGATCTCGGTGATGGGCGCCCTGTTCGGCGTGGCCGTGGGGATCGCGTTCGGGTGGGCGATGCAACAGGCCCTCGCCCCGCAGGGATTCACCGACCTCGGGATCCCCGGCGTGCAGATCGCCGTGTACGTGGTGCTCGCCGGCCTGGCGGGGGTCCTGGCGGCGATCCTCCCCGCGCGCCGGGCCGCCCGGCTCAACGTCCTCGAAGCGATCGCCTACGAGTAGCGCAGCACCGGGCGGCCGATATCATGGCCGCCCATGCCCAGGATCGAGCTGCCCGACGGCTCCGCGGCCGAGCTCCCCGAGGGGGAGCCGATCGGATCGGTCCTTCCCCCGGCGGCGATCGCCGCTCGGTTCGACGGGCGGCTTGTCGACCTGTCGTTCGTCCCCACCTCGGACGGACGGGCCGAACCCGTCACGGCGTCGGAGCCCGATGGCCTGCGCGTCCTGCGGCACTCGACCGCGCACGTGATGGCGCAGGCCGTGTGCGACCTGTGGCCCGGGGCGCGTTACGCGATCGGTCCCGCGGTCGAGGACGGGTTCTACTACGACTTCGAGCTGCCGGACCCGATCTCCGAGTCGGACCTGGGCAAGATCGAGGACCGGATGCGCGAGATCGTGTCGGCGGCCCAGCCGTTCATCCGCGAGGAGCTCGCCCGCGAGGCGGCGCTCGAGCGCTTCGCGGACCAGCCGTACAAGCGCGAGATCGTCGAGACGCTCGAGGAGGGCGAGGTCCAGGCCGGGGACACCGTCACGGTCTACCGGAACGACGGGTGGTCGGACCTGTGCCTCGGGCCGCACGTCCCGTCGACGGGGCGGCTCGGGGCGTTCAAGCTCCTGAAGCTCGCGGGCGCCTACTGGCGTGGGGACGAGTCGCGCCCGATGCTGCAGCGCATCTACGGCACGGCGTGGTCGAGCGGATCGGACCTCGAGGCGTACCTGGCGCGGCTCGAAGAAGCGGAGAAGCGCGACCACCGCAAGCTCGGCCGCGACCTGGACCTGTTCAGCTCCCCCGACGAGCTCGGTCCGGGGCTGTGGATCTGGCACCGGCGCGGCGGCATCTTCCGGAAGGAGCTCGAGGATTACGTCCGCGACCTGCACCTGGAGCGCGGATACGACCTGGTCGTCACGCCGCACATCGCGCGCTCGGTGCTCTGGGAGACGTCGGGGCACCTGGCGAAGTACGCCGACAACATGTACCCACCGATGAAGGACGAGCAGGGCGACTACTACGTGAAGCCGATGAACTGCCCCTTCCACGTGCTCGTGTACAGGTCGCGGACGCGTTCGTACCGGGACCTGCCGATGCGGCTGGCGGAGCTCGGCACGATCTACCGGCACGAGCGGATCGGCACGCTCCACGGCCTGCTGCGGGTCCGCGGAGGCACCCAGGACGACTCCCACATCATCTGCACGCCCGACCAGCTGATCGACGAGATCCTCGGGGTGTTCGACCTCACGCTGGAGATCCTCGGGACGTTCGGGTTCACGGAGCCGATCATCAAGCTGTCCACGCTCCCGGGGCAGACGATCGTGGACGAGGCGATGGCGGCCAAGGCGACCGAGGCGCTCACGAACGCCCTGGACCGCAGCGGCCTGCCGTACCAGATCGCGGAGGGCGAGGGCGCCTTCTACGGGCCGAAGGTGGACTTCGACTTCAAGGACGCGATCGGGCGCCCGTGGCAGCTCACCACGGTCCAGTGCGACTTCGCCCTGCCGGAGCGCTTCGAGATGGAGTACGTCGGCGAGGACAACCAGCGGCACCGGCCGGTGATGATCCACCGCGCGATCCTCGGCACGCTGGAGCGCTTCAGCGGCGTGCTGATCGAGCACTACGCGGGGGCCTTCCCCCTGTGGCTCTCGCCCGAGCACGTCTGGCTGCTCCCCGTGGCCGACCGGCACCTCGAGCACGCTCGCGCGCTCGCGGCCAAGCTGCGGGAGGCCGGCCTCCGCGCGGTCGTGGACGAGAGCGGTGAGACCGTGGGGAAGAAGGTCCGGGCGGCCCAGCTCATGAGGGCTCCCTACACCCTGGTGATCGGCGACCGCGAGGTGGGGTCGGGCGAGCTCACGGTCCGCGACCGCGAGGGGAACGAGATCGGCGGAGTGCCGTTCGACGCGTTCGTGGAGGCGCTCGTGGAGGAGGTCTCGACGCGCCGGCTCACACAGTCGCGCTTCGGAGCGGGGGGCTGATGGAGCGAGCCGCGAGGCGAGCGGGAGACTGACCGTGGAGCGCCTGTGGTCGCCCTGGCGGATGGAGTACATCGAGTCCGCCAAGGAAGAGGAGGCGGGCGGCTGCGTCTTCTGCGACCTGCTCGAGGACGAAGCGGCGGCCTCCTCGCGGGTCCTCCGGAGGACGGAGCTCGCGTTCGTGACCCTGGCGAAGTACCCGTACAACCCCGGACATCTCCTGGTCCTCCCGGTCCGCCACGTGGACGACCCCGAGGGGATGACCGACGAGGAGAACACCGCCGTCTCCAGGCTCCTGCAGCGATCGCTCCACGCGTTGCGGGAGGCGTCGCGGCCGCACGGGTTCAACATCGGTCTGAACCTGGGGCGGGTGGCCGGGGCGGGGATCCCGGAGCACCTGCACTGGCACGTCGTGCCGCGGTGGAGGGGGGACACGAACTTCATGCCGGTGGTGGGTCAGACCCGTGTGCTCCCCGAGCTCCTCGACGACACGTTCGCGAAGCTCCGCCCGCTCTTCGCGGAGGGATGACCACGGCCGAAGGCTACGTTCACGTCGAGGGCGGTCGGCTCTGGTACGAGCGCGCGGGCGATGGGTACCCGGTCGTGCTGATCCACCCGCATCCGTGGGACTCGCGGATCTGGGACGAGCAGTTCGGCGTGTTCACCGCCGACCATGACGTCGTCCGCTTCGACCTCCGCGGCGCCGGGCGCTCGGATCCGCCGACGGGCCCGTACTCGGAGCTGCGGGATCTGCGATCCCTGCTGGAGGGACTGAGGATCGGGCGGTGCGCCCTCGTCGGGTGCGCCTCGGGGGCCCGGCTCGCCGTCGACCTGGCCCTGGCGAGCACCGACCTGGTCGACGCGCTGGTCCTTGCCTCTCCCGCGCTTTCCGGCTACGGCTGGCAGGACCCGGGTCTGCCCGTGCTCGAGGCGGAGGTCGGGCGGGCCCTGCGGGCGGGGGACCTCGAGGGCGCTGTGGACGTGCAACTGGCCGTGTGGGCACCGCCCGGTCTCGATGCGCGGTCGGACGAGCGCATCCGCGCGATCGCGAAGGACAACGTCCGCTCGTCGGACCCGCGCGCGTGGCTCGCCGAGGAGCCGCCCTCGGCCGTCGGGCGGCTGGAGGAGGTCGCCGCGGCGACCCTCGTGGTCATGGGGGACCGGGACCTCGCCGAGACCCACGCGATCGCCGAACTCCTGGTCTCGCGCGTCCCGGGCGCGAGCAAGCGGGTGGTCGCCGACGCGGACCTGCTCGTGAACGTGCGTAGACCCGAGAAGTTCAACCGCCTCGTGCTCGACTTCCTCGCGTTCCGGGGGTGACCGCGGCCTACCGCTTCTGCCCGTCTTCCTTGGCCTGCTGGGCCTCGGCGATGATCTTCTCGGCCAGGTGCGACGGCACCTCCTCGTAGTGCGAGAAGCGCATCGTGAAGGCACCCCGGCCGCCCGTCATGGATCGCAGGTCGATCGAGTACCGAGCCACCTCAGCCTGCGGCACGAGCGCCTTCACGCGCTGCTTGCCGGCGCCGGCAGAGTCCATCCCCTGGATCTTCGCGCGCTTGGAGTTCAGGTCGCCCATGATGTCGCCGGTGTAGGACTCGGGCACGACGACCTCGATCTCCATGATCGGCTCGAGCAGCACGACCCCGGCGTCCTGCGCCGCCTCCCTCAGCGCGAGGGACCCCGCCAGCTGGAACGCCATGTCGGACGAGTCGACCGTGTGGAACTTCCCGTCCACCAGCGTGCATCGGATGTCGACCATCGGATAGCCGCTGATCACGCCCTGCTCCATCGTCTTCACGACGCCCTTCTCGACCGATGGGATGAACTGGTTGGGGATCGCTCCGCCGAAGATCTTGTCCACGAACTCGAACCCCTGGCCGCGGGGCAGCGGCTCGATCTCGATGTTGCAGATCGCGTACTGGCCGTGACCGCCCGTCTGCTTCACGTGGCGGCCGAGCCCCTTGCCGGTGCCGCGGATCGTCTCGCGGTACGGGATCTTCGCGGGAGCGGTGGTGACCTCCACGCCGAACTTGCGCTTCATCCGCTCGATCTGGACGTCGAGGTGGGCCTCGCCCATCCCGTACATCACGGTCTCGTGCGTCTCCTCCGAGCGCTCCACGCGGAGCGTGGGGTCCTCCTCGCGCAGGCGGGCGAGCGCCGTGGACAGCTTGTCCTCGTCGCCCTTGGTCTTCGGCGAGATCGCGAACGCCAGCAGGGGCTCCGGCATCTCGGCCGGAGGGATGGTGACGGGGGCGTCCTTCGCCGAGAAGGTGTCGCCGGTCGTGGTGTGGTTGAGCTTGGCCACGGCGCCGATGTCCCCGGCGGGGACCTCCGAGACCGTGTCGTGCTCCTTGCCCCGGAGCGTGAACAGCTGTCCGATCCTCTCCTCCGATCCCTTCGTCGCGTTGAACACCGGCGAGTCGGGGCGGACCCGGCCCGAGAAGACCCGGAACATCGTGATGTGGCCGACGTAGGGGTCGGACACGGTCTTGAACACGTAGGCCGTGAGGGGCCCGTTCGGGTCGCAGGGGCGCTCCTGCTCCTGTCCGTCCTTGGACGTCACGGCGATCGCAGGGCGGTCCGCCGGTGAGGGGAACTCATCGACGATGAACTGCAGGACCCGGTCCACGCCGATCGGCTTGGCCGCGGCCGCGCAGAGCACCGGGGCGATCCGCGCCTCCGCGAAGCCCCGCTTCACGCCGTGGACGATCTCGCCCTCCGAGAGCTCGCCCTCCTCCAGGTACTTCTCGATGAGCCGGTCGTCCGACTCGGCGACCGCCTCCATGAGCTTCTCGCGGTAGGGATCGGCTTTGCCGGAGATGTCGTCGGGCCACTCGCCCGGTTCGGCCGTAGGACCGGAGGGGTACCGGTACGCCTTCCGGGAGAGCAGGTCGGCGACGCCCTCGAACTCGTGCTCCTCGCCGAGGGGCAGCTCGAGCGGCGCTACCTGCGTGCCGAACGCGCGGACCAGCTCGTCCAGGGTCCGCTCGAACGAGGCCCGCTCGCGGTCGAGCTTGTTGATCAGGATCGCGCGCGGCAGGCCGGCCGTGGCGGCCAGCTCCCAGGTGACCTCGGTCTGGACCTCCACGCCGTCCACCGCCGAGACGACCAGCAGCACGGCGTCGGCCGCACGGATCGCCGAACGGACGTCCCCGATGAAGTCAGCGTACCCGGGGGCATCCAGGACGTTGATCTTGCTCCCGCCCCACTCGATGGGTGCCATCGCGAGCGAGACGCTGATGCCCTTCTTCGTCTCCTCGGGCTCGAAGTCGCTCACGGTGTTGCCGTCCTCCACCCTGCCCATGCGCGTGATCGCGCCCGAGGTGAAGAGCATCGCCTCCAGCAGGGTGGTCTTCCCGGCGCCTCCGTGGCCGAGCAGCAGGACGTTGCGGATGTCCTTGGCGTCGTAGGTCTTCATGGATCTCCGATCGGGCTCGTCCGGACCGTCCGGGAATCCTACCGCGGGCGCTCGGCCGGGCTCCTGGGCGCGGGATGTCCGGTGATACGCTCGCGCGGGTGGTGGACGTGAGCGTGCGCGGGCAGGTGGGGGAGCGCGCCCTCGTGCCGTTCCTGTGCGGGCTGGGCGCCGCGGGGATCGTGGCGGCGGCCTGGCTGCTGATCGAGCGCCGTCAGGTGGCCGCGGGGTGGGCGGCGCTCGGCGCCGGGACCTGTCTGGTGCTCGGCGGGCTGCTGCTCCGTCCCGCCGACCGGCGGGTGCGCGTCCTGCTCTCCTTCGCCGATCGCGCGTTCGACGGGGCCGTGCTGGGTGCCCTGGCCTGGGTCCTGAGGGAGGAGGAGCCGAGCACCGCCGCTGCGGCGCTCGTCGCGCTCGCCGCGGGGTTCCTCGCCTCGTACATCCGGGCGAAGGGGGGCTCGCTGGGCTACGGGATCGAGGAGGGGGTGGTGACGCCGGTCCTGCGCTACGGGCTCCTGTCGCTCGCGCTCGTGTTCGGGTGGACCCGCTGGGCCGTCTGGGTCCTCGCGGTTCTCGTGCTGCTCGCCGCGGCCGTCCGATCGAGCCAGGTGGCCAAGGAGGAGCGCCTGTGACCGGGGACGCGGGGACGCATGCCCAGGACGCCCGTCCGGAAGCCCCGTCCCAGCGGGAGGGCCTGCGGGAAGCCTTCGCCTACCACGCGTACCGGACGCTCGAACGCCTCGCGATGTCGCTCCCCGAGCGGGCGGGCAGGCGCCTGTTCGTGCTGATGGGGCGGCTCGCCTTCCGCTGGATGCCGAAGGTGCGGGCCACGGTGATCGCGAACCAGGCGCGCGTGCTCGGGGTGGAGCCGAGCGACCCGCGCGCGGTCCTGTCGGCGAGGGAGGCCTTCGAGCTCTACGCGCGGTACTGGTTCGACACGTTCCGCGCCCGGGTGCTCGGACCCGAGGGGCTGATCGCGAGGACCCGGATCGTGGGCCTCGAGCACATCGACGAGGCGTTGGCCGCCGGCGGCGGCGTCCTTGCGGTGCTCCCGCACATGGGCAACTGGGACGTGGCGGGAGGGGTCCTCGTGGCCAGGGGGTATCGGCTGGCCTCGGTGGCCGAGGAGCTGCGTCCGCGCCGGCTGTTCGAGCTGTTCCTCCGCCACCGGGAGGAGCTCGGGATCAGGATCGTGCCGCTCACCAGGAACGGACACGTGGGTCAGCGGCTGAAGCAGCTCCTGGCGGAGAACTGGATCGTCGCCCTCGTCGCCGATCGGGACCTCACCGGCCGCGGGGTCGAGGTGGAGATGTTCGGTGCCCGTCGCCGGGTCCCCGCAGGCCCGGCGCTGCTCGCCCTCACCACGGGCGCCCCGCTCATGGTCTGTCCGGTGGCCACCCTGGAGGACGGCTGGGAGATCCGGATCGAGCCACCGCTGCGGATCGAGCCATCCGGCGACCTCCGGGCCGACGTCGAGGCCCTGTCGCGGCGCATGGCCGAGGGGTTCGAGCGGGCGATCGCCGCGCGTCCGACGGACTGGCACCTGTTCCAGCCCGGTTGGGAGGCGAGCCAGGAGCGCGAACGCGCCGCGACGACGTGAGGATCCTGCTCTCCTGCCCGTACGCGTGGGACGCGCCAGGCGGCGTCCAGGTCCACGTCCGTCAGCTCGCCGGGGTGCTGCTCGAACGCGGGCACGAGGTGCTCGTCCTGGCCCCCGGGCGGGGTGGGGCCGACGAGCCGTTCGTGAGGATCGTGGGACGGCCGGTCCGCGTGCCCTACGCGGGGACGGTGGCACCCATCTGCTTCTCGCGGCGCTCCTTCCGACGGATCCGCACGTTCCTGCGGGTGTTCGAGCCGGACGTGGTGCACGTCCACGAGCCGTTCACCCCGAGCACGTCGATGCTGACGGCGGTCGTCTCGGCCGCGCCGGTGGTGGCCACGCACCACGCGCACCTGGAACGCTCGCGCCTCATGGAGCTCGCGTCGCCGGTCCTGCGGACCGTGCGGCGTCGGCTGTCGGCCCAGGTCGCGGTCTCGCGGGCCGCGGCCGCCTTCCTCTCTCGCGCCGTGCCCGGGGACGTCGAGGTCGTGCCGAACGGCCTGGACGTGAGGACCTTCGCCGAGCCGCGCGCGGCGGCGACGGGGCTCCCCGGGTCGCGGCGGATCCTGTGGGTCGCCCGGCTCGACCCGCAGAAGGGCTTCCCCGTGATGGTGCGGGCGTTCGCCCGCCTCGCAGGCGAGCTGGAGGACCTGGCGCTCGTGGTCGCGGGCGACGGCCGGGATCGCGAAGCGCTCGGCACGCTGGCGGACGCCGATCGAGCGCGGGTGGCGATGCTCGGCTCGGTCCCGCACGCCGATCTCCCCGCCTATCACGCGGCCGCGGACGTCTTCGCGTCCCCGGCGACGGGCCAGGAGAGCTTCGGCATCACCCTCGTGGAGGCGATGGCGGCCGGCCTGCCGGTGGTCGCGAGCGACATCGCCGGCTACCGCGAGGTCCTCACCCACGAGGTCGAGGGCCTCCTCGTCCCGCCGAACGACCCCGGCGCCCTGGCCTCGGCGCTCCGCCGGGTCCTGACGGATGAGGGCCTGGCCTCGCGGCTGGCGGCGGCCGGCCGGCGGCGGGCCGAGACGTTCTCCTGGGAGGCGATCGTCCCGCGTCTGGAGGCCATCTACGACCGGGTCGCCGGACGCGCGCGCTAGGATGCGCACCGTGTCGCTCTGGCTCTGGATCGTGCTCGCGGTCGTGGCGCTGGCGCTCGTCGTCGGGGTCCTCGTGTTCAACCGGCTCGTCGCGCTGCGGAACCGGGTCGACAACGGATGGGCCCAGGTCGACGTGCAGCTGCGCCGGCGCTACGACCTGATCCCGAACCTGGTGGAGACCGTCAAGGGATACGCGGCGCACGAACGGGAGCTGTTCGAGACCGTCACGGAGGCGCGCTCCCGGGCGATCGACGCGGCGGCCGTCGGCGACCAGGCCCAGGCCGAGGACCAGATCACGCGCGGGCTCCGGCAGCTCCTCGCGGTGGCCGAGGCGTACCCGGACCTGAAGGCGAACGAGAACTTCCTCGCGCTGCAGGAGGAGCTCACGGGCACCGAGTCGAAGATCGCCTACGCCCGGCAGTTCTACAACGACCAGGTGATGCGGCTGAACACGTTGATCGGCTCGTTCCCCTCGAACCTGGTGGCCAGGGCCTTCGGGTTCGACCCCAGGGAGTTCTTCGACATCGAGGACCCGGTGCGCGGTCCCGCCGAGGTCGACTTCCGGTAGGGGATCGGTGTACGAGCAGATCGCCTCGAACAAGCGGAAGACCTTCCTGCTCATCCTCGGTGCGTTCGTGCTGCTCGGGGCCGTGGGTTACGCGCTCGGGCTGCTGTGGGCCTCCGGGCCCGCGGGGCTCGCGATCGCGCTCGCGGTCGCCCTCGCGATGTCCGTCGGCTCGTACCGGTACGGGGACCGGGTCGTGCTCGCCTCCGCCCGGGCCCGCGAGGTGCCCGCCGACGAGCAGCCACGCCTGCACAACATCGTCGAGGGCCTGTCGATCGCGGCGGGGATCCCCAAGCCGAGGGTCTACGTGATCCC
>Ga0073934_10010631_pt1 | contig 11378 bp, 12 predicted proteins | sample LarsenN4metaG_FD_76834 | JGI IMG/M metagenome (GOLD analysis project Ga0073934, IMG submission 76834) | Hot spring sediment bacterial and archeal communities from British Columbia, Canada, to study Microbial Dark Matter (Phase II) - Larsen... ...
CTGGCCGAGGAGTTCAAGGTTTCGCGCGAGCGCGTGCGCCAGATTGAGGTGCGCGCCTTCGAAAAGGTGCAGAAGGCGGTCAAATCGCGCGTGGCTGCGATGGAGACCCCCAAGGCGCCGCCCGCGTCTGTGGAGACGCCCAAGGCACCGCCGGCGTCCTTGGCAGCCCACTGACGCGCGTCACTGTGCAATTCGATCGGGGAGGAACGCCGCCGCAAGGCGGCGTTCGCACTTTGCCTGAGGGCGGCAATTCGTGTGACCGGACGGACGTCGCTCTGACGCCGGTCCGAGCGGAGGGCCTACCGCTTGGTCGCGGAAATGGCATTGAGGCAGTTTGAATCCTCTATGCGCACCAGGTACACGGGTCGTGCAACCTCGTTGACGAAATCGCCGTAGGTCATGTCGAAGCTCATCCCGGCAAAGGTGAAAGTCGTCTCGGTCAGCGAGAATGTTCCGGTCTGGTTGCGCAGCACGCGCCGCATCGGAAATTGACTCGAATTGATCTGCAGCGATCCGCCTTCGATCTGCACCATCCGCAAGGTGGCGTTGCCCGACGACGCAGCGGTGTTGGGGAAGGCGATGGTGCCGACGATCACCTCGAGCAGGCCGGACGACTGCGGATTGACGGTCGTCACGGCCGGCGCGGTGTTTCCGTTGGCAAGCCTGTAGTTGTTCGTGGTGGTCGTGAACCGCGCTTCGCACAGGCTCCAGGACATGAAGGCATAGACGCCGGAGACCTTGGGGATCACCGCGGCGGCCGCCGATTGCATCGTTCCAATCACAAGTGCGAAAGCCGCCAAGGCGGCGGGGACGTGCGTTCTGCAATTCATGGTTACCTCTGTTGATGGTCGTGGTCGCTATTGCCGTCGCACGGACTCCCCTTCCGCGGCGGCCCATTGTGAATGAGAACGCGATGCCGCCGCGCCGCCCGTTGCGATTGCGATCATACGCCCATTCTCGACTTTTTCCCAACGGGACCCTGGGTTTTCGGCGCCAAACCACAAAGCAATCGTCCCGCAAGTCAACCCGCCTACGGCAGCCACGGCAGGCGGGCGACGGCGTCGGTGCGATCGAGCACGAAGGCGAGCCAGAGCGCAGGCGCAAGAAAAGCGCCGAACGGCAGTTCGAGGCGGCGGTCCAGGTGCTCGCCGCGCAAGAGCGAACGCACGAGGAGCGCCAGGATCGCCGCCATCGCGGCCATGGCCACGGCCAGCGGCAGCATGGGCCAGGACAGCCACGGGGCCCCCGCCGCGGCGAGCTTGACGTCACCAAGACCGAGACCGACGACGCCCCTGATCTGGGCATAGAGATGGCGGAGCAGCAGGAACGCCCCGCCCGCGACCGCGGCACGAAGAAGCGCGTCGGCAAGCGCAAGCCATCGCCCGCCCGAGTCTGCTTCGAGCAGCACCAGCACGAGTCCGAGCGCAAGCACGGCCGCGTTGGCGAGATCGGGGATCACCAGTCGGTCGAGATCAACGGCGGCGATGAACACCGCGAGCCCGGAAAGGATCGCAGCGAAGAGACCGGCCGGTGCCGGCACCAAGCCAAACGACAGGATCACGGCTGCGAGCGCTGCAGCCCACTCCCAGCGACGGGCGCGCATGCGCGCAAGGAGCTGCACGGCGAAGGCCGGCCCGACTATCGGCCTGCCGCGGGCACGGCCGATTGCGGACCGCCCGGGGGCGGCGCGCCGCGCCCGATCACGGTGAGCTTGGAGCGCAGCTCCTCCGCCACGAGCTGCGCGTCGATGCTGTTGCGGATGATCTGGGGGCGGATGAAGATGATCAATTCGGTGCGCTCGGCCTTCTTGGTGTTGGTGGCAAACAGGTCGCCCAGCACCTTGATGTCCATCAGCGCCGGAATGCCGCTCTTGGAATTGTCATTGCGGGATGAGATCAGGCCGCCGAGCAGAACGGTCTGCCCGCTTGCCACCGCAATCGAGCTCTGGATTCGCCGCTGCGAGATGGTCGGCGTCAACCGTGCATCCGGCTGCGGCTGCACGGCCGATACCTCCTGGATCACATCCAGGTTGACCACGCCGTTGGCGTTGACGCGCGGCGTCACCTTCAGGATCACGCCGGTGTTGCGCATCTCGATGTTGTTGATGATCGGCGCGTTGGGCGCGACCACGTCCTGCGCGCTGCGCGTGGCAATCGGCACCTCGTCGCCGACCTGCAGCACGGCCTGCTGATTGTCGAGCACGACCAGCGCGGGGGAGGAAAGCACCTTCACGTCGGTGATGGTGTTGAGCGCGCTCAAGACCACGCGCGGGTCCTGTTCCGCGCCCAAGACGAAGTTGGCGCCGGGAATGAGCCGCTTGAGCACGGCGGTCGCGCCAAGCCCGATCGAAGCCTTGTCTTGGCCGTCGCGCAGGCGCTTGAGATAGAACTGAACGCCGTACTCCAGCTCGTTCTTCAGCGTCACCTCGGCGACGGTGACATCGACCGCCACCTGCAACGGCGTCCGATCGAGTTCGAAGATGGCCCGTTCGATGATCTTGTACTGATCGCGGTTGGCGTAGATCAGCAGCGAATTGTTGGCCACGTCCGCGGTAATGCGCACGTTCGGCAGGAGCGGCGGTCCGCCCGTGGTGCTGGTCGAGAGCGAGGCGAGATCGACGCCGCCCGAGGTGCGGGTGCCGGACTGCCCGGAGGTATCCGTGGGCGTCGTCCCGCCGGGCTGTGCCGATGTGCCAAGCCCGGTCGGCTGGCTGCTGCTCGTGGCCGCCGTCGGGCTCGGGGTGCCGACGCTCGCCATCCGCTGCATGGTCGAGCCGGGCGTGAGCTGGGAGAGATCGCCGCTCGCCGGCGGGCCGACCTGGGAGGCACCCGCCTGGCCGATGAAGACCTCGCGCAGGATGCCGGCGATCACGCGCGCATTGCCGTAGCGCACGCGATAGACGCGGACGGTGGTGTTGTCGTAGTCGGCGCGGTCCAGTCGCGCGATCCAGGTCTTGACCCGGTCGATCATGCCGCCGGTCTGCGCCACGGCCAGCACGGCGTTGAGCCGGTTGACCGGCTGGAAGCGCACCAGGCCGCCGGCGGCGCCCTCGCGGCCGGCATCGAAGACGCTTTGGAGCTCCGCGATGATCGTCTCCGGGCTTGCGTTGCGAACCGGGAATATGCCGACCGATTGGTTCTTCATCCAATCGACGTCGAGGGCGAGCGCGGCTTCAATCGCGCTGGCACGCTCCACGCTCGGCCCCTGCACGAGCAGGAGATTGCGCGCATTGTCAACGCGGGCCATCCCCGGCTTGGCGGCGAAGCTGTCGATGGCGCGCAGCACGGTCTGGCCGGAGACGTAGCGCAGCGGCAGCACCGAAATGCCGTAGCCCGGTTCGAGCCGTTGGCGGGCATTGCGATCGACGCGGCCGGAGGCCTGCCCTTCGCCGGTGGGCACGACCTTGTAGATCGCGCCCTCCTTGACCAGTTCCGCGCCGTTGAGCTTGAGCACGCTCTCGAACAGCGGCAGCAGGTCGCGCTTGGCAACCGGTCGGCCGGACGAAAGGCTGATCGTTCCCTGCACGCGAGCGTCGACCGTGTAGCCGACCTTGAGGAGATCGCCCAGCAGCACCTTGGCCGCGGCGGCAATGTCGGCGTTCTGGAAGTTGAGGTCGAAGGCGTCGCTGCCGCGCTCGACCGCGTCGGTCTGGACCGCGGTCGCGGCCTCCTCGGCTTCGGCATTGCTGCCGGGATAGATCTGGCTCTGCGGAAACGGCGCCTCCGGCGGACGGCGCGCGGCGGGAGCCGGATGCCGCGCGGTGAGATCGGTCGCCATCACCTCGTCGAGCGTGTTGCGCGCGTCGGATACGAGCTTTTCGACGTTGGAACAGCCGGCAAGCAGCAGCAGGACCGGTCCAAAGACCGCGCCGAGCCGCGCGCACACCCGTGACGACTTCTGACCGGACATCAACGCCTACCCCTGCCGGCACGGTAACACACGCGCCCCGGGCTTGGGAGTGGCCGCCCATTTTGATGTAAATGTCGTGATTGGCGCTCCAAATTCGCTGTCGCGACGCGTTTACGATAATTTCGGTTCCTCTCGCCGCCTTGGCGGCGGCAGCGGCCAAGGTCGGCGCGTGCCTGTTATGGTCGAGTTCCATCATCCGGCGGGGGCTCGGATTCCCGTTCGGCCTCGGGCGGCGGCGGTTCTTCCTCTCTGTCGCGCTCGCCTGGAGCCGATGCGTTCTCCGGCGCCTCGGGCCGACCGACTTGAATGCCCTGGGTGTCGCTGTCGCCTTGGAGACGAAGGCGCACGCGCCGGGTCTCGCCGCGCAGCACCACGTAGCGCGGCGCGATCGCCTCGAGCTTCCAGGCGTCGACCTGGTCGCCTTCCTGCAAGCGCGCGATCTCGCTCGTCGCCCGGTGCCGGATCACCGCGACGCGGATATCGGGCCCGACCGCAACGCCGATCAATTCGAACGGCATCGCATCCACGGCTTCCTCGGGCGAACCGTCCACTGGCGGCGCCTCGACCGGATCCGGCCGCCGGGTCGGGCTGAACAGCGGCCGCTCGCGCGTCGCCTGCAGGCTCTCCAGCGGCGGCAGTTCGCCCGCCGCGGCGCCGGCGATGGTCTGCGCGGGCGCCGTGGCACGCCCGCCGGTCAGCAGGATCGCCGCCAAGAGGCAACACATCCACCGTAAGCGCGTCATCGCCCAGCCTCGCGATAGTAGCCGGAAACGCGCAAATCGACGGAGAGCCGCCGCGGCTTCTGCTCCTGGCCCTCGGCGCCGGAGCCGCGCGCCGGGGTCACGGCCAGGCTGTCCACAAACAGGAGCGGCTGTTCCGCCTCCAGGCCGTAGAGCACCTGCTGCAGGCCGTTGTTGCTGAGCTCGGCGGTCGCCTGGACCGTCACGCGGCGGCCGGCGTCATCGATCGTGTCCGCCCGCTCGACGCCGACGGTGATGAGGATGCCGCCGCTCGCTTCGACCAGACCGACGATACGCTGCTGCAGCGCATTGGCCGCGAGCGCATAGGTCGCCCCCTCCAGGAACGGCTCGGCTTCAACGGTTGCGCCCTGCGGGCGCGTCCCGCCCGTCCGCATTCGCTGGCGCAGCGCCTCGAGTTCCGCAGCCTTGGCTTCCACGGCCGACCAGGCGGCATCGGCCTCGGCCTTGACGAAAAAAAGCCCGCCCACCAAGGCCAGCAGCAGGATGGCAAGCACCGCCAGGGCCCCTTGTGCCTTTCGGCTGACGGACAGGCCGCTCATGGCTTCTTGCTCCTGAGCGGCAACAGGCGGACTTCAAGGTTGAAACGGTCGCCTTGCCCGTTGGGAAGCCGCGTGGTCGGCGCAAAGAACGAGGCCTCGGTGAAGCGCGGCGAAGCCTCGACCAGGGGCACGAGCTGCGCCACGCTCTGCGACACCCCGACCACGCGCATGCGGCCCTCGGCGATGCGCAGTTCGGTGATCCAGGTGTCATCCGGTAGCGCCTCGGCGAGCGCCTCGACGGCCAACACGCTGAAAGGCGCCGAGCGGCGGCGCTCGACCAGCGCGTTCAGATCGCGCGCGCCTGCCGTTTGTGTGCCGCGCGCCAGCAGCCGTTGCCGCAAAACCGATACCGCCTGCTCCGCGGTCACCAGCGCCTCCGAGGCCTGGCGGCCGGTGTACGTGAAGAAGGCAAAGCCGAGCGCCGCAAGCGCGACAAGCGAGGCGAGTGCAATAGCGACGCCGCGGCGCGCCTGCTGCATCCGCACAAGGCCGGCCCGCTCGCCGTTCACGCGGATGGCCACCTCGCCTCCCATCTGCGGCACGGCGGGACAGGTGAGCCATAGTTCGCGCGGATCGAGCGCCCGCAGCGCTTCGATCAACGGCGCGTGCAGCGAGCGCGCGGTTGCGGCGACGGTGACGACGAGCCGCTCGTCCTTGGCTCCGGTCGGCGCGACCTGATAGGCGTAGAGCACGTCGTCGGCGCGCCACGGCACCAGACGATCGAGCTGGTGACGGACGATGCCGTCGATATAGGGCCTGCTTTCCGCTGGCAGCGGGTCGAGCGTGCGCACCAAGAGTTCGTCGGCCGACAACACCAGTTCGACATCGTGCCCCTTGAGTTGCGCCGCCGTCTGCGCGGGCGCAAAGCCGACGCTGTCGCCTCGACGTTCGAGATGAAGCGGCTGCAAAGCCCCGCGGCCGTCGGCATGTTCCGCGGCAAAGCCGTCGCCGCGACGGACGACGCGCATCCGACCGCGTCGGCGGATGCGATCCTCGACCGCCACGACGATCTCGGCCAGTCCATCCAGGAACCAGGCGATGGCCTGCCGCACCTTGTTGAACACGCTTGCTCCCATGCAAGGGTCTACGGCAGCGCCCGGACACGGTCGGGCGGATTGGCGTCCCAGGCGAGAATTCGATAGGGCGCCTGTTCGTCGCCGAGCAGGGCCACCACCACTTCGTAGCGCCGCTCGTTGCCGGGGCCGAGCCGCACGCGCCCCTCGAAGCGCACCGTGTTGCCGCCTTCGTCGCTGACAAAATCTTGCACCGGGCCCAAGCGCGAAATCAAGGACGCGGAATCAGCAGCGGGCATCGCCCGCCGTTGCAGGAAGTCGCGAACGCGCTCCTCCGAAATCTTTGGAATGGAGAGCAGCACGGGCGGATCGGCGATCAGCGGATTGATCTTGTCGCGGCCGCTGGCAACCGTGACATAGGGCGCCACCGTCGCGGCGACGCGCGAGGGGATGCCGAGCACCAGCGCAAGCTCCGCCACATGCAGGAACGGTCCGTTGCGCGGCCCGTCGATGCGGCCGGCGGCGCGATAGTCGGCACGCTCGGCTCCGCCGTTGGGGCTCGGCTTGTCGTCGCTGTCGCGCCAGTCGACCACGCGCGCGGCGTAGGCGTTGGCGACGTCGGCTGCCACGCCGGCTTGACGAAACAATCCGGCGAGCAGAGCCGCCGGGGCGCGGTTGAGATCGATTCTGGCACCCTCGTCGCGCACCGTGACCGAGACTTCCGCATTGGCGAGCTTGACCACGGCCACCCCGCGCGCCTGCGAGAGATCGCCTCCGGTCCGCCCCACGACGTGCTCGATCGCGGCCCGCATGGCCTCCTCGGCGCGCAGGCCTTCGGCGAAACTGCGGCTCGCATCGGCGGCGGCGCTGAGCACCGAGGCGGCAACCGCGGCAAAGACGCCGAGCAGCGCGGTGAGAAACAGCACCGCCACCAGCATGGAGCCGCGCTGCCCGGGTTGCGCCGTCATGGCCGCCTCTGCGTTGTCGGAGCCTGCGCCGATTCCGCCGAACGATCGAGGCAGCGCGGCGGCTTTTCCCCGCCTTCGGGAGAGTCGAGACAATCGGCGCTGAAATCGACCGCGATCGGAAGGATCAGCGGCACCGGGAACAAGGGCGTCTGCGCCGGCCCGAACAGCTCGACCACCACGGCCGCCGGAAGTTCGCGGCGGTTGGTCCAGCTTGCTACCGTGCGGCCGTCGCGATCGCGATAGGACAAGCGCAGGCCGATGCGCCCGCGCAGCAGCACCACCGGATCGCGCAGCGGCGGCGGTGGATTGGCGACCGGCCCGCGGTGGCGGACCAGGATCAGATCGTCGCGCTCGTTCACGGCGGCAACGTTGAGCAGTTCGAGGCCGCGGTCGCCGGCGCCGAACCCGGTCGCGGCCACGAACAGAAGCCGTGACGGGTCGCCGATGAAATAGACGGTGGAATTGTCCGTACCGGGCGGACTCATCGGCACGGCGAGCGTGAGGTCGGCGCCCAGCCGTCCGAGCCCGCGCGTGACCATCTCCATGGCGGCGATGGTTGCCTCGCCGCGATTCCAGTTCCGCAGCGCCCGTCCAGCAAATTCGGCGACAACGGCAAAGATCGCGCCGGCCACCGCAAGCGCGATCAGAACCTCGAGCAGCGTGAATCCGGCGAGCGGCTCAGCGCGCCGTTCGAGCCAGGCGAATGGTCTCAAGGCTGGTGCTCCGGCCGTTGGGGGCTTTGACGTTGATGGCGACGATGAACGCCGTCCAGGGCTGGACGGCATCGGCTTCGGTCTCGGTCGCGGCCGCAGGAGCGGCGGGCGCTGCCTGCGGAGCCTTGCTGATCGACACGGTCCAGCCGTAACGGCCCGTGCTGCCGTTCTGCACCCCCTCCACCATGTTGGAGCGCGGCGTCGCCGCATACAGGAGCGAACGCGCAATCAGCATGGCCTCGGCCTCTTCGCGCACGACGCCGATGCCGGCCCAGATGGTGGCGAAGGCACGCATCAGCGCCACGAGCAGGATCGCGGCGACGCCAAGCGCAACCAGCACCTCGACCAGCACGAAGCCGGCGGCCGCGGTGTTCTCACCCGCGGCCCGGTTCGACCACATCGATGAACCCACTCAGCCAGTTGATGCGAATACGCCAGTCCCGGTCGGCTTTGACCAGACGAATGACGGCACCGCAGGAGCGCCCGTCCGCGGCAAAGATGATGGCGAAGCGGCCGGGCCCCGCGACGCACAGACTGCTTGCGATCACGTCGAGGGTGACATCCTGCGGCAGCGTCACCGATCGCCCGCTCGCGCCGCTGGCAATGCGCCGCGCCGCCACATCGATCTGGGTTGCAACCTCGCGCCCGCTGCGTGCGGCAAAGGTGCGGTCGAACTTCAGGAGCGCCGCCACCTCCGCGGCATAGGCCCCCTGGCGCGAAGCAGTGGTGCCGCGCGGCAACGCGGGAAATACCAGCAGGACCAGGAACCCGAACAAGGCGAGCGCCAGCACGAGGTCGAGCATGATGAATCCCGCCTGACCCGCGCGCCGGGGGCACCAGCGGTCAGCGCGCCGTGCTCTTGATGTCCGCAGCACTTCCGGTTCCACCTTCGCGGCCGTCCGAGCCGAGCGAGATGATCTCGTAGGGGGCCCGCTCGGCCGGCATGCGGTAGACGTAGGGATTGCCCCACGGGTCGAGCGGCACGATGCCGCCCTTCAGATAAGGTCCGTTCCAGCTCTCGAGGTTGCCCGGTTTGCGAACGAGCGCGTTGAGCCCTTCGGACGAGGCCGGATAGCGCCCGGCGTCGAGGTAAAAGAGATCGAGTGCGCTGGAGAAGGCCTCGATCTGCAACTTGGCGGCCTTGCCGCGCGCATCGGAGAGGTAATTGAGCGCTCGCGGACCGACCAGGCCGGCGATCAGCCCGATGATCACCAGCACGACCAGCATCTCGATCAGCGAGAAGCCGGCCGATCCGGCAAGCCATCGTCCCCCGCCCCTTGCGCTTGATGTCCCTGACATGGCGTCCCCGGCGCTAGCTTACCAATTGATTGACGTCCAACAGTGCCGAGAGGATTGAGACAATTAGGAGGCCGACCACGCCGGCAATCACCACGATCGCCGCCGGTCCGACCACGCCGGCCATGCGGTCCAGCCGATCGGTAAGCTTGGTCTCGTAGAATTCGGCGGTGCGGCGGGCGACCACGGCCAGTTCGCCCGATTCTTCGCCGACCCGCAGCATCTTCAGCGCCAGTGGCGGCAGATAGCCGACGCGGCCGAGCGCATCGACCAGGCGGCTGCCGCCTCGCACGGCCGCCACCACCTGGTCGAATCCGCCCGCTGCCGCTCCCGGCAGATCGACCAGCACCTTGAGCGCGGACGCAAGCGGTACGCCGTTGCCGAGCAGGGTCGCAAGGCTCGAACAGAACAGCACGGTCCGACGCAGTTCGAGGACACCGCGCAATCCGGGCAGGCGACCGAGCTGGCGCAGCGCGAACAGCCGCACCCCGGGCCTGCGCAGAGCGATCAGGCTTGCAGCCATGAGCACGGCCACGGCGCCCGCAAGCACATCGCCGCTTGCGACGAGAAAGCCGGACAGCGCGAGCACGAGTCCTGCCACCCCGCCCGGCTGCTGGCCAAAATCGCGCAGCACCGCGGCGAACTGCGGCACCACCACCACCAGGAAGAACACTAGGACCAGCAGAGCGATGAGCAGAAGCACGGCCGGGTAGCGCAGCGAGTTGGCGATCTTGTCGAGCAGCTGCTCGGTGCGGCTGCGTTCCTGGCCGACCGCTTCGAGCACCACGTCGAGATTGCCGGCCGCCTCCGCCACACGCACGATGGCGACCAGATCGGAGCCGAACAGCCGCGGGTGGCGTTGCAGGGCATCGGCAAAATTCGAGCCGGCGGAGATCGCGCTGCGCAGGTCGCGCAGCACCGCAGCAAGGCCGCGGCGCTCCTCGCCGGCCAACAGCAACAGGGCCTCGTCGAGCGGAAGGCCCGCACGCAGAACGAGCGACAGCTCGCGCAGAAACACCGTGACCTCGCGCCGCCCGACCGGACGGCTCCACGCGAGCCATCTGCCAGCCTTTTCCGAGGATGCGCGCCGGCCCGCCGCCGCATCGAGCGCCACATAGCCGAGCTTCTCCAACTGGCGAGAGACGTCGCGCGGATCGGCCGCCTCAATCTCGCCGACCACGAAGCGGCCGTTGGAGTCGAGCGCCTTGTAGCTGAACGTGGCCATCGTCATCGGCTCGCCGCAACGCGCAGGATCTCATCGACCGAGGTGAGACCCGCCCGGCACTTGGCCACCCCATCCTCGATCATCGTTGTCATGCCGTCCGCCCGCGCTTCGCGCTCGATGGCGGCATCGTCCGCCTGCTTGCCGATCAGCCGGGCGATGCGCTCGTTCACCTCGAGGATTTCAAAGATGCCCAGGCGGCCGCGATAGCCGGTTCCACCACAGCGCTCGCAGCCGACGCTCTCGCCCACCATGTCGCCGGGTTTGAGCCCGATCGCGGCAAAGCGGGGATCGCGGTCGATCGCAGCCTCGGTGACCGCGGCCATGCGACGGCAGTCGCTGCAGAGCACACGGACGAGACGCTGGCCGACGATGCAGCGCGCGGTCGAAGCGAGCAGGAACGATTCAACACCCATGTCGATCAAGCGGGTGACGGCGGCCGCGGCGGTGTTGGTGTGCAGCGTGGTCAGCACGAGATGGCCGGTGAGCGATGCCTGGATGCCGATCTTGGCGGTCTCTGTGTCGCGCATTTCGCCGACCATGATCACGTCCGGATCCTGGCGCAGGAACGCGCGCAGGGCGGTGGCGAAAGTGAGGCCGATGGCGGGCTTTGCCTGTGTCTGGTTGATGCCCTGGATCTCGTATTCGATCGGATCCTCGATGGTCAGGATCTTGCGCACCGGCGTGTTGAGGCGGGCGAGCGCCGAGGCGAGCGTCGTGGTCTTGCCGCTGCCGGTCGGCCCGGTCACGATCACGAGGCCGTGCGGCGCTTCGAGCTGGCGTTCGAACACGGCGCGATCGCGTGCGCCAAGGCCGAGCCGGCCGAAATCGAGCAGCCGCTGGTTGCGTTCCAGGACACGGATGATGGCGGCCTCGCCGTGCGCGGTCGGCATGGTGGCGATACGCAGGTCGAGATCATAGCTGCCGACGCGCACGCGGGCACGGCCGTCCTGCGGC
>Ga0073934_10010633_pt1 | contig 11377 bp, 11 predicted proteins | sample LarsenN4metaG_FD_76834 | JGI IMG/M metagenome (GOLD analysis project Ga0073934, IMG submission 76834) | Hot spring sediment bacterial and archeal communities from British Columbia, Canada, to study Microbial Dark Matter (Phase II) - Larsen... ...
AGCCACCGCCGGCAAGAAAACGGTTATTATCACAAAGGAGACGATAAACTTTTTCATAACGTTTTTTATTTTTAACTTATAAACAAACTCATAATTTATAACTAACCCAGCAACAAAGGCCGTTAAAACAGCCGACTACTGTCTTACCAGCCCCCGCCGGGGGAAAATGAACTCAAGCAAAAAAGTGCGGCCCCCACCGCATTCTCTCCTGCCTGAACGCTCGCGCTCAGGCACAAAGTAAATTTACCACCACCCCGACTGGCCGGCAAGGAGAGTTATCCACAGGAGGCATTGCAACTCTTAAACCCACGGATTAGCCGGTTTGAAGCTACTTTTTCGCCTCAATAATTCCCTGCGCCACATTGGCCGGCACCACCGCATAGCGGTCAAACTCCATTATGAAGCTGGCCCGGCCTTCAGTCATTGAGCGCAGGGTCGTGATGTAGCCGAACATCTCCGAAAGCGGCACCCGCGCTCTGATCGCTTTGTTTAAACCGCGCTCGTCAATACCGATTACCTCGCCGCGCTTTGACGCCAGATGCCCCGTTATGTCGCCGGTGAACTTCTCCGGCGTTACCACCTCAACCTTCATAATCGGCTCAAGCAAAACCGGCGCGGCGCGTTTGGCGGCGTCCTGAAAGGCCATTGAACCGGCGATCTTAAAGGCAATCTCGGAGGAATCAACCTCGTGGTAGGAGCCGTCAAAAAGCTCAACTGAAATGTTCGTCATCTTGTAGCCGGCAATGATTCCCCGCTCCATCGCCTCACGCACGCCTTTCTCCACCGCCGGAATATACTCCTGCGGCACAACGCCGCCTTTGATGGAGTTTATAAACTCAAAGTCGTCATCGCGGTGGACGTTCTTGGGGATCTTTTTCCCTTCGGCGAGCGGCTCCAGCGGTTTTATCTTTATCTTAACGTGGCCGTACTGGCCGCGGCCGCCGGTCTGTCTGATGTATTTGCCCTCGGCCTCGGCGCCAGCGGTGATTGTTTCCTTGTAGGCCACCTGGGGCCGGCCGGTGCTGGCTTCAACCGAAAACTCGCGCTTCATCCGGTCAACCATAATCTCCAGCTGAAGCTCGCCCATGCCCATTACAAGCGTCTCGCCGGTGTCCGGATCGCTTTTGATCCTGAAGGTTGGATCCTCGTCAGAAAGACGTTTGAGGGCCATACCCATCTTTTCCTGATCAGCTTTGGTCTTGGGCTCAATGCGCATTGAGATAACCGGATCGGCGAATTTTATCGGCTCAAGAACGATCGGATTGGCCTCATCACAGAGAGTGTGGGAAGTCTTGGTCTCCTTGAGACCAACCGCCGCCGCTATCTCGCCGGCAAACACCTTTTCAATTTCCTCGCGCTTGTCGGCCTGGAGACGGACAATTCGCGACAGGCGTTCTTTTTGACCGGTGGAGGAGTTGTAGACGTAGGACCCGGAAGAAACAGTGCCGGAATAGACGCGAAAGAAAGTCAGCTGGCCGATAAACGGATCGGACTGCAGTTTGAAGGCAAGGGCGGAAAACGGCTCTTCGTCGGAAGCGCGCCGAATAACTTCCTCGCCGTTTCTTGGATCAACCCCCTTCACCGGCGGAATATCAAGGGGACTGGGCAGATAATCAACGACCGCGTCCAAAACAAGCTGGACACCTTTGTTTTTCAGAGCTGAGCCGGTCAGGACCGGGAAAATTTTGTTTGCAATGACGGCCTTGCGTAAAACCGCCTTGAGAACATCAATCGGGATTTCCTTTCCGGCAAGGTAATCGTCCATTAAAGAATCATCATGCTCAACGATTTTCTCCACGAGTTCAGCGCGCTGCTTCCCGGCTTCCTCAAGATACTCGGCCGGAATTTCATCCTCCTTAACAACTTGCCCCTTATCACCCTCAAAGTAGCAGGCCTTCATCCGGAGGAGGTCAATGACGCCGCGGAAATTTTCCTCCAGACCAATCGGTATCTGCATCCTGACGGCATGCCTGCTTAACCGTTCAATGATTGATTTGAACGATCCTTCAAAAGAAGCGCCCATCCGATCCAGTTTATTGATGAAACAGATGCGCGGCACCCTACCCTCGTCGGCGTAGCGCCAGTTGGTCTCGCTCTGCGGTTCAACGCCGGCCACACCGTCAAAGACGACGACGGCGCCGTCCAGAACCCGAAGTGATCGCTTGACCTCGGCTGTAAAGTCAATATGGCCGGGAGTATCAATAATGTTAAACCTGAACTTGTGTTCGTTTTTGTTCTTTTCCGCCTCTGCCCGCCCCAGCCGATAAGTGGGAACCCAAAAACAAGTGATGGCGGCGGCGGTGATAGTAATGCCGCGCTCCCTCTCCTGCTCCATCCAGTCGGTAACAGTGTCGCCCTCGTGGACCTCGCCAATTTTATGGGTCATTCCGGTGTAAAACAAAATCCGCTCGCTGGTCGTGGTTTTACCGGCGTCTATGTGCGCTATGATTCCGAAATTTCGGACTTTCTCCAAAGGGTAATCGCGATTCATAAAGCGGTGTTGAATGCGGAACGCCCGGCGTCAAATAAAATAAAAAGTCCGCCGAAGCGTAGACGAGAAATAGAATATACAAAAGTTTAGAAAAAAGCAAAACCGGCCGGCGCACCGAAAAAACCGCTCAATTTCCAGAAACACTGTGAATTTACTTCCCCGCGTAAATCTCCCAACGGACTTTAAGAACAAGAAACGGCCATTTTTCTTCTCCATCCTTCTTCACCTCTTTACCTCTTAACGGTCGTCACAAAAGCTGACATTTGCTTTTGCTTACCTCCCGCCGGTTACCAAGCGAAATGGGCAAAGGCTTTGTTGGCCTCGGCCATTTTGTGGGTGTTCTCGCGCTTCTTGACGGCGTCGCCTTCGTTTTTGGAGGCAGCAATGATCTCGTCGGCAAGTTTGCTTGCCATCGGCCGGCCTTTTTTGGCGCGGGCGGCCTCAATAATCCACTTGATTGACAGGGTCTGCCGCCGTTCGGGCCGAACCTCAACCGGCACCTGATAATTGGCGCCGCCGACCCGTCTGGAGCGAACCTCCATCATCGGAGCGGTGTTTCTAAGGGCCGCCTCAAAAATCTCCAAAGGGTTTTCCGTCTTCGCCCTCTCTTTCACCAAACTAAAGGCGCCGTAAACAACGCTTCTGGCGGTGTTTTTTTTGCCCCGCTCCATCACACAATTGATGAGCTTCGCCACCTTCGCCGAACCGTATACGGAATCGGGTAATACCTGATGCTTCTTTTTTACTTTGGATCTCATCGAAAAACGAACGAAACAAAATTCTTATATATTACCCCTTACGCCGCCGGAGCCGGAGATGCCGGCGCTGTGTTTTCTCCCGCCTTCGGGCGCTTGCGGCCGTACTGGCTGCGGCCCTTGCGCCTCGCGTCCACGCCGGCGGCGTCAAAAACGCCCCGGACGATTTGGTAGCGCAAACCCACATCCTTGACACGGCCGCCGCGCACCAGCACCACCGAGTGTTCCTGAAGGGAGTGTCCCATCCCGGGAATGTAGGCGGTGATTTCCATGCCGTTGGTGAGCCGCACCCGGGCAATTTTCCTAATGGCCGAGTTCGGTTTTCTCGGCGTCTTGGTGGTAACTTTAACGCAAACACCGCGCTTAAACGGGGAAAAATAAGAAACCGGTCGGTTTTTGATCACGTTAAAACCGCGCCGCAAGACTGGCGACTTCGGTTTTGATTTTGGCGTCCGGCGCTGCCTCCCGATTAGTTGGTTTAGAGTTGGCATAAAAACTCCCGTCGGTAAAAAAATTGGCGAGCCCCCAATTTACTACAAAAAGCCGCCGGTATGCAAGCCCCCGCGCCAATCTGCCGCGGCAGATTGGCGCGGGGGCTTCAGACGCCGTTCCCGAAAATCCTTAAAAAGAACCGCCGGTGAACAAACGGAAAAGAAAGCCGACAAAGGGGGACACAAGCTCCCAGAGAAAGAAAATGAACACGATGACAAGAATCAGACCGTACCGCTCCAGCCAGCCGCGAAACGGCGCCGTGAGATGGTAAGGAAGGATGGAGAAAAGGATCTTGGACCCGTCGAGCGGCGGTATGGGCATAAGGTTAAAAATGGCCAGCATCAGATTTATGAGGACGATCAGAGCCGCGATCTTCGAGAATCCCGCCGGAAGCGAAAGATCAAGACTCGTTCCGGCGCGCAGAAGAAGCCCGAAAACAAGAGCAACGGCTATGTTTGAAAGCGGGCCGGCGCCGGCAACCATCGCCTCCCCCCACCTTTTGTTCCTAAGGTTGTATGGGTTATAGGGCACCGGCCTCGCCCAACCGAAGGTGAAACCGGAGAGCGAGGTAAAAAGCGGCACGAGAATTGAGCCAACCGGATCAAGATGCCTCAAAGGATTAAGCGTCAGCCGCCCAGCGAACCGGGCTGTCTGATCGCCCAAAGCCAGCGCCGCGTAGCCGTGCGACACCTCGTGGACAACCACCGACATAACAAGCACGGCCAGTGAAAAAATCGTGTCAATTGCCATAATGACTTTGCTATGATAGCATTCTCTCCCGTAAAACACGACGTGTAAATTGACGAATTCGCGGGCCTGACGCCAATAAATCAAAGAAATATTAACGGGTGTTTAGGCCAACAATCATGAGAGTCTGCCCCATCACCAAAAAGAAATCAGTTGTCGGCGGCGGCTATTCCAACCGCACCCGCGCCACCCAGTTCAATCCGACCGGAATGGTCAGGAAACAGCCGAACCTGCAGAAAAAGCGCCTCTACGTCCCCGAACTTAAAAGAACGGTCGTGCTGAAAATTTCAACGTCTGGCCTTAAGATCATTCACAAAAAAGGGGCGTACCGGGCGCTCAAAGAGGCGGGGGTAATTTGACCCAGCCAAAAAATTTTCCGACAGTAAAACCGGCCGGCGGCTTCTAACGAAACTTAACCGCCGGCCGGTTTTCAGTCCCCCCGTTTCGGACAAAAACCTCCAATCCGTCAGAGCGGACAATGACGGAACCAAGCAGGTCCGTGCGTAAAACCTTTACCCCGAAGCGCTCAAAAGTTTCCAGCACTTCGTTATGAGGGTGGCCGTAGCGGTTTCCGGCGCCGGACGAAATAACCGCGTACCGAGGCGACGCCGCTCCGACAAAAACGTCGCTACTGGAGGTCTTGGAACCGTGATGGCCGGCCTTAACCAGCTGGCATTTAAGATACTCCCGATCAAGCGACACCAGGTACCCCTCCACGGCCCGCGGAGCGTCGCCCATCATCAAAAAACAGCTGTCGCCGTAGGAAAGTTTGGTCACAAGAGACCCTTCATTAGTGTCAAAGCCGGAAGCGTCCGCGTCGGGGAAAAGCATGTCAAGAACTATACCCCGTCTTTCATCAAGGATAAGACGGTCTCCCCGGCGGGCGATTATCCTATCAACCCCGTCCCGGGCCGCCGACTCCTCAAGCGACCGGTACACCGCCGTTGCCGGTTTTGTGCCCGGCTCAATCAGCGCCCCGACCTTATAACGCCTGATGACGTCCACGAAACCCGCAATGTGATCGGCGTCCGGATTGCTCACAACAAGAGCGTCAATGGAGCGGTCGTAAAAAGACATCAGCTTGCCAAGCTCACGGAGAATCCCGCCGTTCGGACCGCCGTCAATGAGCACCTGGTTTCCATTCGGTGCCTCAATGAAGATCGCGTCACCCTGACCAACATCCAAAAAAGCGACGGTCAGAAAACCGCCTCGTCCTTCCCTGAAAACGGCCTGCCAAATTAAAACAGCGACGGCGAAAACAAGCGCCAAAGCGTACCACTGAAAATCTTGCTTGATATTCGTCACCGCCCAATTTTAACACCGCCGCCGGGCGCGGCGAGAGCGGCGATAAAATAACCCCTGCCGGAGACAGGGGTTTGAAGTGACGGCGAATTTTAGCGGCCGGCGAACTTTTTGACGGCGCTTTCCACGGCAACGGCGGCAAAAAATAGAGCGGCCAGCGGCGAGAGAACCCCAATCGTCCAAGCCACTCCCCAAAATAGGCCGGCGAGCACCGCCGCGAAGGCCACGGCGAAAAACAGGCCGAGAAACCGCTCCCGCCAGCCATCTTGGAAACTTCCGTTCTTACCGAGAACCGCGCAAAGGCCCGCCGCGATCGGCTGAACAAGAAGATCCCACCAGCGTGACAGGCCCCACGGCCCCTCCGGCACTGAACCAAACTTCAGATGCCAGAACATCCAGAAAACTCCAGCGACAACGCTTAGAAAGAAGAAGCACCCAAAAATCAGGAGATAGCCGATCCACTCCTGCCGTGAAGTTGAAGAGAACATATGATCCTTTCTTTCAGTTGGAATTGGAAACTACCAAGGATATTACACAAAATCTTTCGGCTGTCAAAGTTGGTGAAACCGGCGGCGTAACGTATAATTTCTCTGCAGGAAACTGCGGGAAATATCAGAAAATTAAAAATATGAAAAAATTTGAGGAGCAGAAGTTTAACATTCCCGCGCTCAAGGGTATATCGGCGAAAAACATTGAGGAGCACCTGAAGCTCTACGCCGGCTATGTTAAAAACACCAACCTGATTCTGGAGCGCATCGCGGAACTGACGCGTGAGCCGCGGAATGCCGAGAAGCATCTCTACGAACTGGGCGAGCTTCAGCGGCGGTTCGCTTTTGAGTTTGACGGGATGAGAAACCACGAGTACTACTTTCGCGCCTTTGAAGGCGGCCCAAAAACTCTGTCCGACGGCGAGCTTAAAAAAGCGATCGCCGCCGAATGGGGATCGTTTGACGACTGGCTTGCCCGCTTTAAGACCGTCGCCTTAACCCGCGGCATCGGTTGGGCCATGTTTTACTTTGACAAAAAAGCCGGCCGACTCCTTAACGGCTGGGTTGACGAACAGCATTCGGGGCATCTGACGGGTCTCGCGCCGGTTCTTGCCCTTGATATGTGGGAACACTCATACGTTATGGACTATCTCCCCTCCGGAAAGAAAAACTACGTTGAAGATTTTTTTGCCAACCTGAACTGGAGCGTGGCTGAAAACAACTACGCTGACATCGCCCGATAAAATCTCTCTCACCGCCCGCCGGCCAAATACGGCGGATCGCGGCGTTTAGTCCGGGGAGACCGATGGCTTTTCTTTACGGCGCAGAGAAACGACAAACCAGAGGTAAAAAGCATAAACCAGCAACATCGCCCACAGCGGGAAGGAGACAATGGAGACGGAAGCGAACGGAAGTTTGGCAAACGTCTCGACAATCCAGATCTCGTAGGAAAGGAGGGTAGAGGCGACAAAAGCGAACGGCACGGCGAGAGCGGTAAAAAACAGGGCCGCAAGCGCCGCAAGGAATCCGAAAAGCATTGTCACCGGCACAAAAAGCAGAACGAGAAGATTGACTGGCAAAAAAACCAGAGACACCGCGCCGGTTTTGTAAAGAAGAAGGGGTAGAACGAAAATTTGGGTAGCCGCTGTCGCGGCCGCAATCTGCCGCAGGTTCCACTTTTCGGGGATAAAGGTAAACCGCTTCTCCATGAGCGGTGAGAGATAAATCAGGGCGACAGTGGCCAAGAACGACAGCTGAAAAGAGGGATCAAAAGCAAGGATTTTCGGGTTGTGGAGAATCATCAGGAAGCCGGTCAGAAGCAGGGCTCTTGTGATTTGGTAAGGCCGGCCGTAAGTTCTCGCCAAAATCACGAGCAGAGCCATCATTGACGCCCGCACCACAGTGGCCGAGGCACCGGTCATCATCACAAAGAGGATTATACCGGCAGCGGAGGCCAGCCGCGCGGCGGTGACAGGAAGAAAGCGGAAAACCCTCCCGATAAAGTCGGCGACAACGGTGATGTTATACCCGGAAAGAACGACAACATGAATTAAGCCGACCGTCCGGAAATCATCAAGAAGCGCCTTGCCGAGCGATTGCTTGGCGCCAAGGAGCAGACCGGCCAGAAGAGAGCTTTCCGGCTCGGGTATAAGTCTGTTTAAAACCCCGACAAAGGCCCGCTTAACCTTGAGCAAGCTGCGGGTTAGGGGATTGCCGTTGCCGGAAGAAATGAAGCTGATCTTCGGCCGGAACATTTCATGGTAAATGCCGTCTTTAGCAAGATAGGCCGGATAGTTGAAAATTTTCTCGTTTTCACCCTCAAAAACGGCAGGCCGCTTAACGGCTCCGGTTGCGATCACCTCGTCGCCGTAATTAAACTCCGGGAACAGATCAGCGACAACGAGAATTTTGCCGGCGGCCGGCCTCTCCTCCCCGGCAACTATGATACCCTGCGCTTTCAAAATCAGCCGGATGTTGTTTTCCCGCACATCCGGCTCGCCGGCGACAACCCCGCGGATGGCCGCTTCCCGCCCAATCAAAGCGTCAATGTCCGACGCCCCTCTCCCAAAATCGCTCAAGTCGTAGCGGAACATGCCGAGGGAAACGGCGAGGAGGAAAAGAGAAAGAACGATCCCGCCCTTTCGGCCTCTGGCCGAAAGGGCGGGGTTGGTCAGGAGCTTTCCCAGAACAAAAACCGCGCCGGCAAGCAAAAGAAACAACGCCGAGAAAGCGGCGCCGAGATCAAAAAACGACCGCCACAGCACCCCGCCCGCGAATCCAAAAAGAAGCGTGAGAAGAACCTTATCCTGCACAGATGAAATTATAACAGCCGGTAGACCAGACCGGCTGTAGGGAGCCAATTTCCCTACGGCTTCAGGCGGCCGAAAGAATCAATGATCGCCGCCTCTTCTTCAAAACTCATCGCCTTTTTGTACTTCGCGCCGCCCACGCCTTTAACCCGCCTTTCGCACTCCTCCCAACTCTTGTGAATCTGAATCACTCCGTTAACCAGACTGACATAGGAGTAAGCTTGCCGCCTTTTTTTTCGTCCCGCGTCTTTCTTTCCCGTATCTGTTATCTTAAGGTCCAAAAGATCCGTCAGCGGGTACTTTTGAAGCGGTCCCCGGTATAATTTGATCGGCCCCGCCCAAGACCCCGGTTCATCCGGCGTCCAGTCCGCGTAAGAGGCGGCAATCTCGTCGCACCGCGCGTTCCCTGCCACCCCGGCGTGCCCGGGAACTAAACGCCACTCAATTTTCCCTTTTGCCAGTTCCGCAAGTGTTTCCCAGAGGTCACGGTTTTCCACCTCCGTCTTCGCTGTCGTCCGCCAGCCGCTTTTTCGCCAGCCATGAATCCATTTGGTAATGCCGTTAACCAGATAGGAAGAGTCCGTGTAAACAAAAACTGGAGGCTGTCTGTCCGCCGCAGTCTTAACAGAGGCGGAAAAATCAAAAATCGGCGACTGAAGCGTCTTGAGAGCCTCAATGGCGGCCGTAAGCTCCATCCGGTTGTTGGTGGTGTGTTCTACTCTGCCGCCAATTTCAACAACTTCTAAGTCGTCCCGCGTCTGTTTTGAGCCGCGCCGCGAACTATCGCCGCAGACAATGACCGCGCCCCACCCCCCCGGCCCGGGGTTGCCGCGCGAAGCGCCGTCGGTGAACACAACTATACCGCGAGAATAATGACTCATAGTTTAATAAATCAAAACAGCTCAACAATCCGCAGGCGAAGCTCCGGTTCGCCGCGGAAAAATGACCTCTCCAATGTCGCCGCCAGATTGATTTTCTGCCCCGCTTGCACGCCGCCGAAATCTTTCGGTAAGGCGAAGAAAGCGACAGCCGTCACAGTTCCACCGTCGCTTCGGCGGAAGGAAAGCCGTAAATGATTATTCTCCCGCCCGAACCGGCCGACCGAATCAACCAAAACTTCGTTCAGGATAAATATCGGTTTGGGGTTGCCGACGCCGAAGGGCGCGAGTTTCTCAATGTCCCGCCAAAGATCAAAGCTGATGTCATCAATAGCAAGAGAGTAGTCGGCCAGCGCACCACCCGGATCATCGCCGGCAAAATTTTCTCCCCCGCCAGCGCCGTAAGCTCGCGATAACTCCCCCTCCAAAAGATGCACCTTTTCGTAAGAAACGGAAAAGCCGCCGGCCATTTGATGGCCGCCAAAATCCAGAAAAACGCCCCGGGCCCGCTCCATCAAGGCAACTACATCAACCCGCCCGCCGGAGCGGCAGGAGCCCTTTAGGTTAATTTCACCGCCCCGCCCCCAGAGAAAGACTGGGCAGGAGTGCTCCTCGGCGATGTAACCGGCCACAAGACCCAGGAGTGACGGTCTCCACTTGGGAGAACCGGCGACTATCACCTTTTTCTCCCGCCCCGTTCCGTACCTGTCGGCGATTATTTTTTTGATCTCTTTTATCATTGAGGCCACGGCCCCTTTTCGTTCTTCGTTTATATGATGGAGATGGTCGGCTAAGACGCCGGCCTCCGCTTCACTATCTGTGGATAAAAGCCGAAAGGCGTCATCCGGTACTCCCATCCGGGAAGCAGCGTTGATTCGCGGCGCGATCATAAAACCAACGTCGTCTTCCGAAAGAAATCTCTGGTTAATTCTTAATTTGGAAAGCAGTTTTTGGAACCCCACCCGCGGTGATTTCCGCAGAACCTTAAGACCAAATACGGCGAAGATTCGGTTCTCACCGACAAGCGGCACCTGATCGGACAAAGTGGCAAGGCCGACCATATCCAAGAACCACTTCTCCACGCCGTCCTTAAGACCAAAACGGTTTTCCCGCAGAACGCCCTGAACGAGTTTGAAAGCGACGGCGGCGCCGCAAAGCATTTTCTCCGGATAACGGCAATCAGCCTGCTTGGGATTTAAAATCGCGCAGGCAGGCGGCGACTCCCCATTCGGTAAATGGTGATCGGTGATAATCACATCCATTCCAAGCTCGCGGGCCAGCGCGGCTTCGGCGGCGTCGGCAATGCCGCAATCAACAGTGACAATGAGCTTAGTGCCGCGCGAGGCGAGTTCTTCCACGCCGCCGCGATTAAGTCCAAACCCATCTTCTTCGCGGTGGGGGATGTGAACCTCAAAGTTGTCAAAGCCAATTCTTCTGAAAAAGTCGTGAAGAATCACCGCCCCCGGGATACCGTCAGCGTCGTAGTCGCTCCAGACGGCCACCCGCTCGCCCGAAGAGATCGCCCGAATCAGACGACCAACCGCCTTATCCATATCCTTCATTAAGAAGGGGTCGTGCGGCTCGTACTTCGGATTCAGAAACTCCGCGGCGGCGGCGGCGGAAACAATGCCGCGGTAAAAAAGAAGCCGGCGCATTAAATCGGAAAACGACGCGAGATTCTCTGCTGCCTCTTTCGGAATCTCCGGCCGGAGCGTGTAACTCGTCATTCCGTGAATTTTACCACGGCTTGCTCATACCGCCCCGGCCCGGATCGTCGGCCGAAAAAATTCCGCGTATTGTATAATTAAGTTATGACAGATGAGATGCCGTGCGTTTTCTGCAAAATCGTCCGGGAGGAGTTGCCTTCGGAAAAGGTCTATGAGGATAATGACTTTTTGGCTTTCCTTGATATCCG
>Ga0073934_10010634_pt1 | contig 11376 bp, 10 predicted proteins | sample LarsenN4metaG_FD_76834 | JGI IMG/M metagenome (GOLD analysis project Ga0073934, IMG submission 76834) | Hot spring sediment bacterial and archeal communities from British Columbia, Canada, to study Microbial Dark Matter (Phase II) - Larsen... ...
GAGGCGATCCCCGAGCTCGAGGCGCTGACCGGCGCGTATCCGCGCACGCCGTTCGGCCGGCTCGCGATCCTCTATCGCGGCCACGCGCTCGTGAGGAAGGGCGAGCCCGCGGGCGGCGTGGCGGCCTACGAGGAGTTCCTCGCGAGTGGTCCGCCGGCCGACTACCTGCGCCAGGAGGCGCTGGTCGCGCTGGGGCAGGCCCGTGAGGCCACGGGCGACACCACCGGCGCGCTCACGGCGTATACGGATGCCGCCGGAATCGAGGGGCCGTTCCGGACCGACGCACGGCTCGGCGCGGCGCGCCTGGAGGAGGCCGCGGGCCGCCCGGAGAAGGCTCGTGAGCTGTGGGCGGCGGCGGCGTCCGACGTGACCGACCCGCAGCTGCGGGAGTTCGTCCGGTCGCACCTGCCCGCCGGATCGGCCGAGGCCGGCGCGGGCGCGGTCGACTAGCGGTCCGAACCGGCATCCAATCCGCCGGGGCAGGGGGCCCGCGCGACGGCCGGGGCGGCGCTCGCCGTCCGTCGGCGTGCGCGGCTATTCGCGGAGGCGGATCAGGCCCTGCTGCACGGCCTCGAACACGGCCTCGCCGCGCGAGCCGACCTCGAGCTTCTCGTAGATGTGGCGCACGTGCGTCGTCACGGTGTGCGGCGAGATGGCGAGCAGGCGGGCGATCTCCGGAAAGCTGAAGCCCTTCGCCACCAGGGCCAGCACCTCGTGCTCGCGCGCGCTCAGCTGCGGCGGCCGCGGGCCGCCGGCCCGCGGCGGCGGAGCGTCGCCGGCGGTCCGTCCCGCGCTGCCCGCGACCCGCCGCAGGAGGAGCCGCGCGATCGACGGGCTGATCGGCGACCCGCCCTCGAGCAGCTCGGCGATGCCGTCGCCGATCGCACGGAGGGTCGCGTCCTTCAGCAGATAGCCGGTGGCGCCGGCTTCGATCGCGCGAACCACGGTCTCCTCGTCGCCGAAGATCGTGACGACCATCGCCTGCGTGCGGTCGCCTGCGGCCCGGGCCCGGCGGATGACGTCGACGCCGCTGCCGTCGGGCAGGCCGAGGTCGGTGAGGAGCACGTCCGGCGCCTCCCGGGCGAGGCGGGCGGTCGCCTCCGCCACGGTGGCGCAGGCGCCGAGGAGGACGAGCCGCTCGTCCGCCGCGACCGCCCGTGCCAGCCGGTCACGCGTCGGTGCGTCGTCTTCGACGACGAGGACGGTGGCCCGTCGTGCGGGGGACGGGGCGGGCATCGTGTCCCCAGCCTAACACATCGGTTCCGTGCGGGATCGCAGGAACAGGGGAGGGTTCGGTTGACCCCGCCCCGGCGGCCGGCGGATGGTCGCGACGTGGTCCGCGGGGTGCTCGTGGCCGTCGCCGTCGCCCTCGGCGCCTGCAGGGTGCCGAGCGAGCCGCCCGTCGTGTGGATCGACGAGGCGATGCGGGTGGACGTGCCGGGCCGGAAGGAAGGCATCGAGGCCCCGCCCCCCGAGGCCGCGTTCGCGGATGCGGCGCGGGTGCGGCTGCCGGACGTCTGGCCCGCGGGGCGGCGGGCGCGCGCCCGCGGGGCCTGGTACCGGGCGTCCGTCGCGCTGCCCGCCCCATTGGCGGTCCCGTGGGCCGTCTACCTGCCGCGTGCGGTGATGCGCGCCGACGTGTGGGTGAACGGGGCCCGGGTCGGCGGGAGCACGGGGCGGAACGTCACCCGCCCGCTGCTCGTCGTCCTCCCGGCGGAGCGCCTTCGACCGGGAACGAACACGTTCGACGTCCGGCTCCACGTGCAGCCGACGTACCTCGGCGGTCTCGACGCCTTCGCGGTCGGCCCGGAGGCGACGCTCCGGCGGCCGTACGAGGCCCGCGAGTTCCTGCAGGTGACGCTCCTCGAGGTGGGCTTCGTGTTGACGTTCTGCCTGGGGGGGATGTGCCTGGCGTTCGCCGCCCGCCGGAACGACCTCCCGGGATTCACCGAGAGCTCGGTCGCATGCCTCCTCTGGGGGATCGCGATGCTCGAGCTGTTCGTCCGCACGCCGCCGCTGCCGCCGCTCGTCTGGCAGTGGCTGGTGACGGCCGCGGTGGCGGCGTCGGTCGGCGCGCTGGTGATCGGTGCCCACCGCTTCCTCGGGCTGGGCCGGCCGCGGCTGGAGCGCGCCGTCGTCGCCGTCTGGCTGGCGGGGGCCGCGAGCTTCGCGGCCGCCCTGGCCGTCGGCGACCCGCGGCTCGTCGAGGGAGTGCTCGCCCTCTGGGCGTTCGGGACGGTGGCGACGGGGACGTACCTGCTGCGTCTCCTCGTCGCGATCGGACGGCGGAACCGGACGTGGTCGCTCCGGGCGACGATCCCGCTCGGTGTGGCCGGCTTCGCCGCCGGGATTCACGACGTCGCGCTGGGCATCGGGCTCCCGGTCGCACCGCGTGTGCTCCTCATCCCGTACCTCGGGTCGTTGCTGCCGCTCTGGATCGGCTGGCGCGTGGCCAGTCGCTTCGCCGAGGCGCTCGACGAGAGCACCGCGCTGAACCGCGACCTCGAGCGCCGGGTCGCGGAGCGCGGCGACGAGATCGCGCGCGGCTACGAGCGGATCCGCCGTCTCGAGCGCGACCGGGCCGTGCAGGACGAGCGCGAACGGCTCATGCGCGACATCCACGACGGCTTCGGCGGACAGCTCACGTCCGTCCTGGCGCTGGTCGAGCGATCCGGCGTTGCCGGGGAGGAGGTGGCCGAGGCGCTGCGTGACGCGCTCGACGACATGCGGCTCGTGGTGTCTTCGCTCGACCCGCCGGACGCCGACCTGGTCGGTCTCCTGGCGAACTGGCGCACGCGCATCGAGCGCCGCCTCGGGCGCCACGGCCTGCGCTTCGACTGGCGGGTGACCGACCTGCCGCCGCTGCCCTGGCTCGGGCCGCGCGAGGCCATGCACGTCCTCCGCATCTTCCAGGAGGCGGTCAGCAACGTCGTCCAGCACGCCGGCGCGACGACGATCACCGTCCGCACCGGCGCCGACGCGTCGTCCGACGGCCGGCCCGGCGTGTTCATCGAGGTGCGCGACGACGGCCGCGGCCTCGCGACCGCGGCCGGCAACGGCCGTGGCGGCGCGGGGCTCCCGAACATGACCCGGCGCGCGGTCGAGCTCGGCGGCCGCGTGGTCGTGGACGGCGGTCCCGGCGGCACGCTGGTCGTCCTGTGGCTGCCGCTCGACGGGCCGACGTGCGCGGCCTGAGCGCGGGTTCCACCCGCCGTGCGCGTCCGATCGCAGGTCTGATAAGAGACGTTATGTTAACCGTCCGCCGTTCCGCCCCCGGGGTCCGGCGCCGCGCCTGGAATCCCGTCCCCCTTCCGACTATTGGGGTCGCCCGTGCGCATCGCCGTCTTCTGCCCGGAGTACGGGGCGATCGGCGGCATCGAGCAGAAAGCCGAGAGCCTCGTCCGCGAGTTCCGGGCCGCGGGGCATGCCGTCGTCGTCCTGGCGCGCGGCGACGACGCCCGGGCGCCCGGCGAGCCGCGCGTCGTCCGGACGCGCTTCCACGGCGTCCCGCGCGATCCCGGGGCCCTCGGGCGTCGGGTGCGATACGCGCTCCGGCGCCCGCGGGCGATCGCGGCGCTCCGGGCGGCCGCGGCCGACTTCGAGGCCGACGTCGTGCTGTCGCTCTCCGTCTCGGCCTTCTCGCCCTATGCGGGCGGTCTCGCGACGGTTGCGCCGCTCGTCTACTGCCTGGAGGGTCGCGAGGCCGGCGGCGTCTTCACCGCGACGCCGCGCGTCCTCGCGCGGACGCTCAAGCGCACGGCCTACGTGATCGGCTGCAGCACCTCGCTCGTGAAGAGCGCGTGCGCGCTCGTCCCCGGCGTGCGGGAACGCATCACGATGATTCCCAACGGCGTGGACCTCGCACGGTTCGCTCCGGGGGGGCCGGTGTTCCGCCATCCGCGCCCGTACGTCCTGGCGATCGGCCGCCTGGCGCGGCAGAAGGCGTTCGACGTCCTCCTAGAGGCGTTCTCCCGCGTGGCGCGCGCCCTGCCCGTCGACGTCCTCATCGCCGGCGAGGGACCGGAGCGCGCCGCCCTCGAGACGCGGCGCGACCGCCTGGGCCTCGGCGGCCGCGTCCATCTGCTCGGCGCCGTCGATCGCGACGGCGTGGCGGCGCTCTACCGCGGCGCGGCGTTGGTCGCGGCACCGTCGCGGTGGGAAGGCCTCCCGCTCGTCGTCCTCGAGGCGATGGCCGCGGGTCGTGCGATCGTCGCGGCCGCGGTGGACGGCGTGCCCGACGCGCTCGCCGACGGCGAGACCGGCGTCCTCGTTCCGCCCGACGCACCCGACCGGCTCGCGGCGGCCATGGAGCGTCTGGTCGCTGATCCGGACGCCTGCGAGCGTCTCGGGACGGCCGCACGCCGTGCGGCCGAGCGCGCGTTCGCCTGGCCGGAGATCGCGCGCCGGTACGTCGACGTGCTGGCGGGCGTCGTCGCCGCGCGGCACGCACCGACGCCTCGAATTGCCTCCCCCGCGCCCGGCGGCTATTAGGACCGAACGGCGTCCCACGCCCCCTTCCGTGCGGCACCACGTTCCCAGCTCCCACGACGGCGCCCCGGGCGGCGTGCGGGTCGTCTCCCGGGCGCCCGCCGCCCGCCGACCGTCCGTGGCGACGGCGCTCCGCCAGGCCCGCGTCGGATCGGCCGCGGGATGAAGGTGCCGATGCGGGTCGGGGTGTACTGCCCGCAGTACGAGGACGCGGGCGGCGTTCAGCTCATCGTCCAGCAGCTGAACCGCCGGATGGAGGAGGCCGGCCACGCCCTCACCGTCGTCACCCGGCTGCCGCGGGAACCCGGGCGGACGCTGCCGGACGTAGATCCCGCGAGCGGCGTCCCGATCGTGCGGAGCCGCTTCGTCCCGGCGCCGTACCCGGGGCTCGGGGCGAAGCACTGGCGGCGCTTCGTGCGTGGCTTCCCCGCCGGCGCCCGGCGCCTGGTCCGCACCCTCCGCGACACGGCGCCGGATCTCGTCGCGAGCCATGCGAGCAAGTTCTACGCGCCGTACGTCCTGGCGGTTCGCGCGTTCGTCCGCGTGCCGATCGTCGTCCACCTGCACAACGGGCCGCGCACTGCCGACGGACCCGAGAGCCGCCCGCTCATGCGGCTGCTGCTCGCCTGTGCGAGCCGGGTCGTCGCGTGCTCGCCGGCGGTGGCCGACTATGCCCGCGCCTGCCTGCCGCGCGCGCGAGATCGCGTCGTCGCGATTCCCTACGGCGTGGATCACGCCGCGTTCGGGGCGGCCGTCGCACCCCATCCGCACCCGCGGCCGTACGTCCTCGGGATGGGCGCGCTCGCGGAGCGCAAGGGGTTCGACCTCCTCGTCGATGCGGTCGCCGCGTCCGGCCTGGAGATCGACCTCCTGCTCGCCGGCGACGGGCCGCAGCGCGCGGCGCTCGCCGCCCGGGCGGCGGACCGCGGAATCGCGAAGCGCACCCACTTCCTCGGCCACGTCGACCGCGCCACGGTCGCTCGGCTGTTGCGCGGCGCCGCGGTGGTCGCCGTCCCGTCACGGTTCGAAGGCCATCCGCTCATCGTGCTGGAGACGATGGCCGCGGGGGCGCCGATGGTCGTGACCGCCCTTCCCGGCCTGCCGGAGCAGGTGCGCGACGGGGAGACGGCCCTGGTCGTGCCGTTGGAGGACGCCGGCGCGCTCGCCGCCGCGCTGCGCGTGCTGGTGGACGATCCCGCGCGGCGTCGTGCGCTCGGAGCGGCCGCGGCGGCGGCGGCGCGCGACTTGCCGACCTGGGCCACGATGGCCGATCGGGTCGTCGCCGAATACGCCTGTGCGCTCCGGCGCGGACGGCGGCCGTCGCCGTCGGCGGAGATGACGGCGGCGGGTGCCGGTCGTCGTCCGTGACGCCGCAGGCCGGGCGCCGCGTCGCGAATTGCCTCCCCGGAACCCGGCCGCTATACAGACCGCGGCGTCACCGCGCCGGATCGCCGTGCGGCTCCTCTTCCTCAGCCCCCACTACGGCACGATGGGGGGCGTGCGACTCATCATCGACGCCCTGGCCCGTGCCGCGGTCGCCCGCGGGCACGTCGTCGGTGCGGTCGTCGACGCGGATGCCGCGGCGGTTCCGGGTGCGGTCGCCGGGGTCGCGCGAGACGTCCCGCTGTACCCCTTCCCGGCCACGCCCGCGGAGCTGCGGCGCGTGCGCCGCTTCGGCCGCCGCTTTCCGCCGGCCGTCGTCCGCGTCGTGGGTGCGATCCGCCGGTTCGCGCCGGACGTCGTCAGCGTGCACGCGATCCGGCGGTTCGCCCCGCACGTCGCGGCGATCCGCAGGCTGACCGGCGTGCCGCAGGTCCTGAGCCTGCAGGAGGCGGCGCTCCCGCCCGACGTGCCGGAGAACCCGCGGCTCTTCCGTATGCTCGTGCGGGCGGCGGACGTCGTCGCGGCGTGCTCGCGCGAGTCGGCGGCGTACGCGGCGCGTGTCGTGGGGACCGCGACGGTCGAGATCGTCCCGAACGGCTTCGACCCGGCCGAGCTCGCGGCGGCACCCGTCTTCGCTCATCCGCGGCCGTACGTCCTCGGCGTCGGACGGCTCGAAACCCAGAAGGGCTTCGACGTGCTCCTCCGCGCGGCCGCGCGACCACCGATGCGCGACGTCGACGTGCTGCTCGCGGGCGACGGGAGCCAGCGCGCCCGGCTGGAGATGCTCGCCGCGGCGGAGGGCGTCGCCCCGCGGGTGCGGTTTCTCGGGGCGACGGACCGACCGACCACGGTCGCCCTCCTCAAGGGAGCCGCCGCGGTCGCGTGTCCGTCGCGGTTCGAGGGGCTCCCGCTCGTCTGCATCGAAGCGATGGCGGCGGGACGGCCCGTCGTCGGGACGCGCGTGAACGGCATTCCCGAGATCGTCCGGCACGAGGAGACGGGCCTCGTCGTGCCGCCCGAGGATCCGGATGCGCTCGCGCACGCGCTCGGGCGGCTGCTGGCCGACCCCGCTCGCGCCGCGAGGCTCGGTGCGAACGGGCGGCGGGCGGTGGAACGTCGGCACGCGTGGAGCCGCGTCGCCGAGACGTACCTCGGTCTCTGCGAGCGTCTCGCGGCGCGCGCGACCCGCTCGGCGCGGGCGGCCCTGCTTCCCGGATGACCGACGTTCCGAGCCGCCTGCTGTGCATCGGCCTCGACGGCGCGAGCTTCACGCTGCTCGCGCCCTGGATCGCGTCGGGCGAGCTGCCGGAGATCGCGCGCCTGATGGCACGGGGCAGCCACGCCGAGATCCGGTCCACCTTCCCCGTCCTCACGCCCCCCGCCTGGTCGACGTTCGTCACCGGGAAGAACCCCGGGAAGCACGGCGTCTACAGCTTCCGCGAGCTCGCCTGGCGCGGATACGCGAGCGGCGACCTCGTAACGGCGGACCACCTCCGGGCGCGGACCGTGTGGGAGGTCGCCGGCGACGCCGGGCTGACGGTCGGCGCGGTGAACGTCCCGCCCGCCTACCCCGTGCGGCCGGTCCAGGGGTTCATGATCGCGTGTCTCCTGGCGCCTCCGGGCGCACGGGAGATCGCGTACCCGGCGGAGCTCCGCGCCGTGCTGGGCGACGACTACGAGATCGCCACGGAGCCGCCCCGCGGTCTCCGGCGCGACGCGCCGGACTACCGCACGCGGTGCCTCGCGTACCTGGACCACCTGCGCCGGCTCGCGGAGCGGCGCGTCGCCGTCACGACGCGGCTCGCGCGCGAGCGCGCGTGGGACCTCCTCGGGGTCGTCTTCTACGAGCCGGATCGGATCCAGCACTTCTTCTGGGACTATCTCCTGGGCCACCGGCCGCTCGATGTCGATGCGGTCGTCGCCGAGGAGATCGCTGCGGCGGCGCGGCCGATCTACCGGCTGCTCGACGACGGCATCGGAGAGCTCGTGCGGATCGCCGGGCCGGACGCCGCCACGATTCTGGTCTCCGACCACGGCTTCGGTCCGGCCCCGACGCGCCTCGTCCGTGTGAACCACTGGTTGGCCGCCGCCGGGCATCTCCGGACGCGCCGCGCGTGGCGGTTCCGCCGGCGCGTGATCCGCCGTCTTCCCGCGCGGCTCCGGTCCCGGTGGGACACCGTCGAGCAGGTGGTCGACTGGGCGGGCACCCGGGCGTGGTGCGAGGTGATCGAGGTGCGCAGCGCGGGCGTATGGCTCAACGTACGGGGGCGCCAGCCGCTGGGATGCGTCGCGCCGGGCGCGGAGTACGAGGCGCTGCGCGGGACCCTGCTCGCGGAGCTCGCGGCGCTCCGCGAAGACGGCGAACCCGTCTTCGAGCTGGTCGCGCCGCGGGAGGACGTCTACCGCGGGCCGTGGACGGAGCGGGCGCCCGACATCGTCCTCCAGACGGCACCGCGGTACGGGCTCCGGTTCAACAGCGTGCGGGCGGAGCTGCGCGCCCGGGGCGATTTCGGAGGCTTCGTCGACGCCGTGTGGCCGTTCACCGGTGCACACGATCCGGCTGGCATCTTCGTCGCCGCCGGCGCGGGGGTCGCATCGGCCGGGCGCGTCGCGCCGCTTCCGCTCGAGGCGCTCGCGCCCACCATGCTGGCCCTGCTCGGCGTGCCGGTCCCGGACGGGATGGACGCCGCGCCGCGCGAGGAACTCTTCACTGCCGCGCTCCGGGCCGCGCGTCCGGTCCGCCGGCAGGCCGATCGGGATCCCGCGCCGCCGGCGGGCGGCGGCGCCCTCTCGGACGACGAGCGCGACGCGGTCGAGGCGCGGCTCCGTGCGCTCGGGTACGTGGAATGAGTGCACGGTTTCCGTCGGACGACGGCGGGTGGCCGGATCAGACCCGCTCGTAGGGGTCGAAGAGCTTCTTGTACTCTTCGAGCGCGAACCGGTCCGTCATCCCGGCGATGTAGTCGGCGATGACGCGCGGCATGGTCTCCCCCGGGTCTTCCCTCGTCCGCGCCGTGACGTGCGGCGGCAGCTGCTTCGGCTCGTCCATGTAGACCTGGAAAAGCGCGCTCATGATGCGGTCCGCCTTCTGCGTCATCCGCGTCACGCGATGGTGGGTGTAGAGCCGGTCGTAGAGAAAGGTCTTGAGCTCGTGCACCCGCTCCGTCATGGCGGGCGAGAATTCGACGAGGCGCGGCATCACGTGCCGCACGTCGGCCAGCGTCTCCACGCCTTCGGTCTGCACGCGGGTGTGCACCGTCTCGATGAGGTCGGTGACCAGGGCGTCGATCAGCCGACGGACGGCCTGGTATCGACGGACGGCGACCGTGGCATGGGGCGCGCGGCGTTCCGTGTCGCGGAGGACCTGCGCCCACAACGGGACGGTGGCCAGGTCGTCGGGGTCGAGCATGCCCGACTTGAGGCCGTCGTCGATGTCGTGGGCGTTGTAGGCGACCTCGTCGGTGAAGTCCACGATCTGCGCCTCGAGGCACGGCGCGAGGGTCGCGTCGAACTCCCGGACCTGTGGGCGATCGTAGCGGGTGGAGTGCTTGACGATGCCTTCACGCAGCTCCCAGGACAGGTTGAGGCCGCGGAAGTCCGGATACCGCTCTTCCAGGACGTCGACGATGCGGAGACTCTGGGAGTTGTGGTCGAAGCCGCCGTAGGGGCTCATGAGACGGTCGAGCGTGCGCTCCCCGGCGTGGCCGAAGGGCGGGTGCCCGAGGTCGTGGGCGAGCGCGACCGCCTCGGCGAGGTCCTCGTTCAGTCCCAGGGCGCGCGCCAGCGTCCGCGTGACCTGGGCGGCCTCCATCGTGTGGGTGAGCCGCGTCCGGTAGTAGTCGCCTTCGTGATTGACGAAGACCTGCGTCTTGTACTCCAGGCGACGGAAGGCCGACGAATGGATGATGCGGTCGCGATCACGCTGGAACGCCGTGCGGAATGGATGCTCGGGCTCCGGATGGCGGCGGCCGCGGGAGTCGCGGCTGCGCATCGCGTACGGGGCGAGCGTCGCGGCTTCGCGCGCCTCGAAGTCCTCCCGCGTGCGCATCGGTCGCGCCCCTCTACCCGCCGCCGGCGAGCCGGACAAGGCGGGTGCCGGGCGTGCCGCACGCGCGGCGCCGGCCTCCGCAGGGGACGGCGGAGGCGCGCCGGCTCACTCGGCTTCCGCGGCGATCGTCAGCTGTACGGTGGCACGTACGTCGCGCCCGACCTGCACCGTGATCGGAAAGGTGCCGAGCTGCTTCAGCGGCTCCTCGAGACCGATGCGTCGCCGATCCACCGTGAAGCCCTTCTCGGCGAGCAGGCGCTCCACGTCGATGTTCGTGACGGAGCCGAACAGCCGACCCTCGTCACCGGCACGGGCGTGGACGGTGAGCTGGAGACCGTCGAGCTTCTTCGCAATCGCCTCGGCGCCCTTTCTCTCTCGCTCGGCCTTGGCCCCGATGATGCGCCGTTGGTGCTCGAGGACGGCGAGGTTCTTGCGATTCGCCTCGACGGCGAGACCGCGCGGGAAGAGGAAGTTCCGGGCGTAGCCCGGCTTCACCCGAACGACCTCGCCGATCTTCCCGAGGTGCGGAACGTCGTCACGGAGGATCACTTCGACGGCCATCGCTCGTCCCTCACGGATAGACGCTGGTGTACGGCAGAAGCGCCACGGTGCGTGCCCGCTTGATCGCCACGGTCAGCTCGCGCTGGTGGCCGGCGCAGTTGCCGGTGATGCGGCTCGGGATGATCTTCCCCCGTTCGGTGAGGAAGCTGCCGAGCACGCGCGCGTCCTTGTAGTCGATGAGCATCGCCTTGTCGGCGCAGAACCGGCACACCTTCCGCCGTCCCATCCCGCGACGGCGAAAGCCGCGCGCCTCCCCTTTCCCCCGTCGCTCGCCACGTTCGGCCATCTCAGGACACCTCCTCCATCGCTTCGGCTTCGCCTTCGAATTCCGGCTCTTCGCGCTCCGGGCGGCGGAGATGACGTTCGGGGGCGGGCGGCGCGTTCTCCGCCTGACGGACCGACACGAAGCGGAGTACCGCATCCATGAGCTTCAGGTTGCGCTCGATCTCGAGCAACCCGGCCGGCGAGGCCCGGTACTCGTACAAGACGTAAAACGCCCGGCGCTGCTTGCCGATCAGGTAGGCGAGCTCGCGGAGCCCCCACTCCTGGACCTGCGACACGGTGCCCTTCTGCTCCTCGATCAGCGTACGGATACGGGCGGCGAGCTCCTTCGCGCCCGGCTCACCCTGCTCCGGATGGATCAGGACGAGCGTCTCATAGCGGCGATCCGCCATGCACTGCCTCCCTCTGGTTGATGCGATTCATCGCGCGCTCGGGACCCTCGGCGAGCAGCAGCTCGACGGCGTCGGCCGCGCGCGATTCCGCGGCGGCGAGCGTCGCGGCATACGATGCGTCCATCGGTGTGAGGACGAACGCTGCGGCGTCGAGGCCCGCGGGTGGACGGCCGATGCCGACCTTGATGCGCGGGAACCCGGACTCGCCGAGTGCGTCGATGA
>Ga0073934_10010635_pt1 | contig 11375 bp, 9 predicted proteins | sample LarsenN4metaG_FD_76834 | JGI IMG/M metagenome (GOLD analysis project Ga0073934, IMG submission 76834) | Hot spring sediment bacterial and archeal communities from British Columbia, Canada, to study Microbial Dark Matter (Phase II) - Larsen... ...
CACGGCCGCTAGCGCGCGGCGCCCGTCAGCCAGCGTGATATCCCTGACCCCGGCATCCGCGCCGAGGATTGTCAGGGGAGAGTCGCCCAGAACCTCGGTCAGATGCCGTCCGGTGACGCCGGCAAGATGCGGCGCGGCCGCAATGATCATGCCTTGGGGATTCGTCACCAGGATCTGACGGCCCGATGCCGTGGTGCGGGCCGTGCGTGCCATGTCGAGCTCGGTCTGCACCCGCCGCCACACGGTCAAGCGGTCGCCCTTGAGCGGGCGTTCGAGCCGCTGGGCCAGCACTTCGGCAATGGTCTCGATGTCCTTCGATGCGTCGGCCAGCGCGCTGCGGCGGTGATCTAGCACCTGAACGAAAGCGCCGATCGCAATCGTGATCAGGAAGGCGATGATGAGGGCGGGAACTGCGCGCCGGAGCGTGGGCTCGGCGGTGAGAAGACGTCGGTATGTCGGCTTCGCGATCGACTGCGCCAATCCCTTAATGGAATCGGTTCGCGCGGACGCGTGCGCTGCCTCGGCGCGCGCCATGAATATGCCCCCGTATCGGATTGTTGCCGCCCCAACACAACCCTTGACCGGGAGGATGTGCCGCATCGCGTCCCGAATCGAGAATCATAAGAATCGATACTGGGCGATTTGTCGAGAGTCCGCGGAGTCAAGACCGTAAAAAAATTACTAACAATCGGCCGGCACCGTCCGGAACTCCCGTTATGCGAGTCCGGACGGCGCCGTTGCAATGTCAGACAGGAGCAAGCGCGCGATTGATAATGTCGCTCACATCGGCTGACAGAGTCGATGCGGTCGCAATCCGCCGCAATGCTGCTTCGGCCTTGGCGCGTCGCCCGCCTTCGAGCGCGCGCCAGGAGCGGAACGCGGTGGCCAGCCGCGCCGCGACCTGCGGATTTTTGGTATCGAGGGTCAGGACCGCTTCCGCGACGAAATCATATCCCGCGCCATCAGCGCGATTGAACTGCGTCGCATTGCCGTGGGCGAAGGAGCCGATCAATGCGCGGACCCGGTTCGGGTTGTTCATCGAGAAGGCCGGATGTGCGGTGAGGGCGCGCACGCGATCGAGTGTACCGGCTTCGGGTATCATCGCCTGCAATCCGAGCCATTTGTCGATGATCAGCGGATCGCCTTCGTAGCGCTTGCCGAAGTCCGCCAGCGCCTCCGCCCGCTCCGGCCTGTCGTGCAGCGAGAGCGTCGCCAGCGCCGCCATACGGTCGGTCATGTTATTCGCCTGCCGGTATTGTGTCAGCGCGCTTGCGATGGCCGAGGGCTCGCCCGTAGCCGCAAGCAGGTCGAGTGCGGTGTTGCGCAGCGCGCGGCTTCCGGCACTCGCGGCGTCCGGGCTGTAGGGTGCTGCGCTCGCGAGCCGGTCGTAGATTGCCGCAAGCGGCGCTGAGAGCGCATTGCCGATTGCGGACCGAAGATGTGCGCGCGCTTTGAAATTTGCATCCGGGTCGACGTCCCGGCCGACTTCGCGGGCGATGTCGGCTTCCGTCGGCATCGCGAGCGACAACGCCACGAAGGCAGGCTCCAGCCGCGTATCGGAGAGGATTGCTCCGAGCGCGGCGATCAGCCCCTCGTCAGAAACGGGCGGCTGCCCTGTGCGAAGCAGGCTGACATTTCGCAGCAGCAATCGCGTCGCCAGCGTTTGCACCGCCTGCCAGCGATTGAACTCATCGCTGTCAAAGGCGGCCAGGCGCCGCAGATCGTCAGCCGAAAGATTGGTGGTGAGTTTCACCGGCGCCGAGAACTCCCGGTTGATCGAAAGCACCGGGCGCTCCGTGATGCCTTCATAGACCACGGTCTGAGAAGGCTCGGTCAGGGTGATCACGTCGCCGGCGGCCTTGCCGCCGACCGTCAGCGGCAGATCCTTGCCATCCGCGCCGACAAGCCCGAGCTTGAGCGGGATCACCATCGGCTGCTTCACCGGCTGGCCCGGCGTCGGCGCGAGCGACTGCGACAATTGCAGCCGGTAGGTCTTGGCAGCAGCGTCGTATTGCCCGTCCGCCATAACATCGGGCGTTCCGGCCTGAGAATACCAACGCATGAACTGAGACAGATCGCGGCCGGAAACGTCGGCAAAGCAGCGCACAAATTGTTCGATCGTCGCGGCCTCGCCGTCGTGCCGGTGGAAATACAGATCCATACCCTTGCGGAACGCTTCGCGGCCAAGCAGCACGCGCAGCATGCGCACGACCTCTGCACCCTTCTCTTAAACGGTGGTCGTGTAGAAGTTGTTGATCTCGTGATAGAGCTCAGGCCGCACCGGATGGGCGAGGGGTCCGGCATCCTCCACGAACTGATGCGCCCGCAGATTGCGCACGTCACCGATCCGCTCGACCGCGCGCGAGCGCATGTCGGCCGAAAATTCCTGATCGCGATAGACGGTCAGGCCTTCTTTCAGGCAGAGCTGGAACCAGTCGCGGCAGGTGATGCGGTTGCCGGTCCAGTTGTGGAAATATTCATGGGCGATGATCGCCTCGATCGCGGCGAAGTCGCCATCGACCGCGGTCTCGGGGGAGGCGAGCACATAGCGGTCGTTGAAGACGTTGAGGCCCTTGTTCTCCATCGCGCCCATGTTGAAGTCGGACACAGCGACGATCATGAAGATGTCGAGATCGTATTCGCGGCCGAAAGTCTCTTCGTCCCAGCGCATCGAACGCTTCAGCGCATCCATGGCATAGGCGCAACGGTCCTCCTTGCCGGGCTCGACATAGATGCGCAGTGCCACCTTGCGTCCGGACATGGTGACGAACTCGTCCTCTACGCAGGCGAGGGTGCCGCCGACCATTGCGAACAGATAGGACGGCTTGGGAAAGGGGTCGTGCCAAACAGCATAGTGCCGTCCGCCCGGCAGGTCGCCGCTCTCGATCAGGTTGCCATTGGCGAGCAGGACCGGTGCCTGCGCTTTGTCGGCTTCGATCCGCGTGGTGTAGACCGCCATCACGTCGGGACGGTCCGGAAAATAGGTAATGCGCCGGAAGCCTTCCGCCTCGCACTGAGTGCAGTAGGTGTTGTTCGACCGGTAGAGGCCCATCAGCTGGGTGTTCGCCGACGGATCGACGATGGTTTCAATGGTCAGCGTAAACGGCGCCTGCGGCGGTTGCGCGATGGTGAGGCGATCGGGCGTAGCAGCGAACGCGGCTTCCGGCAGCGGCTTGCCGTCCAGAAACACCCCCGCGAGCGTCAGGCCGTCGCCGTCAAGCACCAGCGGCGCGGGGGCACTGGCCGGATTGGGACGCAGGCGCAGCTCGGACTTCACGCGGCTTTCTGTCGGATGCAGCGACACGTCGAGCCTAACCTCGTCGACCAGCCAGTCCGGCGGACGATAATCCTGAAGGCGGACGGGACTGGCCTGCTCGGTGCGCATAGGCGGGGGGATTCCTTCGGTCGGGTGAACGTTTGGATACGCGAGGGTGTATCAGGTCGTGGCGTGCATATCCGGATTTTCTGTGACCCGATAGAACTGCGCCGGAGACCGCTGGAACCGGGGCGAGCCCTCGGTCAAGCTCGTGGACCCCGGGGGGCCACAGCCGGACCGCTCACGCGACCCGCCCTATCGTAAAGCTTCGGCCCGCGGCTTGCGCCTGCGGCGGCGCGTCTGAGCTGCATTGAAAACCGCATCATATGATGCTATTTTTGATGTAGGAAAGCTATTTTTGATGTAGGAAAACCGGGGAGACCGGTTCATGCGGACCACAATCGCGCTCGACGACGAATTGCTCGCACAGGCCGAGGCCTATACGGGCATAACGGAAAAGCCTGCCCTGGTGAGGGAAGCGCTGAAGGCGCTTATCGAACGCGAAAGCGCGCGGCGTTTGGCGCGGCTCGGCGGCAGCGAACCGGACCTCAAACCAATCCCGCGCCGGCGGGGCGAGGCCGGGCGTTCGTGATCCTGGTCGATACGTCCGTCTGGATCGATTATTTGCGGTCCGGCGACAGCGCTCTGGTCCGGCTGCTGGAGAGGCAGCGGGTGCTTGGACACCGATTTGTTCTCGGCGAACTCGCGCTCGGCACGCTGCGCGCGCGTGCGGCGGTGTTGCGCGACCTTGCTCGCTTGCCGCAGATCGAAACTGCGCGCGACGAAGAAGTCATGCACTTTATCGAGATCGAGCGGCTCCACGGCCGCGGCATTGGCTATATCGACGCCCATCTGCTTGCCTCGGTCAGGCTTACCCCAGGGGCCACATTGTGGACGCGCGATGCAAGATTACATACGGTCGCCAGTGAACTGAAGCTGGCAGCAACGCAACTGAGATAATGCAAGGAACCCCGGTGACAGCGATCAGCCGGAGACTTTCCGTGGCACCCATGATGGACTGGACGGACCGGCATTGCCGCGTCTTCCACCGCCTTTTGACGCGTCATGCGCTGCTCTACACCGAGATGATCACCACCGGCGCCGTGCTGCACGGCGATCGCAGGCGCCTGCTGCGCTTCGATCCGTCCGAGCATCCGGTGGCGCTGCAGCTCGGCGGATCCGATCCGCGCGAGCTGGCGGAAAGCGCCCGGATCGCGGAAGACTTTGGCTACGACGAGATCAATCTGAATGTCGGCTGTCCCTCCGACCGGGTGCAGGACGGCCGTTTCGGCGCCTGCCTGATGGCAGAGCCGCGGCTCGTCGGTGACTGCGTCGCCGCAATAAAAGATGCCGTCCGCGTTCCGGTCACCGTGAAATGCCGGATCGGAATCGACGACCAGGATCCGGAACTGGCACTCGATGCCCTGGCCGCCTCGGTGAAGGCGGCCGGCGTGGACGCTCTGATCGTGCATGCGCGCAAGGCCTGGCTGCAGGGCCTCTCGCCGCGCGAGAACCGCGATATCCCTCCGCTCGATTATGATCGCGTGTACCGGCTGAAAGCGACCAATCCCGGCCTGCACATTTCGATCAATGGCGGCGTCGGTTCGATCGAGGCTGCGCAGCAGCATCTTGCACATGTCGACGGCGTCATGATGGGGCGGGCCGCCTATCAGGAGCCGTGGCGGCTGCTTGCGGCCGATCCAATGCTGTTCGGCGCTGCGCCCCAGTTCGCCAGTTCGAAACAGGCGCTGGAAGCCTTCTTCCCCTATGTGGAGCGTGAGCTCGCTAACGGCACGCGGCTTCACGCGATGACGCGGCACGTACTCGGCTTGTTCCGCAGCGTTCCCGGCGCGCGCGCCTTCCGGCGTCATATTGCCGTCCATGCTGTGAAGCCCGATGCCGGCATAGCTGTCCTGCGCGATGCACTTGCACTTGTAGTGGACAGCGGCACGCCGATGGCGCACACCGCGGCAGCCTGACGCCGGCACGTTCCCTCGACCCGGCACTCCTCCCGGAGCTAGCAATGTTCGGCATCCCGGCCGGCGAGCTCATCTTGCTGGCACTTGCCATCGTCATCGGTGGCGTTCTGACCGGCCTTCTGGCCGGTCTGTTCGGCGTGGGCGGTGGCGCGATCATCGTGCCGGTGCTGTACGAAATCTTCCGTATTCTCGGCGTGTCGGAAGATATCCGCGTCCAGCTTTGCGTCGGCACCTCGCTTGCGATCATCATTCCGACGTCGATCCGTTCCTATCTCGCGCATCGCGCGCGCGGAACGGTGCCGGCGGGCGTGCTGAGGACCTGGATCGTTCCAATCGCCGCGGGCGTTGTCCTCGGAGGAGCGATCGCTGCATTCGCTCCGGCTGCGGTCTTCAAAGGATTTTTTGCAGTGATGGCGTTCCTGCTCGGCGCCAAATTCCTGTTCGCACAGGATCGCTGGCGGCTCGGAGAAACCTTGCCCGGCCGCGCGCTCATGTCGGTCTACGGGCTCTTCATCGGTTTCTATTCGGCGATGATGGGAGTCGGGGGTGGTGCGGTATCGACGCTGATCCTGAGCGTGTATGGTCAGCCGATCCATGCCGCGGTCGGCATCTCGGCCGGCGTCGGGGTGATCATCTCGCTGGTCGGCACGCTCGGATTTATTGCCGCCGGGCTCCCATATCAGGCGCTGATGCCGCCGCTGTCGATCGGCTATGTATCGCTGCTTGGCGTTGCGTTGATGGCGCCTGTCAGCGCGCTGGCCGCGCCTTACGGCGCGCGCATCGCGCATGCTCTGTCACGGCGGAAACTGGAAGCGGCGTTCGGCATTTTCCTCTGGATCGTCTCGATCCGGTTCATTGTGAGTCTGCTGCCATAGGCGCCGGCGTCCTGTAGCGCGATGCGAGCGGGCTTACGGGTAGCCCCGCATGATCAGCTTGTCGCCGCGCACCTCCCAGCTTTCGAGCCGGTTCAGGAAGCTCATGCCGAGCAGGCTGGTGCGCAATTGCCCGGGCTGCGCGACCAGCGCTGGTACCGAGCGCTCGATCAGTCCGCCGATGCTGACGCTGTCGAGTGTGACAGCCGCCGCGCGGGTCTTGCCGTTCGCGGTATCGACCGTGACGCTGTAGCTGAGCACTTCAAGGGGGAGGCCTGCGGCCTTCGCCGCTTCCTGTGTCAGCACAACGGCGCTCGCACCGGTATCGAGGATCATCGGGACCTTACCGCCGTTGACGCTGGTTGAGACGTCGAACGAGCCGCCGCGTCCGCGGGCGATTTCGACGATGCGTCCGCGCGTCGCGGCGCGGCCCGGAACCGTTTCCGCCATCAGCCGGTCGTAGACGCCGCGCAATTCGAAGCGGTACGTGTAGCCGAGCGCAAGCGACAGGCCGATCACGATCCAAATCAGAACAATCTGGATCGCCTTGCCGATGCTCTCGCGGAACACCACGAGCGCGCTGCCGCCCAACGCAACGAGCCAGATCAGCTTGAACGACAGACTTGCGAAGTCGTCCGTGCTCATTCCTGCAACAGTGCCTTGGTCGTGCCGCATGAACAGCACGACGAGCGACAGCACAATGGCCGTCATCAGCAACCAGAACAGAACCGGGCTGCGCACCACGTCTAGTCCTTTGGATCCGGCCCCGCGCCTTCATGTCCGGGCGCGGTCATGGCCGCGATTCGAGCTGGCAACAATGCCATGATGCGGCGTCGTTCGCTCCCGGACATAGCGCCCCAGCCGGCAATTTCGTCGATCGTGCGGCCGCAGCCCCGGCACGTCTTTGAGCCGGGCTCGAGCACGCAGATCTTGAGACACGGGGTTTCGATCAAGTGGCGGAATCGGGGAGATGAGGCGGCTGAGATGCTCCGCAACATAGGTGCGGTGCGAGGAAAGGCAATGCGACGATTATGCGCCCACCCGGCCGGATTGCGAAGAACCGTTCTCGCGCTTGTCCGCAGACGATGCCGGTTCTCTTGGCTGTAGCGTCGGAGCCGGCTCCGCCAGCGGCGCCAGCGCTGCCATGACGCGTTCCGGCGGCAGCGCCACGATGACTTCGGTCCCGACGCGCAGCTTCGATTTCAAGGTGAACGTGCCGCCGTGCAGGTCGGCCAGGCTCTTAGCGATCGGCAGGCCGAGGCCGGCGCCTTGCTCGGCTGACTTGATCGCATTCGACCCTTGCCCGAACGATGCCAGGACAACAGGAATCTCGTCCTCGGGAATGCCGGGGCCGGTATCCTTGACGCTGAAATATTGTCCGCCCGACGCCGTCCAACCAACCTTAATCCAGATCTCGCCACCCTGCGGGGTGAATTTCACCGCATTGGACAGAAGGTTCAGCGCGATCTGGCGTAAGGCACGTTCGTCGGCCCAGACCCGCGGCAAGTCCGGCTCGAAAACCTCATGAATGGTTATCCCGCGGTTTCTCGCGCGCAGCTTTACAAGATGATGGCAATCCTGAACGACGAAGATGAGGGACACGGACTCTTCGTTCAGCTCATAGCGGCCGGCCTCGATGCGCGACAGATCGAGGATCTCGTTAATGAGGCCCAGGAGGTGCTGCCCGGAGTCATGGATGTCGTTTGAATAGTCTTTATAGGCCGGAACGGTATGCGGACCGAAAATCTCGTTCTTCATCACCTCGGAGAAGCCGAGGATGGCGTTGAGCGGCGTGCGCAATTCGTGACTCATCTGCGCGAGGAAGCGCGACTTTGAGATGTTGGCTGCTTCTGCGCGGTGGCGCGCCTCGTCGGAGATTGTCTTGGCCTGTTCGAGTTCGCCGATCAGCATGTCTTTTTCGGCGCGGGCCTGTAGCGTTTGCAGCGCCGATGAATAAAGGCGGTGCGCAAGCAGCAGGAAGTAACCCTGCGCCGTCACGGCCATGGTCGCAAGAATATAGTCGTGCAGGTTGCCCTTGAGCGCGAAGTTGACCGCTACGGCGGTAGTGACCGGTACGGTTGCTACAAACACGGCGATCGGTAGCGAGAAAGCCAGCATGCTGGCGACTGCCACCACCAGCAGCATTACGAACAGCATGAAGGTGCCGGTATTTTCCGAAACCCCGACCGGCCGCACCAGATTGAACATCCAGGCGATGCCGAAGAACAGATCGAGCGTGATGAAGCGGAGGCGCCAGGCCTTGACATTCACTTCGAACGGAGGGGTCGCAAGAAATTGCCGGCACTTCGAAATCATGACAGCGTGGATCAGAAGGACGCCTGCAGTCCAGATCCCCGCCGCGGCCGCGCCCGTCCACAGGCTGGAGAGAAAGCCCACGGTCGCAACCAGCAGCAGAATGACCAGCGAGGCCGCGAGGCGGTTCTGGGCGAACATCCGCAACAGCTCGTAGTCGAAGGCGGGGCTCGTGCCGCTGGTCGACGTCAGCCGGTCCCGGGCATCGCGAACGCGCTGCGCCGCCGCACGCCGCCGCTTGGCGGCGGCTTCTTCGCGTGCGTCGCTGGCGTTACTCTTGGTCATACGCGGACTTCACTGGCTTCCCGAACAACAAATACTAGAGTTCCAAATCCGAAGTTCGGCTTAATTCGGGGCGTTCCGGAAGCGAATTTCAAATAAAAGGACGAGTTCAACTCACTGATTTCTATACGAATTGGTTCAGAAATTCCCTTAGGCAAGGGGCCGGTCCGTCTGGCAGGAAATTTGTGAACCGCCGCGCTGGCCAAAGTCGTCCAAAAACCTTAAGGGCAACCTTAATCGGGTCCGAAATCCGAACGAACGGGGGTTACGCGTGAGGCTCTATGACGGCGGCCGGGCGCCCAATCCGCGTCGTGTTCGTATCTTCCTGAATGAGAAGGGGATTACGGTGCCGGTCGCGCCCGTGGACCTCGGTTCAATGGAGCACCGGTCCGAGCGCTACACGGCACTCAATCCGCTACAGCGCGTGCCTGCGCTCGAACTCGACAATGGCATGATTATCACCGAGTCCATCGCCATCTGCCGTTACTTCGAGGCGCTGCAGCCTGAGCCAGCATTGTTCGGGACCGGACCGCTGGAAATCGCGCTGGTGGAGATGTGGCAGCGCCGGATCGAGCTGCATCTGCTTGCGGCCATCCAGCACGTGTTCCGCCATCTTCACCCCGGCATGAAAGAGCACGAAGTGCCGCAAATCCCCGCCTGGGGCGAGGCCAACAAGCCACGGGTGCTCGAGTTCCTGGCGCTGCTGGATCGCGAGCTGGCGGGCAGGCGCTTTGCCGCGGGCGACCGCTATTCGGTTGCGGACATCACGGGGCTGGTTGCGCTCGATTTCATGCGCGCGGCCAAGCTTTCCGTGCCGCCCGAATTCACTCATGTCGGGCGTTGGCATGTTGAGCTTGCGGCACGGCCCAGTGCCAAGGCGTGACGGGATCTGTTGGTAAGTCTATGAAACATATAGTATTTTATCTAACTGCCCAGCTTTCGGCGGCGATTCCGCTGGAGTGCCGCACACGAATGTTTGAATGAGTGCAGTCAGGGAGCAGGGCTGCGCTCTCGTTCGCCGCTGAACCGCCCCAGCCGTCCCTACGACGAACCTCCAAGCCATTAAACGTTTGCTCATGGAGGACGTCATGTTTCGGAAGGGGTTCGTGTCGTTCCTGTTTGCAGCGGCCGCGACCGCAGCGCTGTCGACGCCGGTCTCGGCACAAGTCCGCACCGCTGCCTTGCAATCGACCGGCTTCCAGCTCGCCCAGGCTGCGCAGGCGGAGAGCCGGGTTGCGCTCGTCATCGGCAACTCCGCGTATCAGGCCAACAAGCCGCTGAACAATCCGGTTAACGACGCTCAGGCGGTGTCGCAGATGCTGAATCAGGCTGGGTTTGAAGTCGTCATGGCCTTCGACCTGACGCGCGACATCATGAAGCAGACAGTCGAGGAATTCGCTGCGCGCGTCCTTGAAAAAGGAAACAATACGGTCGCCATGGTCTATTACGCCGGTCACGGCGTGCAGGTCGACGGCGAAAATTTCCTCATCCCGATCGATGCCAAATTCAACGGCGAAGACGATCTGCCTGAGCAGGGCGTGAAACTGGCAGATGTTGTTGCTGCGCTTGAAGCAACGCAGACCAAAGCCCGTATCGTTGTGGTCGATGCGTGCCGCAACAATCCGTTCGGCGGCTCAGCTGCTGACGATGCCGGCGGTTTTGCGCTGGTCGACGCGCCTGAAGGTGCCCTGATCGCCTATTCGACGTCGCCCGGTACGGTCGCCTTTGACGGCCTCGGCAAGCACAGTCCATATGCGGCGGCCTTCATGCGTACAGCGCGCACCCCGAACTTGCCGGTCGAGCAGGTTTTCAAGAAGGTGCGGCTGCTGGTCAACGACTCCACCGACAAGAAGCAGCTTCCCTGGGACAGCGCACGCCTGACGACGGAGTTTGTGTTCTTCGCCAATGCCGAGCAGCCGGCGGCTCCGGCTGTTGTCCCGGTGAAGGTTGCAGCCGCCGATCTGGGAACGCGTCCGGTTCGTCAAGCATACGAAATCGCGATCGCGGAGGACTCCGAGGAATATTACGAGGCGTTCGTTCGCTTCTACGGTGCCGACCCGCTCGCCGACCATATTCGCCGCGTGCTCAATCGCCGCAAGCAGATGGTCGCATGGCAGGCTGTGACTCACCGTAACCGTCCGGAAGATTATTCCGACTTCGCGCGCCGTTTCCGCGACAGCGGTCTCGGGCTCCGCGCTCGCCTGCTGCAGGAGCGTCCCCGCAAATTCGACATTGCGTTCCCGCGCCGCGGCGAAGGCCGGTTTGGCGATGGCCGTTTCGGTATCAAGGTTGCGATCGCCAATAACGGCCGCCCGGTCATCAATCTCCCCGGGCGCGGCAACGGCCTTGGCAATGGTGGCCGTCCGGTGATCGGCTTCCCGCAGAATGGCGGGATCAATCCGAATGGTGGCCGTCCGGTGATCAACCAGAATGGCGGGATCAATCCGAACGGTGGCCGTCCGGTGATCAACCAGAATGGCGGTATCAACCCGAATGGCGGCCGTCCGGTGATCAACCAGAATGGCGGGATCAATCCGAATGCTGGCCGTCCGGTGATTAATCAGAATGGCGGGATCAATCCGAATGCTGGCCGTCCGGTGATTAATCAGAATG
>Ga0073934_10010636_pt1 | contig 11375 bp, 9 predicted proteins | sample LarsenN4metaG_FD_76834 | JGI IMG/M metagenome (GOLD analysis project Ga0073934, IMG submission 76834) | Hot spring sediment bacterial and archeal communities from British Columbia, Canada, to study Microbial Dark Matter (Phase II) - Larsen... ...
ACACGAAGGCCATCAGGTGGGTTAGACGGCGGGTTGTTTGCCGGACAGCCTCTTGCCAGAGCCGCAGTTTAACCTCTTGATAAGCCTGAGACCACCAGAACGGCTGCCGCAGCAGGTCAGCCTGGGCCAAAAAGTCTTGCGTTCCCACCGGCCTGAGAACATCATAAACGGCAAATTCGGTCATTGTCATCAAGATCAAGGCGATCAGAATCTGCTCCAAGTCGGCCTGGTAACGGCGGATGTCGGTAATGAAAGGCAGTAGGGCGACCGGCGAGATCATCCCGATAACGAGTGAACCGATCAAGGCATGGTGGCGGACCAGCAGGGCGACTAAGGCCTCGGCCGAGCCAGGTTGCCACTCCCGGCCGATGGCCTGCCCCAGCATCCGAAATGATAGCTCTTCGTGCCCAACCGAGTTGATGCTTTTGCCCAGGTCGTGCAGCAGAACAAACAGCCGCAGCAGATCGGGGCTAACCCGGTCTTTATGTTGCACAACCCAGGTTATCAGGTCAGGCCGGCCGTGCAGCGGCCGGCTGATTTTGGGCCAATCGGGATGATCGGGGCCGGCAATGATCCCGTTCATAATGGCCAGGTCGCCCAGGATATGGCGCCAGTGCTTGCCGCCCTCGGCTGATTCCAGCCGCGCCAGCAGGCCCAGGATGGTCTCTCGCCGGTCCGGCCAGAGCGGGGCAATCACTGCCTCTATAGCGTCACGCAAATCTGGCAGCGTCACTGTTTCAATCTGGGACAATTGGACTTCGGCTAACGTTGACTTTGCCACAGGTTACACCTATATTTCGCCGATCAATGGTAAGAAGGTTGCTGACTTTAACGGGAATCTGTCGACCCCCTCCGAGCGACATAATGCTGCTCGCCAGGGATCGACAGATCCCGGCCCGATCCGGCTCAGAGGGGACCTGTCGATCCCCTTCGAACCGCGTAATTTTACAGGTTAGGCGCTGTACTTCCCGTAGAGCGGCCCAAAGTTGGCGCAGGCCCGGAAATCGGCGCCTTGCGGCTCCATCGCGCCAAAGGCGGTCCAGGCGCTGGGTCTAAAGAGTTTGGTTTCCGGTACATTATGCATGTAAACCGGAATGCGCAGCATTGAAGCCAGGGTGATCAACTCAGCGCCAATGTGGCCATAGCTGATCGCGCCGTGGTTTGCGCCCCAGTTGTACATCACGGTGTAAACATCGCGGAAAGGCCCGCTGCCGGTCAGGTTTGGCGTAAACCAGGTCGTCGGCCAGGTCGGGTTGGTTCGCTCATCCAGCACGGCGTGAACTTCCGGAGGCAGGTCGATGGTATAGCCTTCGGCAATCTGCAAAGCCGGCCCCAGCCCCTTGATCAGGTTGACCCGGCACATCGTCACCGGCATATTCCCCCTGGTCAGGAAGCGGGTCGACCAGCCGCCGCCCCGGAAATAGCCCAGATCGGAGGTATGCCAGGTCGTGGCCTCCAGACATTTCTCAACCTCTTCCGGCGTAATCTGCCAGAACGGCTTCATGGCCGGCGCGCCGTCAATCGACTGCTGGCCGGTCCCATCCAGGGTGGCCGGGCCGGAGTTGATCAGGTGCAGGAAACCGCCGGCAGCCCGGCCGGTGGGTTTATAGCCGGTCACCCGTTCCACCGCTTCAGGGCTCCAGTAGGTCCGCACGTCGGCAAAGATTTGGGCGGCGCCGGTTAGCAGGTGGCCAAAGAGCATCGACGCGCCGTTGAGGGCGTCGTTTTCGGTGGCGACGATATAGGGCTGGCGGATACCGTTCCAGTCAAAAGAGGTATTGAGCATCGCCTCCATAAAGTCGCCGTTGGGAAAATGGTCGGTCCACTGGCGCTGGCCCTGGAAACCGGAGGCCAGGGCGTTGTGGCCCAGGGCTTCTTCGCCAAAGCCCATATCGGCCAGCTTGGGGTTGCCGGTCATCAAGTCACGGACGATCAGAGCCATCTTGACCGAGAATTCCCAGGAGGCATCTTTCCGCTCGCGGCTGTGCTGCTTTTCGGGCGGGTTGTAATCTTTCCCTTCCGGGCAATTCTCTTTGACCCAGGCCAGCGCCCGTTCAAACTCTTCAGGATCGTAAATTCCTTCCTCGATCCGGCGCAGCACTTCGCTCATATCGATCATTTCCGAGCGCATTCCCAGGTAGCTTTCAAAGAAGGCCGGGTCGACGATCGAGCCGGCAATGCCCATCGAGGTCCCACCGATGGCCAGGTAGGATTTGCCGCGCATGGTGGCTACGGCCAGGCCGGCCCTGGCAAATTGGAGCAGCCGCTCGGCCACATCGGCCGGGATCGAACTGTCGTTCGCGTCTTGGACATCGCGGCCATAGATGCTAAAGGCAGGCAGCCCTTTTTGGTTATGGCCGGCCAGGACTGCCGCCAGGTAGACCGCGCCGGGCCGCTCGGTGCCGTTAAAGCCCCAGACGGCCTTGGGGATCAAAGGGTCCATATCCATCGTCTCCGCACCGTAGCACCAGCAGGGGGTAACGGTAATGGACAGGCCGACCCCTTCTCTCTTAAACTTTTCGGCGCAGCGCGCCGATTCGGCCACCCGGCCAATGGTGCTGTCGGCGATCACGCACTCGGCCGGCAGGCCATTGGCGTGGCGCAGATTTTCGGTTAGCAGGTTGGCTACGGCCTGAGCCATCGCCATCGTCTGCCCTTCCAGGGACTCGCGCACGCCCCCCAACCGGCCATCGATCGCCGGCCGGATGCCAATCTTGGGCATATCGCCAACCAGGCGGTTTTTGGGGGGATTCATTGGGATGTTTTTTACATTTGCCATGACTTTTTCTCCATATGTCATTAATTTTAAGTTATTCACGAAAGTAGAAATTAATCCTGATGCTGCCTGTAGATTAGGATTTAAATCTATTCATCAGATTGATCTACTCCCAAAAATTATTCAACCGTCAGTCCAGCTTGACGAATAATAGCCCGTAGAGTGCCACGGGGCAAAGTACCGGGATGGTTAGGTACGGTCGTATAATGTCGGGTCTGTGGGTTACGCCAAATTTCGTGGCTACCTTTGGCCTGCCGATCAAAAACGAAACCAGCAGCCCGGAGGCGCTAGATCACCTCCCGATAAGTCATTGCCGGTAGTCGAGTCATAAGCTCAATGCTTCGGAAGAAATGCCAACAGGAATTTTAGCAGTAGTTTTACCTTGTTTTCGGGTCAATGCGGCTTTTACCTTGGGAGGCAGCGGGGCACCATGCTCTAGATAGGCCTCGATAAGTTTTCTGGCTACATCTTGGGCAATCTCCATCGTTTCAGCTACTGTACGGCCTTGAGCGACTAGCCCTTGCAAATCATCACTTGTGGCCAGATAACCACCCTCTTTCAGCGGTTCAATCTGAATATTTAAAAGAATCTCACTCACGATATCACCTCTTTTCAACTCTATCTATTGTAAGCGTCCCTATGAGTCATAAATTCTATTTTTTCCAAGTTGGTTCAAATTTGGCTAAAGTATCTACAGTCCGCCGTAAGCTGGGGAATGAACTTTGGCTTCCAGTAATTGCCAATATTTTTCGACGAAATAAACCATTTGCCCATTATAATCCCGGCCAACTTGAGCTGTACTTTTAGGTACCGGAACAATAGATTCGCGTATATTACGATTTCTCGATTTTCTGGCTAAGTTAACTAAAAATTGTTTGGGATCAATAATTTCATCTACATTTTGGGGAATGAGTTCTTCCCGTATACTTAGAAACTTAGCGATAGCATTCCGATGCGCCAGAACCCAGGCCTCGACTTCTCTTACAGCAACCCGAAACAGCAAATTATGATGTCTTGGATTTGGCAGCCAGTCGGCGATGAGAACCGGTGGACATTCAACCTGATCAAGGTCGGTTAGAACAAAGTAAGGAATTCCCTTAGCTGCGTGATTGAATGGCTTGATCATCTTTTTAAGATAGCCTGCCCCTCCTCGATTATAACAAACACCCACTTCATAAAGTTGTCCTGATTGTGACAGAATTTTTCGGGCGATTGCCTCACTTAATGCATCCTCAACTGCAAGATTAATCGGGATGGGACCGGCCATTATTTAAATAGCTCCAATTGGCGAACAGTGGGAGGTACCGTTCGAGGCAGAACAGCATCGGCGACTGTAGAGCCACCCTCTAATAGATCTCTTACCTCGGGAATTGATGAAGCCAATTGGATTTCTGTGCCTTCGGCCCCAGGATTAAGAACTAAAACCTCTTCCCCGCCGATCCCTTCGGCCGATAACAAATCCGCACTGTGGGTACTCAAAATAACCTGTCTTTTTCTCTGGCGCTGCAAGCGATACATTAGAGGAGGCAATTCTCTCACAATAGCGGCATTTAGAGATAGCTCCGGCTCTTCCAAGAGGAGTAAAGAGTCGCTTTCCAGAAGTGACCATAACAGACCAATCAACCGCAACGTTCCATCTGAAAATTGATCTTCACGCTGTTTAGCTCCTTTGGGGCGCCAATGTTCGTAAACTACTTCCAGATGAGGCACTCCAGTTTCATCTTTGGTATCGGTCAAGTTCTTGAATTGCGGCACAGCTAAACGCAGAGCCTCCTCAATTCTCTTTAATCTCGACCGTCGTGTTTTCTCAGGTGTTCTGGCAATACGTTCCAAGAAGCTACGCCCAAATGGGTCACCCGGTAGGCCAGGGCCAAAAAAGGACTCAGAATAACGTACCAGTTGAGGCACCAGATGTAAATATAGAATGGATTCAAAAAATTTGGAGATGTCTCTAAAACTGGCATTGGTGTTCACTTGTTCCAGGTGTGTTTGAGTGAGACGTACCTCGTCACGTTTATCATTATCATCTGGGCGATCAAGTAACAGGACATTTTCACTCCAAACACGTTCATAGGCTACATAGGGTTGACGATACCCCCGCACTTCTTGCCTGATCCCCAAGGCATACCGCCAGACGGATTTACCATTCTCTGAAAGATGAACCTCGATCTCGACATCGGGATTCTGTCTTGCTGCCAGGCAGCGTATTTTTGATAATCCACCCCGATCGCCCACGGCTCGTTGTAATCCCCCACCTGGTATAGCAAGGTCGCGCAGAAAGCGAAATAGATCCAAAAAGTTAGATTTACCAGAAGCATTTGGCCCCACCAAAAAAACCCTATCCCCTAGTTCAACATCTACAATTCGGAAGTTACGCCAGTTTTTGAGAATGACATGCGAAACAATCATCGACTTACCTACCTTAATTAAGGCCAAAATAGGGGCGATTTGCCAAAAAGGGTGATGAACCGTTCAATGGGTTAAGCCAAAAACAATCAACCCATAGGAGGTTCATCACCGTGAGCAATGGTAATACAAGTATCGAAAATTGTCATTTTACAGCCCGAGCCACATTGATCGGGTTAGGGATCAGGATCGAACGACAAGGTATTGTGAAAATGATCGGTCAGCACGTCAAGATTGAACAGAAAACCGTACTGGACACGCCTCTTGATAAGCTGACAGATGCGTTAATGACCATCTTGGCGGGTTCCACAGGCTTGTACGAAGCCAACAAACGGGTCGGGGGTGATCCGGCCTTGCAGCGGGCCTTCGGGCGAGAGCGTTGTGCTGAACAATCAGTCATCAGCCAGACGCTGAATGCCTGTACGGATCAGAATGTCAACCAAATGAGCCAAGCGTTGACCGAGATCTATCGAAAGCACAGTGAAGGCTACCGGCATGATTATCAGCAGGAGTGGCAACTCCTGGATATTGACTTGCACGGGCAGCCGTGCGGTCCGAAAGCAGCCTTTGCCACAGCAGGCTACTTTGCCCATCAACGTCATCGGCGTGGTCGGCAATTGGGCCGGGTGTGGGCGAGTTGGTACAGTGAAATTGTGGTTGACCAAGTCTATCCCGGCAATACCGTCTTACCGGCCGTTCTGCAAGACCTGGTGAAGCAAGCTGAAGCCGTTTTAGCTTTGACTGACAGTCAGCGCCGCCGAACGATCCTGCGGATTGATGGGCACGGCGGTAGCCAAGATGATGTCAATTGGCTGCTGGCCCAGGGCTATCAGCTTCATACCAAAGAATATAGTGGGCCACGGGCGCGCCAGTTAGCGGAGAGTGTCAGCCGCTGGCACGATGATCCCCGCCAGCCGGGTCGTCAAGTCGGCTGGGTCACCACCCCAGCCCCTGAATACTGCCGACCTGTTCAGCGCATTGCGGTCCGCACCCGCAAGAAAAATGGCCAGTGGGGAGTTGGTGTCCTCATCTCCAGCCTCTCGGTTCGGTTGGTCGGTCACCTGGTCGGCTTGACCCGGGAGCAATTGGCTGAACCGCTGGCCCGGCTGTTGGCCTATGTCTATTTCTATGACCTACGCGGCGGCGGGATTGAAACCAGCTTCAAAAACGACAATCAAGGCTTGGGCATCAACAAACGTACCAAAAAACGGTTCGCCGCCCAACAGATGATGACCCACCTCAATGCCCTCGCTCACAATCTGCTGACCTGGTTTCAACGCGATCTGGCCGTCCGCTGGCCCACCATTGCCCAATTGGGCTTGCTCCGGTTCATCCGCGACGTCATGCATCTCAATGGTCGGGTTTTTCTTGATGATCAGGCCATTACCACTTTAGTCTTGAGTGCTTATGATCCTTTGGCTGAATATCTCGTTTTGGCTTTACGTCACCTCCTTCAGCCCTGGCACATTGCCGTTATTTTGGCCAAAACTTAGGTACCTAACTTTTTCTAACCCTAACTTTATTAAGTGCTAATACTATAGCATATTCATTTTGTATGATCCATTGCGGTTAACATCAATGATAAACTCACTTCTCAGTTTATATGTTTTAGCTCGTCATCAATCTCGTTCAAAGTCTGCTCAAGGTCCATTAACTCACTCAACAGCGGCAGCGGGGCATAGGGCCGCTCGCCGGCCAGCATTTGGCGGTATAAAACCAGGTTCCGCCGGTGGATGCCCAGTAGCTTCTGCTCGTTTTCAGCCAGTTGGCCTTTAGCTTCCATGGTCTGAATTTGAGCTTCCAGTTGGCCCACATGCGGCTGGATCATCGGCTGCAACTGATCTGGAGTTAAGGCCATCTGCTGGCGGGCCAGGTTTTCTTGTAACAGCGTGTAGCGCCGGCGGTAATTGCGCCTGAGTTTCAAGCGATGAAGCTCAGCCTGAGCGCCGGAAATCTTTTTGTTTAACCCATCCACATCCGCCTGGCCGGGTTCAGGTTGATCCGCTAAACGCTGCCACGCTGTCTCTAAACGCCGCAATTCCTGGCTAACCCGGTCAAGCAGACAGGTCGCCCCTTTATGGGCCTCACCGGTAAGATGAACCAGCTCATCGGCCAGGGTCGCCAACTCCTGCTGGAGCTGCCTCAAATTCTCTTGAACCCTTTTTAATGCGTCTGGATGAACCATCTCTTTATCCTTTCCACGGGACGAGAGCGTTGTTAAAGCGCCTGCAACTGCCGGAAATCCTCGCGATGTTTTTGATAGGCGCTGCGGAAAAGCGGCAGCAAGCCCTGGTAAAGGGCGTGGCGCTGCGGCGCCGGCTCAACCGGCGCGCCATAGGTTGCCCAGCTCTGGGCTGTTTCGACAAGATCAAAAACGCCGGCCCCGGCCCCGGCCAGCAGGGCCGCCCCCAGGGCAGACTGTTCGGCAACCGTCAACTGTTGGACCGGCAGCCCAAATAGATCGGCAATGACCTGCTGCCAGAGCCGGCTGCGGCCGCCGCCCCCGGCCATCACGATCCGGGCCGGGGCAGGCCCGACTTCAGCCAGCACGCTGTAGGCATCGTAGCAGGCTAAGGCCACACCTTCCAACACCGCCCGGACCAGTTCGGCCCGGCCATGCCGGGCGGTTAGCCCCAGGAAGAGGCCGCGCGCCTGCGGGTCCATATGGGGCGTTCGCTCGCCGATCAGGTAAGGCAGAAAGATCAGCCCACCGGCCCCGGCCGGAACCGTCTCGGCCCAGGCTGTCATTTGGCGATACCCCTCTTCACCAGACAGGTCAAAGAGCCGGTCGCGCAGCCAGCGCAGGGCCAGTCCGGCCGATAGAATCGCGGCCATCTGGTACCAACCGGCCCGGCCTGAACCCGGTCTTACGGCGCTGCAAAAGGTGTGGCTCCGACCTTGCCGGTCAAGCTGCACCGCCACTACGGGCCGGATGATTTGCCCGCCGGTACTGATGGTCACCAACAGGGTATCGCCGCCGAGAACGCCGGCGGCCAACATGCTGGCGGCAGTATCGGCGGCCCCGGTGATCAACGGAATTCCGGCCGGCAAGCCCAAAGCCTCCGCAGCTTCGCGGCTAAGTTGGCCGGCGACAGCGGTTGAGTCGCGGACAGCAGGCAGCCTGGCCGGGTCAACGGCCAGCGCCGCCAGGATTTCCGGCGACCAATCCCGCCGGTGAAGATCAAATAACAACGTGCCGGAGCCATCACTGGGGTCGGTCGACAGATCGCCGCCTAAGCGCAGGCGCAGATAATCTTTGGGCAGCAGCACCGAGGCAGCCTGCGACCAGAGGTCGGGCCGGTTCTGCTGCAGCCAGCGCAGGCTGGCGGCCTGAAAGCCGGTCGCTACCGGGCTGCCGCTTAGCTCGATCAGCCGCTCCGGGCCGATCAACCTGGTCATCTCTTCGACCTGGGCCTGGCTACGCTGGTCGGGCCAGATAATGGCCGGCGCCAGCGGCTGCCTATGCCGGTCCAGCAAGACCGCACCGTGCATCTGGCCCGATAGGCCAATCGCGGCGATGGCGTGGGGATCATCATCCCATCCGGCCAGCGCCTGGCGGGTGGCCATAGCGGTGGCCTGCCACCAATCCTCTGGCTGCTGTTCGGCCCACCCCGGCCGGGGCTGCCGGATCGAATACTCAATACTACCCTGGCCTAAAATCCGGCCTGTCTCCGAGACTCGCAGCACTTTAACCGAGGAGGTGCCAAGGTCAATGCCAAGCAGTTGAACCATTGCCGCCGGTCCGCTCAGGCTGGGTGCTGCAACCCGTACAGGGTATGGTGGAGCGGCCGCAGCGCCAGATAAAGTTTTTGATAGACTTGCCGGAAATAGGCTTCGTACAGTTGAGCCTGGCCGGCTTCCGGTTCAATTTGCACCTGGGGACATTGAAGCGTCTCCAGCATTGCCGGAACATCGGCATAGACGCCGGCGCCCAAACCACCCAGGAGGGCCGCGCCGAGGCAGGTCGCTTCGGCCAGTTCAACAACGGTGACCGGCTGGTTGAGGACGCTGGCTTTGATCTGCATCAGGAGCCGGTTGTGGCTGCCGCCGCCAATGACGTAGATATGGTGCTGGGCCGCCATGCCCGGATAATTGAGTAATCTCTCCAGGCTAAAACGGGACTCGTAGGCCAATCCTTCGAGAATCGCCCGGAACAGGACGCCTCGCTTGGCATCCATGCTCAGGCCGATAAAGGCGCCTCGCCCTTTTGGATCGTCAAAGGGTGGATTGGCCAGCCGCAAATGAGGTAAAAAGCAGACCCCCAAACTACCCGGCGGGACCTGGGCCGCTTCGTCAATCAGAGTGTTATAATCGACGCTATCGGCCAATATCTCCCGCCACCACTCCACGCTGGCCCCGGATGTATATTGGCCGCCCAAAACATAATAGCCGCCGGTGGCCACATGGGCGCCCTGGGTATAGCCCTGCCGGCCCATTTCGGGATCAAAGATAGGCTGCTCCAGGGGGACAAAGATGGCTTCGGCCGTACCCATCGAGTTGAGCACCGCGCCAGGTTTAACTACCCCTACTGCCAGCGCCCCGCAGACATGGTCGTGCCCGCCGGTCGCAACCCAGGTAGTCGGCGGCAAGCCGGTCGCTTCGGCGGAGGTCAGGGTAACCAGGCCCAGGCGAGTTCCGCTGGGGGCCAGAGGAGCAAAGAGGGAGGGGGACAGGCCAACCTCTTGAATTAAGGCCTCGGCCCACGCCAGGCGGCGTAAGTCAAGCGCCAGGGTGCGCGAAGCCAGCGAGTAGTCGGTGGCCTGGCTGCCGCACAGGCGGTAGGCGATATAGTCGGCAGTGTTGAGCCAGCGCACGGTCCGGGCAAAGGCATCGGGCTGGTTCTCTTTGAGCCAGAGCAGCTTGCACAAGCCAAAGATAGGCTGTAAGGATAAACCGGTTACCTCAAAAAGACGGTCTTTGCCAATCGTCCGGGCCAGCCACTCCACCTGGGGTTGGGTCCGCTGGTCGAACCAGGCAATCGCCTCATAGGTTGGCTGGCCCTGGGCATCCAGGGGCACCGCCGTTTCGGCCATGCTGGTGACGGCAATACTGACAATCCGGCTGATGCCTTCCAGTTGATCGATCACCTGGCGCAGGGCCTTAGCGGTGGCCTGCCACAACTCTTCGGGGTCGTAGTAGGCCCAGGAAGGTTGGGGATAATGGGTTGGGGTAGGCACGCTGGCTTCGGCCACAATCCGCCCGGCAGGGGTAAAGACAATCGCTTTGATATTGGTGGTGCCAACGTCTATCCCCGCCAGGAGTGGTTCAGCGTCCATATTGCTCCATTGCCTCAGAGACCGAGCCATTTTGGTGAATAATGCAGCGCAGGGCGGCCAGCATGCCGGCGGTGTTGCCGCTTTGCCAGATATTGCGGCCAAAGACAACGCCGCTGCCGCCGGCCTGCATCGATTCAAACACAATCTGTAGGGCCGCTTCTATTGTATCCATTTTTGGCCCTCCGGCAATTAAGACCGGCGCCGGAACTTGTTTGACCACATACTCCTCAAACTCGGCCTGATTGCCGCTGTAGTAGGTTTTAACCAAGTCCGCCCCATGTTCAAAGGCTACCCGGCTGGCCGCGCCCATAGCCCTGGCCGTATCACGGTTGGGGATCCGTTCGGCGGCGCAGGCCAGGGCCTCGACCATCAGGGGCAGCTTGGCCTGGAAACATTGGCCGGCAATGCGGGCTACGGTTTTAGAGCATTCCAGTTCCACCGAAAGGCCTAGAAAAAAGTTGAGCACCACCCCGTCGACGCCCAGAGCCTGGGCCGTCTCCACAGAGTGGAGCAGGCTGTATTCGGTCCAGGCGCGCCAATCTTCTCGAAATTCCGTTGGCCCACCATCCAGCCGCAGAATAGTGGGGATACGGCCGATAAGCTGATCCCGATATCTTTTAACAACGCCAAACGTGGTCATGATGGCGTCGGCCCCACCTTCAATGGCCGCCTCGATGACCAGGCCGGGATCTTCCAGGCCCCGGACCGGCCCCAACGTGGCGGCGTGATCCATAGCTAAAACTAAAGCTTTGTTATCCTTTGCAAGTATAGACATATTTCTCCCTTGTAAATAAAGCTTAAGGAGCGTCAAAGCTTGCTTTGACTTTGATCTGACAAAGCATCGTTTCACTCGCTTTGTCGCTCCCTAATTTAAGGAGCGTCAAAGCTTGCTTTGACTTTGATCTGACAAAGCATCG
>Ga0073934_10010637_pt1 | contig 11375 bp, 8 predicted proteins | sample LarsenN4metaG_FD_76834 | JGI IMG/M metagenome (GOLD analysis project Ga0073934, IMG submission 76834) | Hot spring sediment bacterial and archeal communities from British Columbia, Canada, to study Microbial Dark Matter (Phase II) - Larsen... ...
TATGACAGGGCAGGCGCCAGACCCTGGTTTCAGTGGCCGCTTTCTTCAAGCTGGACCTTGCCACTAAACCTGCGATAGAGAAAAGTGAAATAGGCGGTTGTCAGGGCGAGCGCCGGCAGGAACCAGATCAAGCCGATGCGCAGGCCGCTCTCGGGCGCCGCGGCGTTATGAACCGTCAGACTGGCGGCGGGATCCGTCACCGATGGCAATACATAGGGGAACAACCCAAACACCGCGCTGGTCAACAGGCCGAGGATGAAGACACAACTGGCGAGAAACGCCCGCAGTTCGTCGCGCTTCGGATAGAAAAATGCCCCGGCCAGGCCGGCGATGGCAAGAACCGGGAAAACCGCGCCGCCCGGCGACTCCTGAAAGCTCCGTGCCAGCCGCGGCTGAATCGCGAAACTGGCAATTGTGGCGGCAGGCGTGAGCACAGCTACGCCGTACCAGGCCGCACGTGCAATTCTCACGGACCGTTGCTGCATCTCGCCGCCGGTTTTCAGGTTCACCCAGAGAGCCCCGTGCTGGGTCAGTGTCAGGAACGCCAGCAGTCCGACGAGGATGGTGTACCAGTCGAGGATTCCCGGGTTCGGGCCGGGTTGGAAGTCGGTCCACAGAGGAAGGAAGAAATCTCCCGAACCATCCGTTAGAGGAACGCCGCGGACGACATTTCCCAGCGCTGCGCCGAAAAAGATGGCCAGCAGCGCGCTGGCTCCCATGAAGATCGTGTCCCAGAGCGGCTTCCAGACGGGATGCTCGATGTGATTGCGAAATTCGATGGAGAGGCCGCGCAGGATAAGCAGCCACAACACGATCATCAAGGGCAAATAGAAACCGCTGAAGCTGGAGGCATACAGGGCAGGGAAGGCAAAGTAGAGGGTGCCGCCTCCGGCAACCAACCAGACCTCGTTTCCATCCCAGACCGGGCCAATTGACTTGATCACCGTGCGGCGCTCATCTTCGGTGCGCGCTACTCCGAGATGGATGATGCCGGCGCCGAGATCGAACCCGTCGAGCACCACGTACATCGCAATCATGAACGCGACCAGCCAGAACCAGATCACTGCAAGCATGGAGACCGTTTCCTCTTAAACCTCGGCGCCGCCAGCGGGTTTCGGTTGCGGTGCGAACCGCGGACCGTGACCTGAACCAGGGCCGTGCTCTACCTCACGCCAAACCATGAACACAAACAGTAGCCCTAACAGCGTGTACAGGCCCATGAATCCCAGCAGCGTAAAGAGCGCATTACCGGCGGAGACGTTGGAGGAAGCGCCTTCGGAGGTACGCATCAAGCCGTAGATGAGCCACGGCTGACGTCCGAGTTCAGCGGTCATCCAACCCGCCGTGTTCGCAATGTATGGGAATGGGAACAGCAGCATCAGCAGCCAGAGCAGCGGCTTGGCCTGATAGAGCCAGCCGCGCCACAGGAAGAACAGCGCGACTCCAGTGGCGGCAATGAAGATCGTGCCCAGTCCTACCATGATGTGGAAGCTGTAATAGAGCAGCGGGATGTTATCGGGCCATAGATCCTGCGGGAAGGCGTCCAGGCCCTTCACTTCGGCGCTCCAGCGTTTGTAGGTAATGAAGCTGAGCATACCAGGGACAATCAGCGGGTTATCGAGGCGCCGTTTCTCCACGTCGGGCTGGCCGATGACCGCAATCGGAGCCGCCGCTGCCGTCTCGAAATGCCCCTCCATGGCGGCTAACGCGACCGGTTGATGCTTCGCCACCAGTTGACCCTGCGTGTCGCCGGTAGGGAACAACGCCAGCACAGAGGCTGCAAATCCGGAGATAACCCCAAGGCGGAGGAAGGTGCGTGCGTATTCCAGGTGTTTCCCGCTGAGCATGTAGAACGCGCCCGTGGCACTCACTACAAAGGCTGCTGTGATCACCGACCCCACCATAGTGTGCGCATACTGCCAGAACGCCCAGTCGTTGAAGATCAGGCTCCACCAGTCCGATAGCACCAGTTCTCCGCCAGGACCGCGAGTATAGCCGATAGGCCGCTGCATCCAGGCATCGGTCGCCACGATGAGGTACCCGGAAAGCCACGCGCCCAACCACACCGCGAATGCGGCCAGCCAATGTCCGATCTTGCCCAGCGCCTTCTCGCCGAAGACCAGCAGTCCAAGAAATGACGATTCGAGAAAGAACGAGTACATCCCCTCCATGGCGAGAGTGTGTCCGATAACGCCGCCTGCCGCTTTGGAGAACCGCGCCCAGTTGGTGCCAAACTGAAACTCCATCGGAATGCCGGTGACCACGCCCATACCGAAGCTGATGGCGAAGATCTTTGTCCAAAAGCGCGCTGCTTCGTTGTAGTGTTCATTCCCGGTTCGCAGAGCCATGGTCTTGAGGACCAGAATCAGCAGCGCCAAGCCCATGGTGAGTTGGGGGAAAAGGTAGTGGAAGGTGACGGTGAAGGCAAAGTGGAGCCGGTGAAGGTCCAACGCGTCCATAATGTAACTCGCTCCCATTAACGGCAATTTGATCACCGACCCGGCAAGCGCCCTAAGTTGTTGATTATTTCAACTTCGCAGCTCGAAGAGATAGCGGTGGTAGGGGGATTTCGCGCTTTCGGCACAAGCCGCAACCCCCAACGCGGGATTGCGTTGGTAGGAATCGGGTGATTTCACCCGCGCGAAACGAATTAAGCTTCCACCCCCTCTCTTAGCGAGAGAAGGCTCCCAAGGCGGGACGGGTCCGCCTCCCCGTCCCACCTCGTACGTCGGGAGGGGCAAAACAGATGCCGCGCCTCCCGGTTGGAGTGAGGAGCCTCGCCCCGGCTCCTCGTGACGATCAATTTCGCAAGCCGGCGCGGGCGGACCCCATTGAGGGGCCGGTTAGATCTTGAAAACAGGGCAGATTTAGTTCTGATCGGGCGGCGAATGGTGCGCAGGCGCCCGTGTTCGATCGAACTAAGGCCTGTCGCGTAGATCTTTCGAAATAGGGACTGAGTACTAGGAGAAGTCAGTGGGATTTGACGGAGGAACGCCGATATACTCTCAGCGATGCTACGCATACTCGTTGGATTGAGCTGCTGTCTGCTCGCCTGCCAGTGGCTGCGAGCAGGACGACTGAATGTTGAGACAGGGTCGTTGATCGTTACAGTCGATGACCCGGCCACGCCCTTGTATCAAGCCACGGGAGCCGGAGGCTACGGGGGCGTAGCGCTGATCCTGGTCAGCCGGTCCGATGGGCTGGGCGTATGCAGCGGCAGCCTCCTGCCCGGCCGTGCCCATGTCCTGACTGCCGCACATTGCCTTACCGACGGGACCGGAACTGACGTTACGTCGTTAGTCGACGTGGTTGTGGAGCAACCGGACGGCGATTTGGAGTTCCTGACTGCGGACGTGTGGACAGTGCATCCGGGTTGGACTGGTGATTTTTTCCTCGGGGACGACCTGGCGGTGTTGGGACTGGCGAGTCCGGCTTCGCCCGAAATCCCGGTTTACGAGGTGTACCGCGGATCGAGCGAGGGTTCGGCCCCCTTTGAGGTTGTCGGGTGGGGGGTGACAGGGACGGGCGACACAGGCGGGACGACGCTGGATTTCAACCGGCGGCGTGGAAGGAATCAGTTCGAGGCCACCTTGGAAGCGATGCTTGGAGCGCCGAATTCCGGCGATGTCGTCGTTGCGGATTTCGACAACGGCGTAGAAGCCAACGATGCCTTCGGTTACTTTTTCGGAGTTAACGGCCTTGGGCTGGGCGAATTGGAAGCCGCTCCAGGACAGGGAGACTCGGGTGGGCCGGCATTTCTCGGCTCCGAGATCGCCGGTGTGGTCTCATTCGGCTTGCGGCTGAGTTTCACCAGCGGAGAGACGAGCGATATCGACGGATTCTTGAACACCAGTTTCGGAGAGTTTCAAGGGTACACGCGCGTATCGAGTTACGTGGAATGGCTGGATCAGGTTACCGCAGTCCCGGAGCCGGCAAATGCGATCTTGCTGTTCTTGGGTATGGCGGTGATTCTGGGAGGACGGTTTGTTTTCCGTCCTCCCGCAGCGACTCGCGCGAACGCCTACTTGCCACGCAGGTAGCTGAGCAAATCGGCCGTTTCTTTCTGATCGAAGCGCGGCCACGAGCCGCCCTTGGCCCGGATCTGTTTCTCCATGGCGGAACCGTGGGAGAAAACAGCGGAAATCAGGTAGAACGGAGAGGCGTCCGCCTTGCCGCGGATGGCTGGTCCGGGGCCGCCGGTGTGGCAACTGGCACAGCCCTTGGCGGAGAAGACTTTTTCCCCTCGCGCCGCATCACCGCTTTCCTTGGCGAACTGAAGAGCGAAGAGATAGCCCACCAGGCGGGTCATCTCCTCCGGGCGGAGGTCGGGCGCCATCTGGAGCATCTTGTTCGAGTGATTCCACATGGCGGCGCTGAGTTCGCTTGCGCCACGGAATCCTCCGCTGGCGAACAGGCTATCCTTGCCACGGTGGCACTCAGCGCAGCCTTTGAGCTGGAAAAGAGTCTCGCCGGTCTCGGCCGAAGCTGGAGCAAAGGTGGTTTCTTTGGCTTTCGAACCGGGCAGGTTTTGAACGTAGATGATGATATCGTTCATCTCCGCCGCCGTCAGGGTGGGCGGCTTGTTGCCCTGTTTCTGCATGGCGATCCGCATTTGGGTTGAGTGGTTCCACATGCGGCGCGCCAGTTCAATCGGATCGGAGATGCTCTGCCACTCGCTGACCGGCGCGGCCTTCATCGGCCCGGCCGTGGTTCCGCCGTGGCAGCTTTGGCAGCCCTTTGAAACAAACAGTTGCTTGCCGCGTCCGGCATCGCCGGGCCGTTCGAAGAACCGGTTTGCGTAAAAGAACGAGAACAGGTCCGCGGCGTCATTCGGCGAAAGCCGGCTGGGACCTGCGCCCGCCTTTTCGATCGCCGAGAACATCGCCGGACCATGGTTCCAGATCGTCGCGGCTAGCGACATGGGCGAGTATTCGCGGCCAAGAGCCCTCGAAAGATCCGGGGCCGACGTGCCGCCCTGACCTTTCAGGCTATGGCAATTGACGCATTTTTGATCTTGAAAAACCTGCTTTCCACGCTGGGCATCGCCAGGGATCGGACCCGCCGCTAGCAGGGCTAGGGCCGATAGCAAAATACAGCCAGTCACTGAAAACGACAGGCGCACTGAGCCACCTCCGTGCTTACATTGACAGCCGTAGTCCGGTCAGGATCTGGTGATTGCGGAAGCCTTGGTAGAGGTAGAACGGCTCGGAAAGGCCGAACCAGCGCCACTCGGAGTAGACCTGGACACGGTTAGTCAGCGGCAGGACGAACCTTCCTACCGGCTGGTAGTATCTCACAGGTCGGCTACCGGACGAAACAAACAGCGATCCACCGATGCTGAGTACCGGCGCGCGGCCCCCAGGCCGCACATCGACCAACAGGGTGGATGTATGCGCATTGTCGCGGTAGAAAGAGCGCTCCGTCTGTAAAGCGTGAGGCAGCAGGTAGAGCAGATCCGAGCGCAGCGAGGTGCGGGAGTACTCGGCTAGAACCGAGTAGTACTTGGCCGGGGTGAACTGCACATTGGCAGTTGCCGCCCGGCTGAAGAACTCGAGATTGACGCCTTGTGCAGGATTCGTGTTCTCCATCTGCGAATAGTTGGCTCCTACCAGGACGGAGGGCCGGATGGCGTAGCGCACCTGCGTACGGTAACGGTGGTAGTTCTGCAGGCTGGTGCGGAAGTAGGTGCGGTCACCGCGCGCGATCTCAAGATCGTGGGTCATGCTGATGTTGCCGGGAAGGCGGATATTCGCTCCGGCTAAGCCAACATGGCGCCGCAATTTGCCTGTTTCCGGCGTCGTTTCGCCGCTGACCCGCCCGCGCCGTACGGAGGCACGGCCCCACTCGGCACGGTAGCCGCCACGAAGCATGATGCGCGAGGTGATATCCAGCAGCGCCTGCGATTCATAGCGGTCGTAGGTGAAGCGGAGCAGGTCGAGTCCGTTGCTGTTGACATCAGGCAGGTTTGCGGCGCCTTGAGCCAGTTGCTGCGCCAGCGACCAGCGCGTATCGTTGTCATAGCGATCCGTCATATAGGTGCTCTGAAAGCGCAGGCGCTCCGAGGGACGGATTTCGGCTGAAAACTGGCCGTTGCTATGCGGCATACGAGCATCGCCGGAGAACAAGTCAAATTGCCGCGAGTAGAACTGCAAAGCGGCAAGCTGAACGAAGTTCCCAGTGGCGCTCTGGAGGAAGTTGCTATTGGTGATCGAGCGGTTGTAGAGGAACTGTCCGTTGAGATCCAGCCAGTTAAATGGATTGGACGATACCAAAACCTTGGTGAAAATACCGTCGCCGCTCATGCCGTAGGCTTGCAGCGCGTCGGCATTCAGGAAAAGCGCTTGGCCGAGAATCGGAGTCAGGCGATTGCCGGGCAGGCGTTCGGTGGAGTACACCTTTTGGTCGTCTTTGAAAGCCAAGCCGCCTTGCTCCACGGTGGCATGGAAACGGGACAGTTCCACCCGGACTCCGCCGCGGTACGTGTCCTGGCTGTAGCGCACCAGGTTGCGCAGCGGATATTCGTTCGATTCCGAAACGAAGGTAGTGATACCGTCGCCGAATCCTGTGTTGCGCGCATACGCGACGTAAGGAATGACGCGCCCGCCGGGGAGCAATTCCAACTCCATGTCCGTTATCCGGTTGGCGATGTCATAGGCGCGCTGGTTGAAGAAGGCGCCACGGATGGGACCCGGGTTCGCGAATGAGGGCAGAAAATTGAAGTAAGCGATGTTCGAATACAGGCCGCGGAAGCGATAAAGCCCCTGCTTACCCAGATCAAGGCGCGTCGTATTGTACGGGTCGCCGCCCCAACTGTTGGCCTGCAAGTGCATGGTATCGAGAAACTTCGCTCCAGGTTGCTGGAAGTGCGATTCCATGCCCATGAGACGAATTCCTTCGCCGAGATTCACCATGCTGCGATAGGTATTGAAGTCTCCGCGCACATCGCTGATCCAGCGCGCGCCGAGGTCGAACGTAATACTAAACGGCGATTCCGCGGAAGGTGTGGGCGACTCCGTCTTGGCTTCGGTCTTCTCTTCCTTCTTTTGTTCCGCCTGCGGGGCGGTGGGAGGCTGCGTCTCCTGCGCCGGAAGAGCGAACGCTAACAGCAGAATTCCTATCAGTTTCATCGCAGTAACGCTCGATTCACGTTCGATCCGTGGACTTTGATATGGCAGATCGTGCAGTTACGGATACGCGGGCTGCGCATATCGTGGAAGGCTGGCGGGACACCGCCCAAAGTACCTGCGGCCGGGGAAGGCGACGCAAGGTTGGAGTGGCACTCCAGGCACTGCAAGAACACTTCCTGCCGGGTGAGCATGCGCGGATTGGCTGAGCCATGCGGCTCATGGCACGTCCGGCAGTTCTCGAGCCGCATCGGAGCGTGCTCGAAAACGAACGGCCCGCGCTTGTCGGCATGACACTTCATGCAGCCGGGCTCATTGGCGTTCACGGTGCGAATGGAGCGGGGCAGCGCGCTGCCGTGCGGATTGTGGCAGTCGGTGCACTTCATGGCGCCTTCCGGCAGTGGGTGCCGGTGCGGGCGCTGGAATTCCGCCATGGTGGTCGTATGACAGGTCCCACACTGGCGGTTCAATGTCGAGGCTTTGCGGAAGATGGTTGCAGAAGCTTCGGCGCCGGTTTTATGGACGTTATGGCAGGACACGCAGGAAACCGCGTTGCGGGCATGTCCGGACGAAATCCGCCCCACGTTGGTGGGTTGATTTAAGTGACAACTCAGGCAAGCTTTGTCGGCGGCGAGCGGGCGCAGCTTTAGAGGATTGCGAATATCATTGGCATCCGCCGTTTCGGCATGCTTGGCTCCAGGACCATGACAGGATTCGCAAGCTCGTCCTTCCCAGCCACGTTGTTTCTTAGTGTCCAGAACGGCGTGACGGTTCTTGGCGAAATTCTTGACGACCTCGTCATGGCACACGGCGCAGGCTTCCGACCCGGCGTACCCAGCGGGTAGCGCCGCGGCGGCATCCTGCGCCATTACCGGAGTCCAGGCTAGAAGGAGAAGCGAACACAATTCCAACGGAATGGATCGGCCTGGCATGTTTTTCACCCTAACGCGAACAGGAGAGAAACGAGGGCGGCTGAGCCAGCCGCCCCCAGTGTGTTTAACGGGCATGCACCCGATTAATAGAGAATTCAGCGTTCGGTCCGTGACAGGCCGCGCAGCTTTCACCCAAGGAAGTGGTGTTAGCAAGCGCGTGCGATGCCGCAGCTTTGCTGGTATGGCAGCTCAGGCAGGCAGCCGCTTCAGGCCCGACCGGGTCAAGGTATCCGCGAGGATCCTTCACCCAGGAGTTGGTTTCGCGAAGCGGAAGCTGCTCGGAGTTGTTGATGTGGCAGGCCTGGCAGTTGCGGCGATCGCCGGGGTAGCCGACATGGTTGAAGTTGTAGGCCACGCTGCCGCGCCCATATACGACATAGTCGTACTCCAACTCATGACCGGTGTGAATCCGGTGAATCATGGTCCGCATGTCGATGCCCTGAGCCGGCATTTGGGCTGCGGGCCGGACGGCGGCATCCGTCTCCACCGGGTTGTGGCACAGCACGCACTGCTCGATGCGGTTGCGGTTGTCGCCGTGGAGTGAGAGGTTCGAGTGGCAGTCATTGCACTTTGCCAGCGAGACCACTTCACGCCGCGGTTTTACTGCGGAGCCGTCCACCGAGAAGTACTTCACCACATTGACGCCGGCGTCGCGCTGCGTCATCTGCTGAGTGGTTCCCGGCAGGAGGGTCACATTGTTGTAGCCTTCGATGCCCACTGCCCAGGTACCCTTGGCATTGGCGGGCAAAGACGCCGTGAACGTGTATCTCCAATTGTTGCCGTCAGGCACGGAAGCGGCGCGTGGATCTTCCGAAACGTATCCACGGGGCGCCCAGGTGTAATCCTCCGTCGGCCCGGCCAGGACCAATGCGAGCCGCGTGAAATCGGCTGGTTTGATCACATCGCCCTTCTTCGTCTTGATGTTGTAGACGACCACGGGCTTCTGTCCCGCGGCGCCGGTTACGCTGACGATCTCGAACACGGTGCCCGGTATCTCACGCGAGAAGCGCGGGATCGTGTGCGCGCCCTTGATCGATGCGTCGAAGTCCAGCTCGCCTTCCGGCTTGTGGCAGTTGGCGCACTGATTGTCGGTGGGTTGCGGCAGGTTCAGGTGATTTTCGCCCGTGGCGAAGTTGACGTTGTCGTGGCAACTGCCGCAAGCTGCGCGGCTGGGCTTGGTCAACCAGTTGTCGGCCTGCTTTGCACCTGGTTCGTGGCAGAATGCGCAATTCCGGGCATCCGACGGGATGACGATACCTGAGTAGTCGTGCACCGATTGCGCGTTGCCGATAATGACGTAGGGCTTGCCGGCGCGCACGCTCGGAAGGCCCGCGCCATAGTGGATCTTGTGGATCAGGACTTTCATGTCCTGCGGTTCGCCCGTATCCGGATCGATCGTCTGGGGCGTGTGACACAGGTTGCAGAGCTCCATCGAACGGCGCGAGCCACCATGCAAAGCCAAGGGATCATGGCACTTATTGCAGGTTTCGGTCTTGATCAGCTCGCGCGTCTGCGTGACGGTTCCACCGGCGGGAATAAAATTGTAGACGTCATCGTCGTAGTTCGTCGGCAGGTTGAACTCACTCAAGTTCCGCGACCCATAGACGCCGACCGTGTGGGTAGCGGTGCGGTCAGCATTCGCGGGAAACTTCGTGGTCATCGTGTATTCATACAAACCTTCGGAAATCACCCGGTAAGTGCCCGCCGGGTTATCCGCGGCAGCCTGAACGGCGCGAGCGCCCACAACCGGGCTGGTGCTCGGCGTCGGCCCCTGCGTGCGTGTGGTGTACGCAACATATTGCGGCGATGCGCCTTCCTTCGGCAGTGCCGCAAGAATGAAACTCGTGTTGATTGTTCCTGGCGTTGTTACCCCAAGCCGATCCAGCGGCAAACCCCGCGGATCGGTCAACCGGAACCGTACCCGGACCGTGTTGTCAGCGGCGATGTCAACGCCTTCTACTTTAATAATGAGGCCTGGGCGGACGAAGTTAACGGTCGCTTCGTCTGCATAATAAGCCTTGTCCCGCTCAGTGAACGGCGATTTTGTCGAGCTCAGCAGAGTCACCGACCCGGCTAAAACTGCTACAACCAATGCCAAGCGCATCCACGTGGAGGAACGAAGACGCATACTCATGAGCCACTCTCCTTCAAGCTGCGGGAGTACCTATAGTACGGCCCCCGCGAAAAAACCCGCTTCAAACTGTGCAGTTAGTGCACCAAACCCTGCTGAAATTCTCAACAGTATTTTAACGTTTGGTTTCAACAATTTGGCATCGGAGGGCCACGAGAGATCCGTTTTAAATCGGACATCGGTGGGTGAAAATACCACAGCCATGGGGGAAACCCCACACATCACGCTTCGCAGAACATTCTCTGGCGCGCAATGACCTAACATGAATCAATTAGGCATGGAAACAGCTTTGGCTGCCGTGAGCAGTCTCCAGACCGATGCCGCGCGGGTCGAAAGCGAACTGAAACAGCTACTCGGTTCCGATCGTGGGAGCCCGGGTGAAGCGGTACGTACCGCAATGCAGCATGCTGTTTTGGGCAGGGGACGGCGAATCCGGCCGACCCTGGCGCTGCGAGTCGCCCGTTTGGGAAATGCGGACTCCGACTTGGTTCTGCGCGCCGCCGCGGCAGTCGAGCTGCTGCATTGCGCATCTCTGATCGTCGACGACCTGCCTTGCATGGATAACGAATCGGAGCGGCGCGGGCAACCAACCTGCCATGCAAAGTTTGGCGAGCCGACTGCGCTCCTGGCAGCGTTTGGTCTTGTGGCGATGGCCGCGCGGTGCGTGGTGGAGCAGCGCTGCACGCCCACGGAAATGTCCAATCTGATTCGCTTTCAGGTCGAGCTGCTGAAGATGCTGGACTGCTCCTGTCTGATTGCCGGGCAGGATATGGACTTGAAGCTGACGGGCGCAGGACGTGAGGCGCAACGCGACCAGATGACGGATCTGAAAACTGTGCCGCTGTTTGTGCTTTCCGCCCAGGCCGGGCTCCTGTTTGAAGATCCCAACTCGCTGCTGGCACGCCAGGTACGCCGGTTTGCGCGGGACTTTGGCCGGGCATTCCAAACCGTGGATGACTACCTGGATTCGGAACTTGCGTCGCCGCAGCCGGCGCTGCAGCAAATCGAAATAGCCCGGCTTTCCCTTCGCCCGCTACAGCCTGCTGCACGGGAACTGGAAGAACTTGTCGAGTACCTCCATGCACGTTGTCACGGAAAGAGCTAGCCGGGTCGCCGCTATCGGAAGCGGATTTGGCGGCTTGGCCACCGCGGTCCGGTTGCAATCCAAGGGTTATCAGGTGGACTTGA
>Ga0073934_10010638_pt1 | contig 11375 bp, 7 predicted proteins | sample LarsenN4metaG_FD_76834 | JGI IMG/M metagenome (GOLD analysis project Ga0073934, IMG submission 76834) | Hot spring sediment bacterial and archeal communities from British Columbia, Canada, to study Microbial Dark Matter (Phase II) - Larsen... ...
CCCGCTATTTGAAGACGGACATCGCCGCCGCGCGGCGCGCCGCCAGACTGGCGAAGTCTGATCTCGTCACCGGCATGGTCAAGGAGTTTCCGGAACTGCAAGGGGTGATGGGGCGCTATTACGCATTGGCGCAGCAAGAGTCGGCCGAAATAGCCGATGCGATCCGCGATCACTATAGGCCGGCCAGCCTCGACGACGCGGCTCCGACGGCGCCGGTGTCGATCGTCGCGGCGCTCGCAGACAAACTCGATTCCTTGAACGGCTTCTTCGCGATCGACGAGCTTCCGACCGGGTCAAAGGATCCGTTCGCGTTGCGCCGCGCAGCGCTCGGCGTCATCCGAATCGTCCTCGACAACAAGCTGAGAATTCCGTTCGAAAAATTGAAAGAAGGCGCGCTTCAGCTTTACCGCAATCAACTCGGAAGTTCGTTCGGCCCCGGTTCGGTCCATGCGATTTTGCCGTTCCTTCACGACCGTCTCAAAGTCTATCTCCGCGACAAGGGTCACAAATACGACGCGATCGACGCGGCGCTCATGAAGGCTGACGGTTCGCTCGAAGACGATCTCGTCCTCATCGTCATGAAGCTCGAGGCGCTTGAGGCGTTCCTCAAAACCGACGACGGGGCCAATCTCGCGGCCGGCTACAAGCGCGCGGCGAACATCCTCAAGGCCGAGGCGAAGAAGGGAAAGCTCCCCGAAGCGGGCGCGGTCGACGCGCGTCTTCTTCAGCAGGCGGAGGAAAAGGCGCTTTTCGCCGCGCTCAAATCCGCGGAGGAAAAGGCCGCGAAGGCCGTCGCCGAAGAAAAGTTCGAGGACGCCATGACGGCGCTCGCCAGCCTTCGCGGGCCGATCGACGCCTTTTTCGACAAGGTGACGGTCAACGCCGAGGACGAAATCCTTCGTGCAAATCGCCTCGCGCTCCTCCAGCGCTTCACCGCTGCAACGGCGCGCGTCGCGGAACTTTCAAAGCTCGAAGGCTGAGCAAAAGCCTAGAACGGCGATCGGAACTCGGCGAACGAGACCGCCTTCGCGTCCTTTTCCGAAACGACGGCTCTCGCGGGGTCGATCCCCCAGTCGATGGCGAGCGCGGGATCGTTCCAGAAGACGCCGCCGTCATGCGCGGCCGAATAGAAGTCCGACACCTTGTAGGCGACCTCGGTCATCGGCTCGAGCGTTGCAAAGCCGTGCAGGCAGCCGACCGGCGCGAGAAGCTGCATCCCGTTTTCCGCGCTGAGGAGCGCGCGCACATGCTTGCCGTAGGTCGGCGACTTCGTCCGCGCATCGACCGCGACGTCAATGATCGAGCCCTTGATGACGCGGACGAGCTTTGCCTGCGCGCGCGGGGGCGCCTGGTAGTGAAGGCCGCGCACCGTGCCGGCCTCAACCGAGAGCGAATGATTGTCCTGCACGAAAACGTCGGCGATCCCGGCGGCGCGAAAGCGCTCGGCGTTGTAGCTTTCGACGAAAAACCCGCGCGCGTCGGAAAGGCGCTTCGGCGTGATGAGGAGCACGCCCTCTATCGCCGTCTTTTCAACTTTCAGCATCACTCCTCCGCGTCAGGCGAATTTGAGGATCAGCGCCGCCGCGCCGATCGCGACAAGCGCCATGAGGCTCTCGCGCAGCATGTCGATCCTGATGAATTTCGACGCGAATTTCCAGTTGAAAGGAATGGCGAGGATCGGCGTCAGGGCAGCGAAGAGGATCGCCGCGTCTGCGCCGAAGCGAGCGAATATGACAGGCGTCAGGCCGAAAAGCGCCGCGCCCGGCGCGACCGCGATGATCGTGAAGCGCCGGCTGTCGCCGCTCGTCAAAAGCACCGACGAGAGGAGGCGGTAGGGAACGAGGAGGAGCGCGACCGAGGCGAGCTTCATGTAATGCGCAACGCCCTGATAGTCGGCCGTATAAAGGATCTTGACCGCGAAGTCGGCGAAAAGAACGACGCCGAGGAAAAGCGCGAAGCAGCCTCCTTCATAGACAAGCCGCATGCGCCGGTAGACGCGCGTCAGGTCGTGCGCGCGCTCGCGGTGCAGCTCGGCGAGCGTCGGATAGGCGATGCGCCGCTGCACGGTCTCGACCAGCGTCCGCCCCGCCATGATCCAGATCGTCGCGATCGAATAGAGCGAGAACGCCCGGATGTCGAAAAGCCAGCCGAAGATCACCTGGTCGCCGCGCTGCGCGAGATAGCCGAAGGTCGAAGCGATGAGGAGCCATTTCCCGTAAGCGAAAATCTCGTCGAAATGCGCGCGCGCAAAGCCGAACCGGGCCGGCGGGCCCTTCAGGAAAACGTGCGAGCCTGCGCTCTTGACGATTTCGGCGACGATCGCGCCGACCGCGAGCGAAAAGACGCCGGCGCCCATGAGCGCCGCCGTCGCCATCGCGCCGAGCGCGATGATCTGCGCCGAAAGCTCGAGACGGATGACCGGGACGAGGTCGAGGCTGCGATTGTGAAGCGCGACGCGCATCGCTGAGAAGCCGGAAATCATCACCGACAGGGCGACAGCGAAGACGAAAACCGGAAGCCGCGCGTCGGCGAAGACAGAGCCCGCCGGAAAAAATCCGCCCGCCCGGAGCGAAGGAAGGGCGAGGCCCGCGGCGACGAGAACGCCGGCGATGAGCCCGCAGCGGCCAAGCTGCATCGTGCGCGCGGTCGCGAGAAAATCCGGCTCCGTTCCGCGCTTCGAGCGGATGATCGAGGCGTCGAGCCCGAGATCGCTCATCATCTGGATCCAGATCTGCAGCGCGAGCGTCACCGCCATCAGGCCGAAGGCGTCGGGCGCAAGAAGGCGCGTCATGATGAGGTTCGAGAGAAGGCGGATCCCTTGCGCCGCGCCGAAACCGCCGAGCGCGACAAGCCCGCCCTTCAGCGCCCGCGACTTCAATGTCGTCCCTTTGAGGATTTTCGGGATCATGCGGCCGACCATCGGGCGGTCATGGTTAACAAACAGCGGCAGGAGCGCCCCCGTCGCTGCGATAGCCTGCGCGCGCGCGAGAGAGAAGGGACGAAAGGACGCGCGAAGGCGCGGGCAGGACGGCTTCGCGCCGGCCTAAATCTTGATATGGGATGAGCGCCCGTTCGCGTTCGCCCCCGGAAGGCTCATGATCACCCGTTTCGGCCTCATCATCGGCGCCATGAAGGCGGGGACGACGACGCTCTTCGATCATCTCGCGCGCCATCCCCATATCGCGGCCTCGACCCCCAAGGAGCCGGGCTTTTTCGCCTTTGACGACGTCTATTGCAAAGGCCGCGGCTTTTATGAAGGGCTCTTTTCCTTCGATCCGGCCGTCCACAAGATCGCGCTCGAGGCCTCGACCGACTACGCGAAGTTTCCGCATTGCGGCGACGTGCCGGCGAGGCTGAAGGCGTTCGGGGGCGACTTCCGCCTCATCTATTCGCTCCGCCACCCCTTAAGGCGCATTGAAAGCCACGCGCAGCACGTCCAGCACAAGCGGCGCGAAGTCGGCCGCATCGATTCGACCCGCCCCGACCACAGCCTCGACGCGGGCGTTTCGCCGGTCTCGCTCGACATCTCGCGCTACGCCGCGCAGCTCGATCAGTATAAGGACTATTTCGATGCGGGCGCCTTGATGCTGACCTCGCTTGAGCGCCTCTCTCGCGATCCGGACGGGGTCGCGCGCGCGGCATGCGCGCATTTCGGCGTCGATCCCGAACTTCTTCCCGCAGGGGTCATTCGCCGCAATGAAGGCGGTCAGACGTGGCGCGCGCGCGACATTCACCCGCTCTGGCGCGCTGCAAGGGCGATCGCGCCTCTCCGGGCGGCGGCGAAAGCGATCCTGCCGCAGGAAACGCGCGATCGCCTGCGCCTCCGAACGAGGCCGGCGACGGAAGCGGCGGGTCGCTTTACGCTGCGTCCCGAGGAGGAAGCCTTGCTCATCGACGCGCTTCGCGGCGACCTCGAGCGACTTCGCGACGCATACGGCTTTGACTGCGAGACGGAATGGGGGATCAGGATTTGATTCGGCGGTCTCCGACAGGACTTCCTCATGTGGATTGAATCGATCAAGGCGCTCGTCATCGTCGGCGCGATGTCGCTTGCCGCGTTCATTTATGCGCGCATGGCGTTCAGCGAGGTCGTCGGCGCCGCCACGATCGACCGCTGGCGCAACATCTTCCTTGCGACGACGCTCGCGGCGTTCCTGATCCCGAATTTCTGGATCATGCTCGGCGCGATCGCGCTCATCGCCGTCGTCATGGGCGCCTCCGAGAAGTTCAAGCCGGCGCTCTATCTCCTCCTTCTCTTCGCGATTCCGGCGGCGAGCGCGATCGTGCCGGGGTTCGGCGGAATTCAGAACTTCCTCGCGCTTTATCCGTTCAACATCCTCGCGATCGTCATCCTCTTTCCCCTGCTCCTCTTTCTCAATGAACATAGGGGCCGCGGCCGCGTCGGCAGGTTCGCGGACTGGTGCTTCATTCTGTTCTCGCTCTTGACGCTGGCGCTCGCCTTTCGCGACACGACAGTGACGGACGGCTTTCGCCGGGCGACCGCCTATATTCTGACGGCGTTCGGGCCCTATCTCGTCTTCAGCCGCGTCGACTGGTCGCTCGGCCGGCTCAAGCTTGCAACGCTCGCCTATGTCATTCCGTTTGTCGGTCTTGGCGCGGTCGCGGCGGCGGAATCCCTCCTCCACTGGCACATGTACCGGAACGCCGTCGAGCTCTGGAACATCGACTTCTTCTCGCGCTATCTGGCGCGTTCGGGCTATCTGCGCGCTTACGGCTCGGTGTTCGGCCCGATCTCCTTCGGGCTGTTCACCGTCATCGCCATCGCGCTCCTGCCGGCGCTCATCGCTTCGGCGAAACGAAAATTCCTGCCGCGCCTCGGCTTCATTCCCCTGGGCGTCGGCCTCATCGCGACGTTTTCGCGGGGGCCGTGGGTCGGCGCCGCGCTTGCGATCGCGACCTATGCGGCGACGAGCGACCGGCCGCTGCGCAATCTCGTGCGCCTCGGACTCTTCGGTCTTGCCCTTGTCGCGGGCCTGACGGCGACGCCCTTCGGCGCCGATCTTCTCGCCATGCTGCCCTTCATCGGCGAGGTTGAAGAGAATACGATCGATTACCGTCAGAAGCTCTTTGACGTCGGCTGGCAGGTCGTGATGCAAAACCCCTGGTTCGGGTCGGAGCATTATCTCGAGACCGAGGCGATGCAGTCGCTCGTGCAGGGCCAGGGCATCGTCGACATCGTCAATTCCTATTTGCAGGTCGCGCTCGACAAGGGCCTTGTCGGGCTCGCGCTTTTCGTCGGCGTGTCGATGTTCTCGGCGATCGCGCTCTACCGGTCGATCGGCGCCGCCCGCCGCGTCGATCCCGAACTCGCCGCCTATTGCCAGTCCTGGTTCGCCGCCCTCGTCGCGGTGATGCTCGTTCTCGCGACGACGACGAATGTCGTCGCGCAGATCGCGGAGACGCACTGGCTGCTCTGCGGCATCTGCGTCGGGATCGCGCGCTCGGTCGCGGCGCAGGCGGCGGCGCCCCTGAGAGCGCCGGTCGTCATGGCGGAGCCGGCGCCCGATCCGCCGCCGCCCGCGGACGGCGCCCCGAGCGCCAAGGCGCTGCCGCCGCACCTTCGCCAATACGCAAAGCGCTGATCCTCTCGGGGAATTCACGCGCCCAATCCCCGTGGTTAACAGTTTGTCTACCGACTGCGCCTAATCCTCGCCGCTCGTTAACCATTGAGGAGCGCAGTTGAGGGTGATGAGGCGGCCTTGCCTGCGATCGCTCGTTTCGGCCGCGGCCCTTGTCGCCGCGCCAGCCGCTTTCGCGGCCGGCGAAGGCGCGCTCTATCCGAAAGCCGCCGTCGCGGCGAACCCCGCACTCGCCCGCGCGCTCGGTCAGGCAGGCTATGTCGTCGACGTTCTCGGCGCGAACGAGGAATTCAACCGGCGCATCCAGGCGGCGGTCGCGCGTCATCCGGCGCTCGCGGCGCAACGCTCGCAGGTCGCGATTTCGCGCGCCGAAACGAAGGCCGCGCGCGCCGCGCTCTATCCGCGCCTTTCGGCGAACGTCGACGCTGATTACGTGATCGCGCGCCGCTTTGAGACGAACACGCCGAACGTCACCGAATCGCTGCGTCCGGACGAGCAGGTCAATGCCGGCGTCACCGCGAGCCAGCTCCTTTTCGACGGCGGCGCGGCGTTCGCGCGCATCAAGAGCGCCAAGGCGAAACGCCGCGAAAGCGAGCGCACGATCGATGCGCGCATCAACGAGCTCGCGCTGTCGGCGCTCTCCGCCTATCACGACGTCGCCGTCCACCAGGCGATCCTCGCGCTCGGCGCCGATCACGTCCGAAATCACGAGAAGCTGCTCGCCGACGTCAAGGAGCGCGAGCGGCTCGGCGCGGGCGCGCGCGCCGACGTCCTGCGCGCCGAGGCGCGGCTCGCCGCGGCGCGGTCGCGCGTCGCCGGCATCGCCGAAAGCGCCCGCATCGCAGACGTGCGCTTCGAGGAGTTCTTCAAGGCGGCCCCGGAAACGCTGAAATTCCCGAGTTATGAATCGCTCGCCGTCGGCGCGCGCGAGGAAGCCGTCGCGCTCGCGATGCGGCGCAGTCCCGTGATCGCCGCCGCCGCGGCTCGCGCCGAAAGCGCGCGCGCGGAAACAAAGGCCGCGAAAGCGAGCCGGCTTCCGGAAGTGCGGGCGACGCTTACCGGATCGAGCTTTGACGTCCTCAACGGCGCCGACGACTATGATGTCCGCGCCGGCGTCAACATGAGTTACGATCTTTATGCGGGCGGCGCGCGCGGCGCGGCGATTTCCCGCGCGAACAGTTTCGCGGAACAGCAGCGCGCGGAGGAAGAGCGCGTCCGGCTTGAAATCGAACGCGAAGCCGCGATCGCCTTCGAGCGGCGCGAATCCGCGAATGAGCGTCTCGCCGCGCTTGAGGCGGCGCTCGTCGCCAACGCCGAGGCGCGTTCGCTCGTCGCCGAGCGCTTCCGCGCGGCGCGCGGCGATCTCCTCGACGTCATCCAGGCGGAGAACGACTGGTTCGAGGCGGGCGTCGCCTATCTCGCCGGCCTCGCCGATCGCGACATGGCTTCCTACGAGCTCATGGAGGCGACCGGCGATCTCTTGCGGTTCTTCTCGCCGCGCGATGAAGACAGGATGGCGGCGAATGAGTAGCGTATCGTCGATCATCCGGGAGATCGCGTCGACGGACCATTGGCTCAAAGGGCCGCTGCTCGCGAATTCGAAAGTCTACGGGCAGACGATTCTCGCGGCCTTCTTCGTGAATTTCCTGGGCCTCATCTCGTCGTTTTTCATCATGACGGTCTATGACCGCGTGATCCCGAACAATGCGATGGAATCGCTTGCCGCGCTGACGATCGGCGTTCTTTTCGCGCATCTTTTCGACTTCGTCCTGAAATCGCTTCGCGGCTATTTCATCGACGTCGCCGGCCAGCGCCTTGACGCGTCGGTCGGCGCGAAAGTCTTCGACAATTTGATGGCGATGCGCCTCGGCGCGCGCAAGGGCGGCGTCGGCGAGACGGCGGGCCTTGTGAAGGAGTTCGAGAACCTCCGCGACTTCTTCTCGTCGGCGACCTTGACGGCGATCGTCGACGTTCCCTTCATCCTCGTTTTCATCGGCGCGATCGCGGCGATCGGCGGGCCGATCGCCTTCGTTCCCCTGATCGGCGTTTTCGCGGCGATGATCGTCGCCCTCGTCACGCAGCCCCTCATCCTCAAGAACACGAAGGAGGCGATGAAGGAGGGCCATCTCAAGCACGCCGTCCTCATCGAAACGCTCTCGGGGCTCGAAACGGTGAAAAGCGTCGCGGCGGGCGACCTGATGCGACGGCGCTGGAAGACGGGCGTCCTAAAGCACGCCCGCATCGCGACGGTCGGCCGCTTCATTAATCAACTCGCGGTCAATTTCTCCGGTTTCGCGCAGCAGGGCGCGCAAGTCGGCGTCGTCGTCGTCGGCGTCTTGATGGTCGGCTCGCAGGCGCTGTCGATGGGCGGGCTCATCGCCTGCGTCATCCTGACGGGCCGCGCAATGGCGCCGCTCGCGCAGGTCGCGAGCCTTTTAGGGCGCGTCGCCGGCGCTCTTTCGTCCTACAAGGCGCTCGATGATCTGATGGCGGCGCGCTCCGAGATCGATCCGGCGCGGAACTATTTGCGGCGCAGCGACCTCGCCGGGCGCATCGAATTTCGCGACGTCTCCTTCGCCTATCCGGGGTCTGCGGCGAAAGCCCTCGACGGCGTCAGCTTCACGATCGAGGAAGGCGAGCGCGTCGCGGTGCTCGGCCGCAACGGCTCGGGGAAATCGACGATCATCCGTCTCGCGCTCGGCATTTACGAACCAAGCGAGGGACAGGTGATGATCGACGACACTGATCTTCGCCAGATCAATCCGTCGGACCTTCGCGCGCATGTCGGCGCAGTGCTGCAGGACGTCTGTCTTTTTTCAGGCTCGATCCGCGAGAACATCGCCCTCGGTCTTGCGAAAATATCGGATGCGGACATTCTCGAAGCCGCGAGGATCGCCGGCGTCCACGACTTCGTCGGCGCGACGGAAGCGGGCTACGACCAGCGTCTCGGCGAACGTGGAGAAGGGCTTTCCGGCGGCCAGCGCCAGTCGATCGCGCTCGCCCGCGCGCTCGCGTCGCGCCCACGCGTCCTTCTCCTCGACGAGCCGACATCGGCCCTTGACAGCCAGGCGGAAGCGGAAATGATCGCGCGCCTTCGCCGAGCGACGGACGGGCGGACGCTGCTTCTTGTCACGCACCGGATGTCGATGCTGAAGCTCGTCGACCGGATCGTCGTCCTTGACCGCGGCCGGATCGTCCTCGACGGCCATCCGAACGACATCATCCGGTCCATGACGACCGGCGCGCCGCGGACGATCGAAGCCGGCGCTGCGCCCACGGGCGAAAACGTCCGCGAACTTCCCGCGCCGAATCCAAGACGCATCAGGGCCGCCGAATGACGCTCGCATTGCCATCCGACGCCGACATCGATTCCGAGCTTCCGATCGAGCCGTCGCGGGCCGCGCAATATCTCCTTTATGCGATCTCCGGCCTTCTCTTCTTCGCGCTCGTTTGGGCGTCCTTCGCCAAGCTCGACCGCGTGACGCGCGGCGAGGGCAAATTCGTGCCGTCGAACCATCTGCAGCAGGTGCAATATCTCGAAGGCGGCATCATCAAGGAAATCCTCGTCAAGCCCGGCGCCGAGGTGAAAAAGGGCGACGTCCTCGTGCGCGTCGACCCGACGCAAGTGAGCGCGCAGATGAGCCAGGGCAAGGACGGCTATAACGCGCTCGCCGCGCGCATCGCCCGGCTTGAAGCGGCGGCGGCGGGAAGGCCGCTCGCCTTTCCGCCGGGCCTTGAGCGCGCAGCGCCCGACATCACGGCGAACGAAAGAAAGCTCTTCGACGCGCGGCAATCGGAGTTCGACTCGGCGCTCGCGGTCGAAGCGGGCAAACTCGCCGAGGCGGAAGCCGCGCTCGCCTATGCGATGGAAACGCTCGCGCTCGCGGAACAAGAACTCGCGATCGTCGCCCCGCTCGTCGCCAAGGGGATCGAACCGAAGCTCGAACTCATCCGCGCGCGCCAGCGCGTGGCGGCGGCGCAGGGCGAAAAGCGGAGCGCCGAAATCGCCGTCAAGAGCGCTGCGAGCGAAACCGAGCGCATCAAATCGACCTATTTCGCGTCGATCGCCGACGAGCTTGCGAAAGCGAAGGCGGAAATGAACGGGATTTCCGGAGAGCTGCCGGCGCTCGCCGACAAGGTCGCGCGCACCGACGTCAAGAGCCCGATCGACGGCGTCGTGCATCGCGTTCTCGTCGCGACGATCGGCGGCGTCGTGCAGCCTGGCCAGACGATCGTCGAGGTCGTGCCGCATGGCGACACGCCGCTTGTCGAAGCGAAAATCAAGCCCGCCGACATCGGCTTTCTTCGCGTCGGGCAGGCGGCGCGCGTCAAGGTCAGCGCTTATGATTCATCGACCTACGGCGCGATCGACGGAACGATCGAAACGATCAGCCCCGACGCGATCGAAAATGAAAAAGACGGGCAGCGGCATTTCCTGATCACCGTGCGGCTCGCGGACGAAGCCTTCAGGACGAAAGACGGCGCGCTTCCTCTGATGCCCGGCATGGCGGCCGAAGTCGACGTGTTGAACGGCAAGCGAACGGTCCTCGCCTATATGCTGAAGCCGATTGCGGAAGTCTCGAACAAGGCCCTGCAGGAAGATTGAAGGGTCGTTCGGCGGGCGGAACGGCGGCGGCGATTCTTCCCCGTTTTCCCCAGCGCCTTCACGCCGAAGTCTCCACAGTCCGCGAATCGTGATGGTGATTCTGGGGACGAAAGCCGTCCGAGCGGGCGTTGGCGCCCGCCTCGAACGGGCGCATGCAAACGAATTCCGTTTCCATTCGACGCCGACAGAGCCGGAGACTTCCATGGCCGACGCATCCGCCCCGAAATCATCGGAGATCAAGACCGGCCTTTTGACGCCGTCTTACGCCTACAAGCCGTTTCGCTACCCTTGGGCCTACGACTTCTGGAAGCGCCAGCAGCAGATCCACTGGATGCCGGAGGAAGTGCCCCTCGGCGAAGACTGCAAGGACTGGGCGAACAAGCTTTCCGACGCCGAGCGCAATCTCCTCACACAGATCTTCCGCTTCTTCACGCAATCGGACGTCGAAGTGAACGACAATTACATGGAGCGCTACGCCCGCGTCTTCAAACCGACCGAAGTGAAGATGATGCTCTCGGCGTTCTCCAACATGGAGACGGTGCACATCGCCGCCTACGCGCTCCTCCTTGAGACGATCGGCATGCCCGAGGCGGAGTTCACCGCCTTCATGGACTACAAGGCGATGCGCGACAAGCACGACTTCATGCAGAAATTCGGCGTCGAGACGAACGAGGACATCGCGCGGACGCTCGCGATGTTCGGCGCCTTCACCGAGGGGCTGCAGCTTTTCGCGTCGTTCGCGATGCTGATGAACTTCCCGCGCTTCAACAAGATGAAGGGCATGGGCCAGATCGTCTCGTGGTCGGTGCGCGACGAGTCGCTCCACTGCGAGGGGATGATCCGCATGTATCACGCCTTCGCGCGCGAGACGGGCTGCGTGACGAAGGCGGTCGCCGCCGACATCGTCGAGTGCTGCCGGACCGTCGTCGGCCTTGAGGACAAGTTCATCGACCTCGCCTTCGAAATGGGACCGGTCGAAGGGATGACGCCCGACGACATCAAGCAGTATATCCGCTACATCGCCGACTGGCGGCTCGGCCAGCTCGACCTGCCGAAGCTATACGGCGCCGCAAAGCACCCGCTCCCCTGGCTCACCGAGATCCTCAACGGCGTCGAGCATGCGAACTTCTTCGAAGCGCGCGCGACGGAATATTCAAAGGCGGCGACGC
>Ga0073934_10010639_pt1 | contig 11371 bp, 10 predicted proteins | sample LarsenN4metaG_FD_76834 | JGI IMG/M metagenome (GOLD analysis project Ga0073934, IMG submission 76834) | Hot spring sediment bacterial and archeal communities from British Columbia, Canada, to study Microbial Dark Matter (Phase II) - Larsen... ...
AACCTTCCGCTATGAGCTTTGATCCGAGGTTATCTCCACATCCCCGGCCACCACCAGCAAAATCGCCTCCCGATCATTGTCCATCAGCCCGGCAGACAGCAAAGTAGCGCGCCTCTTCAAGCCCTTCGCGGCTCAGCGCCGCCTCCAAAAGCTCGCCGCGTCTGGCATAACCGCCCGGCGTGCCCCACGAGCCTTCCGGCCAGAAGCGGTGACGGAGCAGCAGCCCCCGCCCCTGATCATCCTGTATCACCCCGGACACGCCGCCATACTGCCAGTAAAAGTCAAGGCATGGCCCTTTATAAACCCTTAAAATTACTGGTTGACTTAGAACAGGTGTTAAAGTACAATGCCGTTTGAACAACAATCATTGTGGGGAAAACTATGTGTGTGGGTGGTAATGCACCTTCCTTAAAACTAGATATCATGGGAGCGTGGATCGAAGCAGAATGGATTCCGCGCTATCCCGATCAAGCCCTGGAAACGATCATTATTTCTGAGTCGTGCATTCATGAGGATGTCCTTACCCGGTTTGATCCCGCTTTTGCCCTGCCAGAGGACTTCACCTTCGGCGGCTATGAGCGTATTGAGTGCCCGGCAGTCGTGCGCCTCCATAACGTGACCGGGATGGGCGAACTGTCCGATCACAGCGGGGCCTATATCTACCGTTTCCCGAACGCCAACACAGCCGAGACGATAGAAGTGCTGGTCATGTCCGCCTATTACCACGACGGCGGTTACTATATCGCGGCTGTCGCCTGTCTGCCCAAATCTTTCCTATCTGTCTGGACGGCCTTTTCGAACGAATGTGACCGGCTCTGGCGCGGGATGGAACCCACCGACAAGGTGATCATCGTCGGTGGGCGCTCGGCATCATTTGTGCCGACGGTGGATTGGGTCGATATCATCCTACCTGACGACCTGAAAACCGACCTGATGCAGGATGTCGAGTCGTTTTTCAGCAAAGGTATTGATATCTATCGGCGGCTCAAGCTCAAGCCGTTCCGCAAACTGCTGCTGGCAGGCATCCCCGGCACGGGCAAAACGATGCTGTGCTCGGCCCTGGCAAAATGGGCGCTGGACCAGACCTATCTGGTGATCTATGTCTCCAGCGCAGATAAAGAAGGCGCGGCCTTCTGGAAAATCGAATACGCGCTGTCGGTAGCGGCGGCTTCCGACCTGCCTACCCTGATCCTGCTGGAAGAATTGGATGCCTACCTGCGGGATGATGATGATAAGGCGCTGGTCCTCAATGTGCTGGACGGAGCCGAGTCGAAGGAAAATGATCAGGGCACGCTGCTGATCGCCACCACCAACTATCCCGAAGCCATTGATGCGCGCATCCTCAAGCGCCCCGGACGGCTGGACCGAATCTTCATCATCCCCGAAATCCGCAGCCGTGAAGAAGCGGAAAAGATGCTGCGCCACTACCTGGGCGACCTGTGGCGCGACGAGCATCGAAGCGTCGCCAGGGAGATGCTGGGATATCCGGGGGCGTTCGTGCGCGAGGTTGCCATTTATGCCATGACACAAATGGCCTTTTCCGGCCAGGAAGAACTGTCGCTGGCACTGCTCGAAGAGTCCTTCAACAGCCTGCTCGATCAGATCACCGCAAAAGACGATTTCCTGACTCAGCAGCGGGGCAACGGCTTTGGTTTCGCCGGGGCGATGGGGTAAAACTTCGTTCTATAAACGCGCGGAACTTCGGGTAGGCGGCGCGGCGATCATATCCCCAACAAAAAGCCCAACGCTGTCCATTGCCTTTGTGACCGATGGCGGCGGGCTGCGCCTATGTGAGCATAGGGTGTCATGCAGATCACGCTTGAAAACTCAGGGGTTTCGAGTCCGGCGCAAGAACAGACATCTGGTTCCAGGTCATCAAGTAACCAGGCGCTATGCAGCGAGGGAGGTTGTCCCGGCCCTGTTTTAGCTTTTCGCTAATTGCTAACCGCTTAATAGGCGTTTTTGTCTTTGCGGAAGAGCATCTGGAACAGCTGCCGCAGGATGATCTTGATATCCAGCCAGAGGGACCAGTTTTCCACGTACCACAGGTCGTACTTGGTGCGCTCTAGAATGGATGTGTCGCCACGCAGCCCGTTGACCTGCGCCCAACCCGTCATGCCTGCCTTTTCGCGGTGGCGTTCCATGTAGCGGGGAATGAATTCGCGGAATTTTTCGACATAATAAGGCCGCTCCGGGCGCGGGCCGACAAGCGACATCTGCCCGTAAAAGACATTGATCAGATTCGGGATTTCGTCCCAATTGGTGCGGCGCATGATTCGCCCAATACGAGTGACACGCGGATCGCCTGGCGTGGTCCAGCCCGGCCCGTTCTTCTCAGAGTCTTCGCGCATACTGCGGAACTTGATCATGGGGAAAGGCCGCCCGTCCAGGCCCATGCGCTCCTGGCAGAAAAACACGGGGCCGGGAGATTCCAGTTTGATCAGAATGGCGGTCAGGATCATGATGGGGCTGAGCATCACCAGCCCGGCAAACGCGCCGACGATATCCATGCCGCGCTTGAGACTGAGCTTCCAGCCGCGCAGCGCCACATCGCGCACCGACAGCATGGGCATCCCATTCAGATCATCCACCGTCAGGCCGCCGGCCATATACGCGAAGATGTCCGGGTAGACCTTGATGCTGACCTTCCCGCGCTGGCATTTGCTGACCAACTGGACCAGTTCGCGGTGTGAGGCTTCGGGCAGGGCAATGATCACTTCGTCCACTTCGTATTCGTCAATCAGTTCGGGTATCTGACCGGTAGTGCCGATGATTGGCACATCGCCGACCATAGCGCCCGGCGCGCCGTTCACCGCCCCCACGATGTTGTAGCCCAGCTGCGGCGACCAGCGGATTTTTTCGGCAATGGTGCGGGCCACTTCGCCGGAGCCGATAATCAACACGTTATCCCGCCCAACGCCCCTGCTCCGCAGCTGGGCTGTCAACTGGCGGTGCGTTTCACGTCCGATCACAACCAGACCGATACTGAACAACCAGGCGTATACGATCACGCCGCGTGGGTAGTCGAGTTCGAGCGCGCTGTTTTTGAAGGCCAGGGTTTCAAAGGCGATGGCGAGGAAAGTGCCAATCGAGACATTCTGCGCGATAGCATAGCCCTCGTCGATCCGGCTGACGGCACGCCGTTGGTGGTACATGCGCGCGAAATAGAACACGATCCAGATCGTGATCACGTGCACAAGCAGCATCGGGACATAGCTGGAAAAGGCCGGGGGATTCACCGGGCGGGCAGGCAGTGGCAGGCGTGCGCGGGCAAGATATCCCAGCGCAAAAGCCAGCGCCAGCATCCAGCCGTCAACCAGAAACAAGCTCGCCCGCACAAAGCCCCGCACCCGGCGTCCGGCTATGCGGAACCGGCGGGGCGTCGCAGATCGTGCCACAGCGGACGCCCCCCTCGCAGCAGCAGGCCCGTCAGAATCAGGCTGTGCAGCCACCAGGGAGTCGTCGCCCGGTAGTGTTTCCGGTAGAAGATCAGCATCGCCCGATAGAACTCGCGCTGTGCCCGCCGCGACTGGCGACTCGCCGCCCGCTTCACGTGGGTCACCTGCACGCGAGGATTGTACATCACTTTCCATCCGGCTTGTTTGATGCGATACGCCCAATCCAGGTCTTCTCCATACATAAAAAACGTTTCATCGAACAACCCGACGCGCTGGATCGCCTCGCGCCGGATGAGCATAAAGGCCCCCACCACCGAGTCCACCTCGGTTTCGATATCGGGGTCCAGATAGGTCAGATTATAACGCCCGAAACGGCGGCTGCGTGGAAACAGCTTTGACAGGCCGACCATGCGGTAAAAGCTGATCTCCGGGGATGGAAAACTGCGACGGCAGGCCAGATCGAGATTGCCATCCAACATCACCAGCTTAGGTCCCGCCACGCCTATAGTCGGGTCGGCGTCCATATAGGCGACCATCTCACACAAGGCGTTCGGCGGCAGCACGGTGTCGGGATTCAGTACCAGCGCATAACGGGGAGCCATATCGCTGCCCGCCTGATCAAAACCCAACAGCCGCAGCCCTTTGTTATTTGCCACCGTATAACCATCGTTGCTCTGGCTGGCGATCAGGTCTACGTCCGGGAATTCCTGGCGGACCATATCGGCGCTGCCATCGGGAGACGCATTATCCACCACGACGACCCGGTACGACAGATCGCCTTCCGAGGCGGCGATAGACTTCAGGCAGTCTCGCAGCAGATCGCGCGTATTCCAGTTAACGATGATAATGCCGACATCTAGCATGGTACTCACGTCCTGTGTGCCGGGTGATTTTACCGGAGACAGCACGGCAAATCAATTGGCTGATTTCCCAACCTTTAGCATATCCCACCCGTTAGCCATTAACTGGACGCTGACCTGACGGAAGCCTGACGTGCTACATCATCCCCGAATCGCGCGCCTTCCATTCCGCCGAGGGCAGCGAGAGCAGCGGTGCGCCGTGCAGCGCCGCCCGCATCGCCTCGCGGTCATCCCAGGGATATTCTACGCTGCCAAAACACATGCTTTGCTCGTGGCCCTTGCCACACGCGATCACCACATCGCCGCGCCGCGCCAATGAACACCCAAACGCGATGGCCCGGCCCCGGTCCATGACTCGCCAGAACGTCTCACCCTCATGTCCTCCCCGGCTGATACAGCCCATCGCCATTTCGTTGAGGATTGCGGCCAGAGACTCGGTGCGAGGGTCTTCGGCGGTCAGGATGCACAGATCGGCCAGTTCCATGCCGACCTCAGCCATCATACGGCGCTTCTCCCGATCCCGTAGCCCTGCGCTGCCAAAGATAGCGATCACCCGTCGATCTGGGGCAATCATCGTCCGGGCCGCTTCAAGCGCCTTGCGCAGCGCATTAGGGGTATGCGCAAAATCCACAATCGCCAGAAAATCCTGCCCCTCGTCAATACGTTCCATGCGTCCGGGGATGAGCGGCAAAGTATAAATGCCATCAAAAATCGCGTGGCGCAGGCGTTCGGGATCGTCGCGGATGATGGCCGAAGCTGTCGCAATCGCTGCCAGCATATTCGAGATATTAAATGCCCCGACCAGCGGCGATTCGACGTGCTGCCGCAGACCATCCGGCCCGACGGCCATGAATCGAGTGGCGTCCGGCGCATATTCAATATCCTCGGCGCGTACATCCACTGGGTAGAGCGGGTCGAGCGCATAGAGCAGCACCTCATCCACACCCGTCGCCATCTGCCGGAACAGGTCGGCGCTCGGATCGTCGGCGTTGATGACCGCCACTTTGGGCACGTCCGGCTTGCGGTAAGCCAGCGCGGTCATCTCGAACAGCATGGATTTATCGCGGCGATACTGTTCCCAGGTCCCATGAAAATCGAGGTGCTCGTGGGTGACATTGGTAAGCACGGCCACATCGAATTCCACGCCGTTCACACGGCCCTGAGCCAACCCATGTGAGGTGACTTCGAGCACAGCATGAGTCAGCCCGGCCTCGACCATCTTCGCCAGATACATTTGAATTTCGTGCGCGGGCGGGGTAGTGACATGCAGCCCGGTTTCGAGTTCTTCGTCACCGATGACCGCATTCACCGTCGAGATCAGCCCGGTGGGGATGCCCGCCGACAGCAGAATGTTATGGATCAACGTGCAGGTCGTGGTTTTGCCGTCCGTGCCCGTCACGCCGATCACGGTCAGTTTGCGGGATGGGTAACCATGATAGGCCGACGCGATCAATCCCAGGACGCTCATCGCATATTTGACCTGGGCATACGGAACCGGGCAGTTCACGTCCTCCGGCGGATACTCACCGACCACCGCCACCGCGCCGTTTTCCACCGCCTCTGGGATCAGATCGTGCCCGTCGAAATTCGCGCCGCGCCGCGCCAGGAACACCCCGCCCGGCTGGACAGTCTGCGCATTTTCGCTGATGGGCGCGGTGATCTCCACGTCCTCATCGGGCGGTATGATCACATTCGGGATTCCGGCAAGTAAATCGCTGAAGTTCATGGCGGCCTCAAGTCGTGATAATCAAAAGATATAAGCGCATGATTATTGTAGCCCGCTTGGAAAAAAGACCAAACCGGCGGGGGTGGGTAGAAAATAAAAATGCCGGAGGGAATTACGCTCCGGCAGGTGCTCAGGTGTTAATGATTACTCCCCTGTCTGCACCAGCAGTTCAAATTCACAGTCCTGATCATAGTCCCCACGTTCGACCTTAAAAATGTAGAAACCAGCCGTTGGAAAAACCGCTTCAACATTAATGGCAGTAGCCCAACGGTTAGTTGAAAGTGAGAGGTCGGGATATTCCCGATTACGAATACTCAGTAATGGAGTGCAAGAACCACTCATCTGTCGAATAGATATCTTTGTCTCTTGTTCTTCGTCACTTTGCAACGTGTAATCTACCGGGTCTTGGTCATCGTACAAAGCTGTTCATTCGTGATGGTTCCTTGCTGATCTTCTCCATACTAACGAGGCTATCAGAAGCGCTCGCGCCAGTGTGCATTTCATAATCTTCCGCCTCAAGTATAATGAGACACAAAAGTAGAGGCGGTTGATTCATGTACCAACCGCCCCTACCGTATCATTCACTCAAAATTCGAGGTAAAAAATGGCCTACCGCAGCCGCCCGGACAGCGCGATCAGGTCGCCGCGCACACTGCCATCCACCACGCGGTCCCCGGAGCGTAACACCAGCCCGCCCAGGATATCCGGCTCGACATGATATTCGATATCCCGCGCCCCGGTGATGCGGGCGATCTCGGCCTGCTCGTCGGGGGAGAGCGGCACGGCGCTGGTCACTTCGATCCGCTCGCCGAGTCCCTTCGCCTCACCCGGCCCACCCGCAAAGAACCGTTTGAGCACTTCGCGCCGGCGGTTCTGATCCAATGACTCGCCGACCAGACGTTCAGCGGCGGCCATCGCCAGGGTGATGATCTGTTCGCGGGTATCGGCCAGGATGCGGTTGCGCTCCTCTTCGGCCTGACTGCGAGCCTGCGCCCGGCGTTCTTCGGCTTCCCGATTGGCCTCGCGGATCATCTGCTTGACCTGCTCCTCACCGCGCTGCCGGGCCTCGTCGATCAACCGCTGCGACTCGGTGCGCGCCTGGGCCAGAATCCGATCCCGTTCGCGCTCGGCGTTTTCGCGGGCCTGTTCTGCCGCCCGCGCATCTTCCAGCCCTCTGGCGATGCGTTCCTGACGCTCATCCAGCATATTCAGGACACGCGGCCAGACAAAGCGTGCCAGCAGGAAGAAGATGATTCCGAAGTTCAAAATCTGAAAGAGTAAAAACCCCAGATTAATACCTAATGCTTCCATACTGTTTCTCCTGCCGCCCGGTTAGAGCACGAACAGGATGATCAGGGACACGACCAGCGCGTAGATCGCGACTGCTTCGGCAAACGCAATGCCCAGGATCATGTTCGTGATAATCTGGCCGGACGCATCCGGGTTTCGTCCAATGGCGGTCAACGCGCCCTGGACAATCAGACCGATGCCGATGCCCGGCCCGATCACCCCGATCATCGCCAGTCCAGCGCCAATCGTCTTCAACGCATCAATAAATTGATCACCCGTAACCTGCATGTATTCCTCCTGCTGTGAGTCGGTTGATATTAAAAAGCGCTATCGCTTGATTACTCATGTGTCTCGTGCGAGTCATCGTGCCCGTGCCCCTGCATCGCCATAGACGCAAAGACCAGCAGCAACATCCCAAAGACGAACGCCTGGATGACCCCCACAAACAGTTCAAACCCATACACGAACATCGGCAGCAGTGCCCCGGCCAGGAAGGGAATCACGAACAGAAGCACCTGCCCGGCGAAGATATTGCCGAAAAGACGGAAGCCAAAGCTGAGAATACGCGACAGCTCTGAGATGATCTCCAGGAACCCAACCACGAAATCCATCAAGCCCATAGGCCGCTTGCCTGCGTTTTCGAGCGCCGGAGTGTTGATAAACTTGGTGAAATAGCTGATTCCCAGCGTGCGGATGCCGAAAAACTGCACAGCCAGCACTGCGATCAGCGCCAAGCCCAACGTCAGATTCAGGTCGGTGGCGGCGGCACGGACGAATGGCGTCACGACATGGAGATTATCATTCACATCAGCTTCACCTACGCCAGCTTCTGGCTCAACTTCCTCATGCTCAACGCCTTCTTCTTTGGCATGGCAGGCTTCATAGTCGGCTTCGGTAGCCTTTTCACCTGCATCCAGGGGTTCGGTCACTTTGAGGAACGCGCCGTCCGCCGGGTAGCCGCTGAAACCTTCTTCTGCGCAGTGCATAATGCCCACACTGTCCACACCAGGGATCAGTTCCAGCCAGTTGGCGGCCAATACGAAGATAAAAATCGTCGCCATCAGCGGGAAGATTTTGCGGGCGTTGGGGCCAGCCGTAGATTTGGCAAGGCCATAGAGCGCATCGGTGAGCACCTCAAACAGACCTTGCAAGCGCCCCGGCACTTCCTTCAGATGGCGTGTGGCTCCAAACGCAAAGAGCAGCACGACCATATCGGCCAGCAGCGTGCCGATGATCGTATTGGTGATCGTAATCCCCGTGCCAAAACAATCCTCGCAGAGTTTTTCGCCGGGAACCGAGATCACGGGCAGCGCCATCGCAATGCCATTATCGGGCAGCAGGATAAAAGGAATCCACACACAAAATATGGCTCCGGCGATCACGATTGCTAAAAAGATCAAACATCCTTTCAAGGGCCATTCTCCTTTGAACGTTGTGCAGCCGAAGAATGTAATTTATCCGTCGTCGACGGTGTGATTCTGGAAGTCGTGGACAGCACCATGCGTACCATTATATACAGGCTGACGGGAATGCTCAGCAAGACCAGGACCAACGTGAACACCGGGTGCGTATTGAGCCGTGAATCCAGAAACACCCCTGCAAACAGCGCCATGAAGATCATGATCACGGTGGCGCAGCCCGCCTGCCCCGCGACGGCCGCCAGGGCCATGTTGCGGATATAATCACCTCGCTGGTCTTTCTGATTCATCTTCATGGTCCTGCGTATGGCCCAATACAGGCCGATGGGTACACCCAATAAGAGCAGTGCGGTGCTGAATACCGGGTGCAGGTCCAAGAGTTGGAAATCCAACAGCAGCCCGATACCTGTCGCCAGGAGCACGATGATCAGCGCCGAACAGCCCGTTTCCCCGGTGATGGTTTGGAGAGCAGCGTTGTGTGGCGTTCGTTTCATCCCTGAATTCCTGCTGCGCGTCCACCGGGGAGGAACGATGCAGTCCCCCATGTCAAATAGCACCATGATCATGTGCTTTATTGCACAAGCGTAACAAAGTCGCCTGTAAATGTCAAAAAATAATCTTCAAAAACGCCTTTTTTATTGATTTCTAACGGAAATTTGATACAGACCTGGAACGACTCGACTCCTCGGCGCATCTAACAAAGATAGCAATTAGCGGTTAAGCCAATCGCTCATGGCTAACCACTCAGGTAGATTTTCGAGGAGTATGGTGAAAGATGCCACGATTTGATGCGCCGCTCAACACCAACGATCAGAGCTTTGATCGCGTGCTCAACGCCGGACTACCCGTTGCCCTGGTGATATCGAATGGGGCAGGCTTGAATGAATCGCTTGAGGAAACGCTGCGGCAGGTCGCCAAAGATGACGCGGGCCGGCTGCTGGTAGCCCGGCTGAATGCGTCTGAAAATCCAGAGACGGTGAAACGGTTGAATGCGGGTGTGCCGCTGCTGATCCTGTTCCGCGATGGGCATGAAGTTTCGCGCACCTCGACCCTATCCTCACAGGCATTTCGGGAGCAGGTGGCCTATTTACTGGGACGCGGCCCGCGCCCAGCACAAGCGCAGTCCAATGGAGGGCCGCAGGCCCACGCCAAGCCCGTTGTGGTCACAGATGAGACCTTCCAGAATGAAGTCCTGGGCAGCGATCTCCCGGTGCTGGTTGATTTGTGGGCGGCATGGTGCGGCCCCTGCCGGATGATAGCGCCGATTGTCGAAAAGTTGGCGGGCGAATATAGTGGGCGGCTGAAGGTTGCCAAGCTCGATGTAGACGAAAATCCCGGCACAGCTATCAGCTACCAGGTGCAAGGCATTCCGACGCTGCTGTTCTTCCGGGGCGGCAAACTGGTAGATCGAATCGTTGGCGCAGCGCCGGAACCGATGCTGCGCGCCAAAATCGAGTCGGTGCTGAGAGGGTAATGGATTATTCTTCAATCCCAGTTTTCCTCAGCCAGCAAAAATTCATCTTCGGGCAGCGTGATCCAGAGCGCTTCGGTTTCTGCTAACCGGTAGGGCGTGTGGGTGATATCTATCGTCGTGTCGGACTCCAGATCATAGAGATCGATGTCGCCTGGGGACGCTGTTCTGGGCTGGCTTGTACTACAGGCATGGTGTTACTCCTTTGCCCAGGTATACATTGTTTTTTGCATCCTCATTTTCTCGTATAAGACGACGGATCTAATCATCAGACCAACAGTAAGCTATGCTTCTGGGCAGCAGGCTGATGGATCGCATCGCGGATGCTATCGGTGGATGGGCGTAGGAACTCCGGCGGCCAATCGTCTCTCTCTCGTATTACCCAGAATCATGATTCTATTGTTATATCTATAACAAGAGAGACATGCCGTCTCTGGGGTACAAGGAGAGATCACTCATGGTTAAAATGGTCCTCAAACACAAGCTTTTGGTCGTTATCAGCCTGGCGGTGGTTGTCCTGACAATGGCCCTGCCCACAATGGTATCGGCGCAGGGAACTACAACCTGCCAGATCAGCATCTTGATGGAAGATTCCCTGATTCTGCGCAACAGCCCGTCGTTCGGCTCCGGCGTCACTACTACGCTGGTACGCGGCGAGTTTGTCTGCCTGATCGGACGGAACTCCAACACAACATGGCTGCAAGTGGCGCGGGGTGGAGTGGCGGCAGGATGGGCACCCGCCAACGCATTTTGGGCGACAGTTCCATTTACCGTTTTACCCGTCACCGATGGAACGGTCACTCCGCCACCTGTCCAACAGACCTATGTGGTGCAGCGTGGGGATACCGTCTACAGCATATCACGGCGGTTTGGGGTGACGATCCCGGCGCTGGTCGCGGCCAACAACATCGGCGCGAACTTCCTGATCTTCGCGGGGCAAACCCTGATCATCCCCGGCGCAGTCACGCCGCCTCCGCCGACACAGCGAACCTATGTGGTCCAGCGGGGTGATTTCCTGGTGCGCATCGCCAACCAGTTTGGTCTGCATTGGCGCACATTGGCAGCGGCTAACAATATCCAGTCGCCCTACATTATCTATCCGGGGCAGGTGCTCGTCATTCCAACAGGATAAACCCACGCGGGTTCCTGGCCGGGAACCCGCATGGTCATTCTGCTACACTGGCGCTGACGAGGCGGGGTGCTGGGCA
>Ga0073934_10010640_pt1 | contig 11370 bp, 9 predicted proteins | sample LarsenN4metaG_FD_76834 | JGI IMG/M metagenome (GOLD analysis project Ga0073934, IMG submission 76834) | Hot spring sediment bacterial and archeal communities from British Columbia, Canada, to study Microbial Dark Matter (Phase II) - Larsen... ...
CCCGGTGCGACCTTGCGCTCCCCCTCTCGGATCATGCGGGGTACGACGACCTGTTGCGGTTGGTCGACCAAGTGGCCCCGCGCCGTGTGCTCACCGTGCACGGATTCGCCGAAGAATTCGCGGCCGACCTCCGCGCCCGCGGGATCGAGGCGTGGGCACTCGAAGGACGCAACCAGCTCGACCTCCCCCTGCGGATCGCCGGTCCGTCGGCCACGGCCCCCGGACCCACCCCGGATCGCCCGGAACACGAAGCTTCACCGCAGGGGCCGCTCGATGGTTTCGGCACGCTCTGCGAGAGCCTGGCCGCCACCACTTCCCGCCTCCGCAAGATCGCACACCTCGCGGCATTCTTGGGAAACCTCGAACCCGCCGATCTCCGCCGCACCGTCGCCTGGGTCGCAGGGAACCCCCTGCCCGGACGCGCGGGCCGCCCGCTCCAGACCGGCGGCGCCCTGCTCCGGAGGGCGGTCGCGGTCGCGGCGCGCCTGCCCGAGGCGGAAGTCCGGGTCGCGACCCGACGCCTCGGCGACACCGGCCTGGCCGCACGGGAGTTACTCGTCGGCCGGACCCGACCGGAGCCTTGGAGCTTCGCCGCGACCGAGGAGCTTTTCGAGGCGTTGGCCGGCGCGCGCGGCCCGGTGGAACGCACTGATCTGCTCGGGACCGCCCTTGCACGCATGGCTCCCGGCGCGGCATGCGCGGTCGTGAAGGTGCTGGCCGGCGATCTCCGCATCGGGTTGCAGGAGGGGCTGGTCGAGGAAGCCATCGCCCGGTTCTCCGGCGCACCGATCGAAGCGGTGCGCGAAGCCGCCATGCTCACCGGCAACGCCTCCGAGACCGCACAACTCGCCCGCGAAGGTCGGCTCGCCGACGCCACCCTCGTCCCGTTCAGGCCGATCCGCGTCATGCTCGCAAGCCCGGAACCCGACGCGGAAGCCGTGCGCGCCCGGTTCGGCGCGGCCTTCTGGATCGAGGACAAGTTCGACGGGATCCGCGCCCAGATCCATGCCGCGGGCGGACGTGCCGCCCTCTACTCGCGCGATCTCAAAGAAACCACCGGCGCATTCGAAGAAATCGCGCGCGCCGCGGCGGGGATCGGACGCGACTTCATCGCGGACGCCGAGCTGGTCGGGTTCGAGGAGGGGCGGGTGCTGGCCTTCGACCGGCTGCAGCGGCGGCTCGGGCGTCGCGGCGCCGATCTTTTTCTGCCCGCCGATGTGCCGGTGCTCTGCATGGTCTTCGACCTGCTGTGGCTCGACGGGGTTTCGCTGCTCGAGCGCCCGCTGCGCGAACGCCGCGCCGCCCTCGAATCGGTGGAATGGCCTCCGGGCTTCCGACCCGTGGAGATCCGGCCCGCAAGCGATCCATCGGAAATCGACACGGCGTTCGATGCGGCTCGCGCCCGCGGGAACGAAGGCCTGATCATCAAGGACCCCGCGAGCCGGTACCAGCCGGGGCGCAGGGGGTTCTCCTGGATCAAACTCAAACGCGCGCTCGCCACGCTCGACGCCGTGGTCGTAGCCGCCGAGTGGGGACACGGCCGCCGCCACAAGGTGCTCAGCGATTATACGTTCGCCCTGCGCGATGGCGCGGGGGCTCTGCGTGTGCTGGGAAAAGCATACAGCGGGCTGACCGACGCGGAGATCACGGAGCTGACCGCGCACTTCCTGGCCCGCACACGCGCCGTGCGCGGACGCAAGCACGAGGTCGAACCGGATGTCGTGCTCGAGATCGCGTTCGACGCGATCCGCGAAAGCCCGCGGCATGACAGCGGTCTCGCCCTGCGTTTCCCGCGGATCGCCCGCATCCGCACCGACAAAACCCCCGCCGACATCGACACGGTCGAGAACGCCCGCACGCTCCTGCCCAAGCGCGGGGAGTGAGCCTGCGCGCCAAGCGGAAGGCTTGAGGTCGGGTCCTTCGGGAACACACAGTGTCACCCCGCGCCTCTATTGCGCTCCCCGATCCGCCGTGGATACTCGCCGTATGAGCCCTCGCATCCTCCGGCGAGCCGGGATCTTCGCCGCCCTGCTCACCATGGGAACACTCCTCCCCGCCGCACCAACGCCCGCACCGGAAGCTCCGCCGCCAAGTCGGCCCACCGCCCTCGCCGAACCCCCGCTCTGGCCGATCGGCCTGCGGCTTCCGGATGCGTTGCTCGATGCCAAGGCCGCCGCAAAAACCGATCGCCCGGCCGATGTGTGGGTCTGGACGCCGCCCGGCGCGAAGCGGGTGCGGGCACTCCTGCTCGTGGTGAACAACACCGATTCGAAGAACTTCCACGAATACGCCGCGCTCCGCGCCGCAGCGACGCGCCACGAAGCGGCCGTGATCTTCTTCCGCGCTTTCCACACCGGCATTGAGTATCATCACCAGAAACCGACCGAAACGCCGCCCACCGCTCCCGGAAATATCCTCGCGGTGCTGCGATGGATCGCCGGGGAGACCGGGATCGCCGAGATCGAGCACGCGCCCTGGATCACTTTCGGAAAGAGCTCGAGGGGCGAATTCCCCTTCCGGATGGGCTGGCTGTACCCCGAACGCACGATCGCCGGGATCACCTATCACGGCGAATCCCCCACGTGGCCCATCCCCGCTTACGCGAAGCCGCAGGACCAGACGATCCTGTACGTCTGCGCCAACGGACAGGAGGAATGGGACGGAACCTGGTACCGTCATGTCCGGCCGAGCCTGCTGAACTACCGGACTCGGACCGCTTGGCTGCCGCACCAGGTGGTCGGCTACGGAGTCGGTCACGGCAACTATACCGACGCGCACGGCAAACCGGGCTGGGGCCAGCCGGTGCCGGAGGGAACAACGAGCGTTTTACGGATCTGGGATTACCTCGCCCTGTTCACCGACAAAGCACTCACGCTCCGGCTGCCGCGGGAGGGTTATCCCACCCGCGCCCCGCTCACGCTCCGCCCGCTCGATCCCAACTCCGGGTACCTGATCCATCCCCGCGCCATCGAGACGCTCCTCGCGCTCCCGTGGATGGCCCTCCGCTCCGGCGAGGGAATCCACCAGACCATCCCGTGGCCGGACGAGAAGCATCCGGTGCTCGACACCGAACAGGGACGGATCGCGCCGGAACTTCTGATCCGCCGCGCCGCAGCGGTTCCGGAGGCGAACCGGACCGGGTACCTCTGGATCGCCGACCGCGAGATGGTCGAGGCCTGGCTGCAGCTGCACAACGTCAAGAGTCTTCCGGTGCCAATCCCCGAGTAACCGAACTTCACCATTGCCGCCAGTGATCTCGAAACGCTCCTCAAAGGCTCTGACATCGCCCCCAAGACCACCGGCATTTTAACCTCCTTGGAGCTCAGTATCGGATTCCCGAGGATTTTCAGGTCTCATCTGTCGGACGAGGGGGCAACGAACGTCCGATCACACACTGTGACCGCATTGGAACGAAGCGTCGGTGCCCGCCCTTACGCCTTGACCGAGCAGGGCGACACCATGCTCTCGAGCGTTCCTTGGCGGTTCCAACTCCCCCTCCAGGGTCAAGAGAGGAGGCGGAGATGGAGGCCCGGGAAGGAGCGAAATCCGGCGTCGAACGTCACGAGCTCGAGGCCGGCCGCTTGCGCGACGGCGGCGAGCCAGGCGTCGGGCCAGCGCCTAGGGGAAGCCTGGAAAGGCTCCGTGAAACGCCGGAACGTGGTCTCCACGCCGGGCGGTTCCGGCAGCCAGTAGAACCGGTCATCCCGGAGGATCGCGTCCCAGGTGCTCTAGGCCGCGGTGCCGGTCTGCACAGCGGAACCCATCACCGCCGGGTTGTTGAGCAGGCGCAACAGCCCCGTCTGCACCATGCGGCCGAGGGCGATTTCCTGCTTACCTGAAACCGTGCTGAGCCACTGCGAAGCTGTGGGATGGTCGGCGTGCGCGCCATCCACCAGAGCGAGCAACACGTTAATGTCGAGCAGGGCCGGCATGGTGCAGATCGATCTCGTCATCCATTCGCTCGATCGCGGCCCGCACGGTGTCGCGAGTGAGTGGCGGACGGCCAGGATCGGCCGGGATGAGCGGGAACTGGGTGCGGCGGGGTGCCGCGGTCGGGACCGCAGGGCGCGGATCGACGAGGAGCCGCCGGAGCGACTCGGCGATCATGTCCTTGAGGGGAACGCCGTCGAGCGCGGCACGCGCCTTGGCCTGACGAAAGAGTTCATCGGGGATCTCGACGGTGGTTCGCATTTAGGCATGTTCGCACATTCCTGCCTGGGGTCAACGCTCAAGCCATCTCTGGTGACTCGCGAATCCGCCCAAAGAACCCCTCGCGCTAATGATTCGGTCCCGCGAGGATCGCATAGCGATGGGCCTCTCCCCGAATCTCGCGCAGGCGGCCGGTGTCACCACGCTGTGTACGCTCGTGTGCATCCTCGTGCCCTGGTGGCCGCGGGTGGCCCGGGAGGATCGCCGCTGGCTGTTGCTGATCCTGCTGCTGATGCTCCCGATGAACGCGCTGGTGTTCCATGCGCTCCGCGTCCCGCTCGACCGCTGGCTGGCCGTAGCCTGTGCCGAAACCGGCGGCGTACCCGGCTGGGTCCGCCTCCTCTACGCGCCGCTCACCGAGGAACCGGCGAAGCTCTGGCCTTTCCTGATCCCCTGCTTCCGCCGGCGCCTGCATGCCGGGAATCTCGCGCAGGCCGCAGTGGCGATTGGCGTCGGGTTCGGCATCGGTGAAGCCTGGAACGTCGCGGCGCTGCTCTCCGCGTCCCCCGCGCTGCACGGCACCCCGTGGTACGGGCTCGGCGGGTTCATCGGCGAGCGCCTGCTGGTGTGCGTGGTCCATGCCGGGCTGGTCGCGGCCGCGCTCCACTTCGTGGTCGTCCGGAAAACCCCCGGCCGCGGGGTGGCTCTCGCGATGGCGCTACACGCGCTCGGCAACGCCCCGATCCTGCTCCTCTCCGCAACGGGACTGACCCCGGAAACGCGGACGCTGATCCTCGGAATCTGGGTCGCGCTCTTCGCCCTGGCGATGGGCGCGATCATCGCCGCGGTGGGATACGGGACGGCTGGTGCGAGAAACTCTTCCCCGGCACCGCGCGCTGCCCCGGCTGCGGCGAAATCTACCGGCGCCCTCTCTTCCGCATCAATCTCCTCACCCACAGCATCGAGCGTTGCCCGCTCTGCAAGCGCTGGCACCGGATCGGCGTTGCCCCAGAACGCCCGGAGCCGTGAGTGCGGAGGACGCAAGAGCGCCGGTCACGGCAGCCGGACCTCGGCACTCGGAACCGCTTTGCCGAGCCCGACCTCGACGGCCGCGCCGTTCTCCGGGGCCACCGAATACCGCCCGTGAAACCCACGGAACCGGACCGTGCCGGACACATCGGTCCGGAGCGCGAGATCGGTGGTCCATTCGCGCCCGAGCAGGTCCTCAAAGATCCGGCGGCCCGCGGGCAGCAGGTTCCAGTCCGCATCCACGAGCGCGGCGTCACGCCCCATCCAATGGGCATTCTCCCAAAAACCCCAGATCAGGATGGCTTCGACGGACGGGTGGGCGAACCCGACGCGGAAGAGGGCTTCGAGCGCGTCGGCCTTGCGGGCTTCGTCTTTTGTTTTGGCGCTGATCTCGGTGAGGTGGATCGGCAACCCCAGGGCGCCGAGTCGGCCGAGGCGCTTGCGGATGCCTTCCGGATCGAGGCGGTCGCCGCTGCGGCGCTCCACCAGCTCATCCTCCGCCGAACCGAGCTCGCCCGCGAGCCGTTCCGAGGCATGTTCCTGGATGCCGATCCCCCCGACCGGCGCGCCCGCCTCGCGCAGCGAAGCGATGAGCTTCAGGTAACGCTCGGTGCGCGCGTCGGAATCGAGGATGTGATACTCGTTGACGAAGAGCGGCGTGTCGGGATCGGCGGCGTGCGCGCCCTTGAAGATCTCCGCATCGATCCCCGGCCGGATGGTCTGGGAAAAGTGCTGACCGTCGAGCATCTCGTTGTTCACATCCCAGGCGACGAGCTTGCCGCGATACCGCTCCGCCATCCGCTGCACCTGGCCGAAGGCGAGCGGTTCGAGCTCGGGTCCGGGCAGGGCGCGCGCCCATTCCGGAAGGAACTTGGTCTTGGCCCAGAGCAGACAATGCCCGCGCAGGGCCAGCCGATGCTCCTTCGCGAACGCCACGAGCGCATCGGCCCGTGCGAAATCGTACGCACCGCGCTGCTTCTCGACGTGGTACCACTTCATCGAGTTCTCATCGACGAGCCCGGAGAAATGGGTCGCCAGGAAGGCGCGATACCGCTCGCCATCCGCATCCTGCGCCAGCAAGCGTCCGGTCGCCACAGCCGTGCCGAAAAGGAACGCATGCCTCACCAGTCGCACGCGGATGGGATGGTCGGCGAGCGGCCGCCCGGCCGCATCGCGGACGGTCAGCGTAAAGTTCCCTCTGCGATGGGTTTCGATCCCGCGCGCGGAGGCGGCGCGCCAATCCCCTTCGGACTGGATCGGAGCGGAAACGTTAGGAGGAGGGGGATCGGAGGCCATGGCGAGGGAGGGGAACAGAAGGAGCGCCGCGAGGAGCGAAGCGGCCGGGGAGCGGGGAGATGAAATCGGCATCGCGAGGGGGTGGCGGCAGCTCGGGGTTAGAAAAAGGAGAGCTGCGGCTTCGGCGCGTCGTCCGTCCCCGCGTCGCGCGGGGTCCGCGCCTTGCGCGGCGCGGACGCGTGTTCGGCGAGGACCGGTTTGCCCTCGGCGCTGAGCTCGGCTTTCTCCAGGTTGCCGAGGATCTCCTTGGCGCGTGCGATGAGTTCGTCGGGCAATCCTGCGAGCCGCGCCACCTGGATCCCGTAGCTTTTGTCGGCACCGCCCTTCACGATCTTGTGGAGGAAGATGATCTGGTCGTTCCACTCGCGCACGGCGACGTTGTAGTTGCGCACGCCATCCCGTGTGGTCTCGAGATCGGTCAGCTCGTGGTAATGCGTCGCGAAGAGCGTCCGCGCCCGGATCCGGTCGTGCAGGAACTCCGCCACGCTCCAGGCGATGGAGAGTCCGTCGAACGTCGAGGTGCCGCGCCCGATCTCGTCCAGGATCACCAGGCTGCGCTCGCTAGCGTTGTTGATGATGTTGGCGGTCTCGTTCATCTCGACCATGAAGGTCGATTGGCCGCGCGAAAGATCGTCGCTGGCGCCGACCCGCGTGAAGATGCGATCCACGAGGCCGACCTTCGCCGCCTTGGCCGGCACGAAGCTCCCGATCTGGGCCATCAGCGTCAGAAGCGCCACCTGCCGGATGAAGGTCGATTTCCCGGCCATGTTCGGGCCGGTAATGATCAGGAGACGGTTGGCTTCACCATCGAGCAGCACGTCGTTCGGCACGAACTTCTCCGCGGTGAGATTTTGGTCGAGCACCGGGTGCCGTCCCTCCTCGATCGCGAGAGCCAGATCGTCGCGCAGTTCGGGACGGCAGTACCCGTACAACCGGGCGGTCTCGGCCAGTGAACAGAGCGCGTCGGCCTCGGCCACGGCGGAAGCCGTCGATTGCAGCGCGTCGAGATGCTCGAGCACCGCACCGCGCAGCTTCAGGAACAAGTCGTACTCGAGGTTCCGCGCACGTTCGTCGGCGCCAAGGATCTTCGCCTCCACCTCCTTGAGCGCGGGCGTGATGAACCGCTCGCCGTTCACCGTGGTCTGCTTGCGCGTGTAATCGTCGGGGACGCTCCCGAGGTTAGCCTTGGTGATCTCGATGAAATATCCGAACACCGAGTTGTACCGGACCTTGAGCGACTTGATCCCGGTCCGCTCGATCTCCTCCTGCTGGAGCCGCGCGATCCAGTCCTTGCCCTCCGTTGAGGCGCGCCGGAGCTCGTCGAGATCGGGGTCGAACCCGTCGCGGATGAGCCCCCCTTCGCGGAGATGCGCGGGCGGTTCGTCGACAAGCGCCTCGCGCAACCGGACCACGAGGTCGGGGAGCGGATGCAACCGCGCCCCGATGGCGCGCGCGAGGTGTCCGGGATCGGGCTCCGGCACGGTCAGCATCGGACGCGCGGCGAGCGCCTCGAGCGAGGCCTGCAGATCGGGGATCTGCTCGAGCGAAACGCGCAGCGCCTGGAGGTCGCGCCCGTTGCCCGAAGCCTGGCTGAGACGTCCGACCGTCCGCTCCACATCGCGGATCGAACGGAGCGCATCGCGGAGCTGGCTGAGCAGGAACGGTTCGGCGAGCAGGTCGGCGATCATCTGCTGGCGCGCCTCCAACGCGGCCCGGTCGCGCAGCGGATGCAGGATCCAATCGCGCAGGCGGCGCCCCCCCATCGGAGTGACCGTGCGGTCGAGCGCGGCCAACAGGCTGGTGTTGCGCGCACCGCGGGACGCCACCAGCTCGAGGTTGGCCTGGGTCGCGGCATCGACCTCGACGAACGCGTCGGAGCGATAGACGCCGAGTCGTGTGAGGTGGGTGACCTGGCGCCGGAGCTGTTTGAGATAATGGAGCAGCGCGCCGGCGGCGCACAGAGCGGCGGTGAGATGCGCGCAACCGTAGCCGTCGAGCGATTGCACCCGGAAATGCTCTTTCAACGCGAACTCGGCATGGTCGGGCAGAAACGCGTAGCCGTCGTGCGGCTGCAGCCCGGAGAGACCAGGGAACGCATCCGGATCCTCATCGCTCACCAGCAGTTCGGCCGGGGCGATCCGGGCGATCTCGTCGGCCAACGCGGTATCCGACGCAAGCTCGGTGACGCGGAACTCGCCGGTGGTCAGATCGACATGGGCCAGCCCGATCCGCGTTCCCGCGCCGGTCTTGAGCCGATGGGCGGCAGCGAGGAAATGGTTGCGGTTGGATTCGAGCAGGTTGAGGTCGGCGACGGTGCCCGGACTGATGATCTGCACCACCTCGCGCTCGACGATCTTCCCGGGTTTCGGTTCGCCGACCTGGTCGCAGATGGCGACCCGCTTGCCGGCCTTCACCAGCTTCGCGAGATACCCCTCGGCGGCGTGGTACGGGACGCCACACATCGGTACCCCGTTGCGCTTGGTAAGTGCAACATTGAGAATCCCCGCAGCCTGCTGGGCATCCTCGAAAAACATCTCGAAGAAATCACCCAGTCGGAACAGCAGCAGCGTGTTCGGGGGGAGCGTCCGCCGGACGCTCTGGTACTGCTGCATCATCGGGGTCAGCGGGGCGGACATGGCGTGCGATTGTATGCCCCCTCCCCCCGCGGGAAAGCCGGAAAGCTAGCCCACCCGTGGCGGAATTCGCCAGAATTCCCTCCCCCCGCGCTGCTAGCCCTTCCGGGAGCTGGTTACCACGAATTGAATCGCGCTTCGGCGCGCGCGTCTTCGCGATCGGCCCGCTCCGACCAGCGATCCTGGCGGGCCGAGGTGCGGCTATCCATGCGGTCCTGACGCCGGTCGAGGCCGGAAGCGCGCGCGTCCTGGACTTCCGTGGTGGAGCAGCCGGTCAGCAGCGCGCCGGAAGCGACCGCGGTGAACGCAACGAGGAGGAGGATCGGTTTCATGGGTGTCGGTGGATGGATGGGTGGTTGTGGGGTGGAAAGCGGCGGTGGCGCAGCATCATCCGGTTCGGGGTGCGCTGTCTATCCTCCAAGCGCAATCGTCATGGCGACCAACACGGCGCCAACGATCACCATGGCAAGACCGGTGCGAACGGGGCGCATCCCTGCATAGCGGGCGAGCAGAAACCCGGCCCCGAAAAGCATCGCCATCGCGATGGCATTCGAAAGGCGCATGGCAGGATGGAGCTCGCGCACGAAAAGGAACGGCAGGACCACCGGGAACGTGGAGAGAAACACCAGGAGGAACACGCCGAGCCCCCCGCGCCAGTCCCGGCCCGACAGCGAGGGGCGTGGCGCGGGCGATTCGACGGTCCGAAGGTGGCCGGTGATCCGTGCGAAGTCATCGGGCCCGAGCGCTTCGGCCACGCGGTCCGGGAGCACCTCCGCGATGCGGCGTGCGGCGGTTTCAGGATCGGGCGCGTTGCGGATCTCGCGGAGCAGCAGGCCGTTGCGGCCATTCTCGGTGAGGCATCCGAGCAGGTAGAAGGCGGCGTCGATGATGGCCCAGGCGAGGTTGCATCCGATGGCGCCGATGAGCATCGCACGGACATCCTCGCGCCCCGCATCCGCGACGCTCAGGGCACCGGTGAACGTGAGGACCATGATGAGGCCGAACAGGATCTCCGAGACCCGCTCGGTCGGGCTCAGGACGCGGTTTGAGGCGGAGGGCATGGGGTGGCCGATGGTTCGGGTTGCTCCTGGAAATTTTCAATCGCTTCGGCGAGCGTGGTGAACCGGTCGATCCGCCCGACGCGATCCTCCACGCCCTCAATCCGGAGCAAGTCGCGCACGGCGGACCGGGCTTCGACCAGACGGAACGCCACACCCCGCTTGGCGAGTTCGGCGTGCAGGTTCTTCAGCATCCGGGCGCCTGCGATATCGATCGTGGGCGAGGTCGAGAGGTCGCAGATGGCGAGCCGCACCGGGTTGTCCGGGCTCTCCACGCGGGCGAGGACCGAGTCGAACACATGTTCGGCGTTGAAATAGACGATCCCGGATTCGACCCGGAACGCGAGCACGCCGGGCGTGGGTTCGTTGTCGGGGTGACGTTCGTGATCGGAATACCTGCGGGCGCCCGGGATGCGCCCGAGGAAGGCGACGTGCGGGGTCGAAACCCGGCGGATCAGGAGGGCCAAGGAAATGACGGCCCCTACGAGCACCCCTTTGAGCAGGCCGGCCCAGAGCACGCCGAGCAATGCGGCGGCAGCCACGAGAAACTCGCCCCGGTGCAGGCGCCAGAGGCGTTTGAGCTCGGCCACCTTGATGAGGCTGGCGACCGCCATCAGCACGATCGCCGCGAGCACAGGCTGGGGCAGGTTTCGCAAAAGCCCGGTAAAGAACAGCGCGACCAACAGCAGGATCCCCGCAGCGATCAGACCCGAGAGCGGCGTCTTGGCCCCGCCGCCTTCATTGACGAGCGATTGGGACATGCCGCCGCTGATCGGGAATCCGTGCCCGAGGCCCGAGGCGACATTCGCCCCGGCCAGCGCCAGAAGCTCGCGGTTGCTATCGAGCCGGTACCCGTGTTTCTCGGCGAACATCCGCCCGATGGCGGCGGTCTCGACCGCCGCAAGCATGAAACAGGCGAGGGCGAGCGGGAACAGTTCCCGGATGTCGGGATGCACAACCGGCGGGAACGACGGGACCGGCAGCCCGCGCGGCACTTCGCCGAGCAGTTTCACCCCATCCGCCCCCAGATCCACGAAGGAAGCCAGCACGATGCCGCCGACCACCACCAGCAGCGCCACCGGCTTGTTCGGCAGCAGTTTCTTGCCCGCGATCAGGAGGAGCAACGCCCCGCAGCCGACGGCGAGCGAGACCGGGTTGGTCTCGCCGATGTGGCGCAGGAACTCGCCCATCCGCTCCCAAAAATC
>Ga0073934_10010641_pt1 | contig 11370 bp, 13 predicted proteins | sample LarsenN4metaG_FD_76834 | JGI IMG/M metagenome (GOLD analysis project Ga0073934, IMG submission 76834) | Hot spring sediment bacterial and archeal communities from British Columbia, Canada, to study Microbial Dark Matter (Phase II) - Larsen... ...
CACCCGTAGCCCCCCCGGTTGAAGCGGCAGCCCCGGCCCCCCCAACGCCAACGCCTCCCCCGCCACCCGTTGTCGCCAATCCACCGATTCCCGGCGATAATCCCGGCATCGATCTTCTTATTCCGACTCGCCTGGTGATTGAGTCGGTGGGCATCGACTCAAAGATCATCCCGGTTGGCTGGAATGTCATTAGCCGGGACGGCCAGGAGTACAGTATCTGGGAGGTGGCCGATTATGCGGTCGGCTGGCACAAAACCTCGGCCATTTTAGGCCAGCCGGGAAATACGGTGATGGCCGGCCATCACAATGTCAATGGTGAAGTCTTCCGCGACCTGGTCAATGTGGAAGTGGGCGATAAAGTGGTTGTTTACGCTAATGATAAATTATTTGAATACCGGGTCGATCTCAAGACGATTGTCAAAGAAAAGGGCGAGCCTGTTGAAGTGCGCCGGCGTAATGCACAGTGGATTGCCCCAACGGAGGATGAACGGATCACCCTGGTGACCTGCTGGCCCTATACTAATAATACCCATCGCGTTATTGTTGTTCTCAAACCCCTTTAAGTTCAAGGGCTGTTGTATCCTGTAAAGGAGGATTGGAGATGGACCTTTTGTCCTTTATGACGAGGATCAGGCGGAATCATGGGCTGGAGCACGCCACGATCCATATTCTTAGCAAACGTAACAGCCACCTTTCCCTGGTTGGCCGCAGTGATTGGAATGGCTTTACTCTATACGGTCCGGTGGATACGGCTGAAGTAAGGCAGGCCGTTCATGAAGCCTTACAAAGATTACGACAGGGAGAGTCTGACCTGGCCGTACACCCTCGCTGTGGAACGGTCCTGGTCACCACCGGTCTTATGACCGCCCTGGCTGCTTTTTTGGCTATTGGCCTCGATAATGGATCGCGTAACCGTTTCCGCTGGACCAGTATTCCCAGCGCGATTATCGCCGCAACCGGCGCAGCGATCCTGGCTCAACCGGTCGGCCTGATGCTGCAGGAGAGATATACCACCTGTGGCGAACCCGGTAACCTGGAGATAAAGAGCGTTACGGTTAATCCCCAGGCTAAACTGATGACCCACCGGATTGAAACCTATCAGTAGCATCCGGCCGTTATGCTTTACATCTTTCATGGACCTGATGATTTTAGCCGTAATGAGAAGATTGGCGAACTGCGGGCGGCAATCATTACCGACCCCTCGTTGGCCGACTTAAATGTTGCCCAATTGAGCGGCGCTGAGTTGAAGCTGGGCGATATCAGGAACTATGCCGATGCGATGCCTTTTATGGCCCCCAAACGACTGGTCATTATCAACGGTTACCTCGGCCAGCTTAAAAACCAGGACGAGTTGAAACCGATTCTTGACTATCTCCACCATCTACCCCCAACTACCGATTTGATCTTAGTGGAAAGTGAGTCCCTGCCTAAAAATCATCTGGTGCTCAAGACCGCCGCCGAAATTGGAGCGCAGGTCAGCCATTTTGCCGAACCGGATAAGAGCAGCCTGCGCCCCTGGATTATCAAGCGCGTCCAGGAACATCAGGCGGCTATTGAACCGGATGCAGCCGAGCTGTTGGGCCGACTGGTTGGCGCCGACCTGCGGACGCTGAATAATGAGATTGAAAAGTTGACCCTGTATGTTGGCAATCAGCGGCCAATCCGGCGGGCCGATGTAGAGTTGCTCGTTCCCTATCAAGAAGAGTCGGAAGATTTTGGCCTGGCCGGCGCGATCGGCCAGCGTAATTCCCGAAAGGCGTATGATCAGTTACGCAAACTCTTGGATGAAGGTAAACACCCCATGGGGATTCTGGCCAGTATTGCGGCCCAAGTGAGGGGCTTACTGGAGGTCAAAGATTTGGCCGAACGTGGTCTTTCGCCGGCGGAGATTGCCCGGCTAAAAGGTTGGCGGAGCGACTATGCAGCCCGGATGCGCATGAAAGAGGCGGCTAACTTTTCAGCCACCCGGCTCGAAGATATCCTGGAGTTGTTACTGGAGATCGATCTGAATATTAAAACAGGCCGGATCGATAGTTTGCTGGCCCTTGACACCCTGATTGCCCGTCTCTGTGTCTCCGGCGATCAAATGGGTTTAACAAAGATCAACAAATAGATCAGATAAAGATAAAAGGGATAAATCAGCCGGTGGGGGCGAATCCGGTCGATATAAATCAACAAGCATAAAATAGCGGTGATAAAGGTAACCACCAGCCACCAACTAAGTTCCAGGGTGACAAAGGGATAAATATATTCCGGCGGCGACAAGATGACGTAGATGCGCCTGACGTCAAAGAAGAACATCAAAAATTGAAAGATAATCCCGACGAAAATCGGCGTCCAGATCAAAAAATGTTTTATGATCTTGGATACAATTGCTCTTAAATCAATATCAGGATTAACTGTCGGCGTCGTCATCATCCGGCCTCTCTCTTTGACCCAGGATAAAGCCGAGCTGGCTTAAGCCGCCGCCCAGGTTACGGGCGGCGTCAACTCTGCCGCTGGTTTCCTGATAGATCCGGTAAAGTTCGCGCGACTCCGGGCTATCCGGGTCCAGATGCGCGGCCGCGGCGTAGGCCAGGTAAGCGGTGCCGCCGGCCGCCGCCTCGGCCCTGCGGTTAAGGGCATCCATCGTTTCCTGGGGATAGCGAGTTTCGATGTTGAACCGCATCACCTCGACCCCAAAATCTCTGGATAACTCCTCCACAATCGGCAAATTCATAAAACTTTCGGCGATATTTTTTAAGTTGCGCTCTAAATCATCCATGGTTGGAAAGTTGAGCGCTTCGTGAATAAGTTCCTGCTCTATCGTCTTCTCGACAAAATCCCGCACCCTGGGCCAGGTCATTCGGGTTGAGGCGAGCGTTAATGAGCGGCGCGCCGTCATCGATAAAGCCACCTGTAAAAACAACCCATCTTGGGCCTTAATGAGCACTTCAGACAGGTCAACGCTCCTGGGCTGGACATACCGGACCACAAAAAATTCGGCAATAAGCCAGGGAATACCCAATACCAGAAGAGGCAAAACAACGGCAATCCAGAGACCATGGCGAGGCGGGATACCTGCACATTCCTCCTCGCTTTGGCCGGCGCAGGGATCATTGGCCGGAGTTGTGCTCATACCCTCAAGAAAAAAAGGCGTTGCTGTAGGGGTCGGAGTAAGGGTCGGGAGCGGGGTTGGGGTTGGCGTGGCGGTAGGTTCAGGGATGGCTGTAGGCGCGGGCGGTTCTGTTGCTGCGGGCGCTTGAGCTACGGTATCGCTCTCGATCTCGGTCGCGGGCTGGTTGGCGGGCTGGTCGGCAGGAACAGGTTCCAGGATCATGTTGCAGCCAAGAACAAGAAAGAGTAATGAAATCCAGATAATGATTTTATTTCTCACTCAAGTTCCTCTATCTGATGAGCCGGCGATATTTGGCCAGCTCTGCCCGCAAGGCTTTTACTTCGTCGCTTTCTGACCTGAGAGCCCGGTTTGCCAGAAGAAATAGAATCATTGTAAACAACGTCAGCAAAATTCCGGCCCTAAAGCCGCTGTCATTAACGACATTAAACAGGTAGTTCGTCTGCACGGCCGGGCCGGCATCCTCTATAACAACCGAATTGCGGAGGATGGGCGCAAAGGTTTGATAACTGGCGGTTAAAAAGGCAACCAGTGGGATCAGCCTGGCTAACGGCTTGATCGTTTCTCTCACCGTGTCGACAATCCGGTCAAGCATTGAGAATAGGATAACTGCAAACTCTAAAAAAACAATTCCCAACCCTAAAAAAACCCGGAATTCCGGGCTTAATAAAGAGATGCCCAGATACCTGATCCTCAAATCCTCAGCCCCCATTGCGCTGGCATATTGATCAAGGCCAAAAAAGGCAGCTAAAAAAATAATTAACAATACAACAAAAATACCTACCATGAAAAACCTGTTTCTACCAAATTAGCCTGACCCGATCAGCCATGCTCATACTTTTGCCCCAAAATACCCTTATGTCAAATTATACCTAGATTTGCTTTATTCGACAATGGGCTACTGCTGAGAATCAATCGGTTCGGCAATGATCACCAGCCGGTGGGTGTTAGACCAGCGCGGCCAGCAGGTAATCAGTGTTAACTGCTCTTTGGCAGTTGGGGCCATGATCGCTTGCAGATAATTCTGCGCTTCCTCCGAGTTGAAAATGGTCCTTACGATATTTTTCTCAACTACATAATAACTAAGCGACTCGTCTTTATCATTCCACAACGTCACTTGATCCCCGACTTGCAGTTCGTCCAGTTCGGCAAAGACATGGCCGCCCGTCGAGGCATTATGCCCTGAAATCACTACATTATTTGTTTGACCCGGCCGGGCCGAGTTGCGATGCCAGGCGGCTTCGTTATCCGGCATCTCCCACTCGCTAATCCAGCTTTCGCCTTGCTGCACCGCCCGCCAACCCATCTCGACCACCGGCGCGTCCAGGTTGATCGCCTCGGCCACGATCCTGGCCGGAATACCGCCCTGATTGGCTGGAGCCGCTGGCGTCACCGTTGGAGGCGCCGGGGTTGGGGTAGGGGGCCTGGCCGGCACAACTTCAATAATGCTACTGCAGCCCAATGCCGCAAAGATAACCAAGGTCAGTCCAACCAACCGCCCCACTCTTTGCACAGCCTTTTGAGCGATAGAAATACAGACCATTGCAAAATAGTACAGAGGTGGAATAACGTTGATCAGTCGGAGTGAAGGGAGGCGCGGCGGCGGAGGAACCAAAAACCCAATCCGGTAAAGAAGACGATGACAATACCTACTATTAATTGTGAGGACAGAAATGCGCCGGTGACAGGCGGATAAGCCGGCGCCGGCAGACCGGGCGCATGGTCTGGCGCCCCAAAATTGGGCGGCCCGGCCTCTAATCCCAGCGGCGGCGGCCCGCCTTTCTCCGGTAAGTCGCCCGCATCTAAGGTGTATAACAGCTTCAACCCCTCCTGGCTTTGAATCTGCCCAACCATAAAAACCGTATGGACGCTGTTATCTTTTAACTTTAATGGTGGCGTTTCAATGTAAGTCAGGCCAGTACTATTGACATGCACCTTTGGAACATAAACGCCGGGATCTAACAAGAAGTAGCCGCTGTTCTCTTGAAAAGCCAGCGTATAACAAACGTCCGCCAGGCAGAAGTCGGTCGTTGGCGACTCAAAGGCGGCGTGGACGATACGGACCTTGGCCGTACCTTCACCCGGTAGTTCATTATTATCCTCGAGCAGCCAGGTCCAGCGCTGGTTATTGAGCAGCCGGCCCGCCGCCACCACCGTGTAATCCCTGTTATTTTCAAAGGTAAAACTGTGTTCAAATAAGGGTTGAACCTCAAAAGCGCCGCCCGGTATCCGGCTGCTCAGGCTAAAGGTACCCGGATTGATCGGCACGTAATCGGAGATATAGGTGAAATAGATATTGCGAAAATAAAGAATTTCCCCCAGATAGATGTCTACCTTTTGTATCTCGGGCGAAGCATGCACAATCCGTACCCTGGGGCGTTCATCGATCTGCGCCAGAACCCCCCGCGCCAGGATCAAGATCATCGCCAGGGCGAATAGCAGCTTACTTAAGCCTTTGATCATCCCGTTCATAGGCCGTGCTTCTTCCTACCTATTTAACCTTTGCTACAACAATTTCCTAAGCCGGCTTATCGTCATCCGGCTCATCTTCACCCTTGGCCGAGCCGCCCAGCAAAGCGCCCGGCGCCTTTAAGATTTTGCCCAGGATCTTCCGCTTGAACGAGCCTTCGGGCATATTTTCGACGCCCTCTTAATAAGCGCCGATGGCCGCAATATATTGCCCCTGCCGCATCCGCAGCCGGCTGATGGCCTGCCAGACATACATGGCCAATTCGTTTTCGCCGATGGCTTCCAGAATAGTGGCCGATTCTTTATAACTCTCAACCGCCTCTTCAAACAGCTCTTCTGCCTCATAAACTGCCGCCCGGTTCCCCAGCGTCTGGGCCTGGCCCTTCTGATCTTCTAACGCCACAAACCGGTCCATGGCCTCATCCAGGGCCACGTGGGCAGCCTCAAAATCTTCGAGCTGTTGCTGGACAACCCCTAAATCATTATAAATCTCGGCCACATGGCGCGAATGGGGCTCGGCCGTCTGCAGCGCCTCGTCCAGCCGCTGCCGGGCTTCTTCAAATTGACCTTTACGAAAAAGGGCGACCCCTTCTTCATGAAGCTTTTTTGCAGGTGTTTTAAACATAATCCTTCCCTTCTTAAATTAAGTCGATGTTCGAGTTAAAACAAGTTGAATGGTTGTGCCCCGCTGCGGGGGTTCGGTTCGGGAGTCGATGGTTAATTTAGCCTCAATCAAAGCCGCCCGCTGCTGCATATTTGAAATGCCAAACCACAATCGCCGGCCGGCCTCATTCGTCACTTTGTCAACCTCAAAGCCTTGACCGTCGTCGCGGATGGTCACCACCAGCCGCCCCTGTTGGCTTTCTAGCGATAGCCAGACATTATCGGCGCTGGCGTGCCGTTCAATATTGGTGATGGCTTCATGAATGATCGAGAACACGGCGCTGCTGACCTTAGAATCGGCAGTGGTTACCTGTTCTACCTCACTAAAATGGATGGTAAACTTATTGGCGTGGCGCAGTTGGTTGACATACTGCTTAAGAACCGCAGCCAGCCCCTGCTTTTCTAAAATAAAGGGGTGGAGATCAAACAGGGCGTTTTTAGCCTCGCGGGTGGCCTGGCGAACCAGGTTGCGTAAGGCGCTAATCTCGTTGCGCAACACTTCGGGGTTGGCATTGCTGCTTAAACGCTCGAGGTGGTCGAGCCCCATGCCAATCGCCGGGAGCAGGTGAACCGGGCCATCGGTTAGATTGCGGATGAGCTCCCGCCGGAAATCCTCTTCGGTCTTAACCAGGTGCTCCTGTTCCTCGCGCAACTGCTCGTACAGCCGGGCATTTTCAATGGCAATGGCCGCCTGCGTCGCAATGTAGGTCATCAGTTGAATATCTTCCTGGTTAAAGCCAGAGCCCGAATATTTGTTGAGCACCTCCAGCACCCCAATGGTGCGCCCCTTTATTTTCAACGGTACGGCCGCGATCGATTGGGTTAAAAAACCGGTCCGCACATCGACCCGGTTGCTAAAACGAGTGTCAGACCGGGCATTATTGGCGATGACCGGCTTGCCGGTGCGGGCCACCCAGCCGCCGATACCTTCCTCCATCGGGATACGCTGCTCGCGCAAGGTCGGGCCGCGGGTGCCGTGGCTGACCTTAAAGACCAACTCATCCCGCACTTCGTCGATGAGCAGGATGGAGGCTGCCCCGGCATCGATGACACTGGTCGCCAGTTCCATCGTTTCGGATAACAGCTTGGTGATATCAAAGGTGGTAACCAGGGCCTGGCCGACATCATAAAACAGGCTGATCTGGTGGAGGCGGCGCTGGGCTAACTCCAAATCGGCGACGAGCGAGGCAAGCTGGCCCAGACCTCTGCCCAACCGCTCTAACAACTGGCGCTGGCCTTTATTCAACTCGCGGCCGGGAGGCAAGACAAAACTGAGCGAGCCGACAATCTTGGTCTCCTGGACCAGGGGGATATTGATCAGTAAAAGCTGGCTGCCGCTTAACCTGGATAAGGAAACCGGCACCGGGGCCGTTTGCGCCAGGTAGGAATCGTTCCGGTGCAGGCGATGGGCAATGGCTTCTTCCCACTGCTGGATCCGCTCCAGCGCTTCCTGGCGAAAGGCGCCCGACCGGACCGTTTGCAGATGCTGCGCTTGAAACATGGCCGATCCGGCCTCGGCGCCAAGCAGGCCGATGGTCATCCGCAAGGCTTTGCCCAGCATGACATCCAGGTTACGGGACGAGGTGAGATCAAATAAATGATCGATGATTGCCGCATCCGATGGCGCGGGCTGCGAGAAGGACGGTTGTAATAAAGGTTCGGCCATCGGGTCCTCTAGTAGGTCACTTCCAACAGACCTTCAGCCAGAGAGCGCAAGGTATCGGCTGAAAGCTCGCTGAGCTTCATGGCAATATTCACATAAAGCAGGTTAGCCGGGTTGGATAAAAATTCGCGCACCTCTTCCGGCAACTGGGACATCTCCGCAATCTCATCCGGAACAGGCGGGGGAGCGGCATGGCCGTTGGGTTCGCTCCGGCGAGGAACCGGAATACCCTTATCGATGAAGTAGTTCAGCGATCGCTTGAGCTGCTCGGCTAGCACTTCGAGTTCTTGCAGCGGAATGGCGGCCCGGCCAAACTCATAATCGGCAATTCTACCGGTGCTGACGCCAAGAATATGGGCCAGCTCCTCCTGGGACCGGCCGGCCTCGATCCGGGCCTTGCGCAGCAGCCCGCCGATAATCCGCTGGCGCAGGGCGATCGCCTCGCGGGTTGGAAATTCCAGGTTAGCCTCTTTAAGCGGCTCCTCCGACCAGAAATAGGTGACCGGAACATCAAAGATCAAGCCCATCACCTCTAACTGCGGCAGGCTAACCGGCAGCCGGCCAAACTCGATCTCATTCACGGTCTCCGCCGGCAGGCCCAGCGCCTGCCCAACTGCTTTCAAGCCCAGCCCGGCCCTATTCCGGGCGTGCCGGATCCTCACCCCTAAAATCTTTCGCCGTAGAGTTACTTTTTCTGGCGTCAATGTGGAGTCTGTCATTCTTTTGTCTCCCACCCAATCTCAATTATGGCAACTCTCGTTTCCACCTAACGACTAATTCGATTATAACATAAAATTGGGTATTCGACATAATTGCAAAAAAAATTTCAATTGAGCCGGCAAAATCCGTTCAATCCTCTCGATCCGCTGCTATCCCTTCAAGAATGCCAATCAACTCACTCAAATGACCGATCACCCCGTCCGCCTGAGCCGGGGCCTCCCAAAAAAGATCCCGCTTCCAGACCGCCTTCAGGCCGGCCTGGCGCGCGCCCATAATATCGACCTCCGGATGATCGCCCACAAAAACCGTTTCCGCCGGGCCAACGCCCAGCCGCTCCATCGCCCGTTGAAAGATTTGCGGATCAGGCTTTCTGATCCCCTCCTTTTCAGAGGTCAAGATCGCCGAAAAGAAAGCCTCGATCCCCAATGCCTTAATGGTGTTCATCTGAAAGGCGTGGCCGCCGTTGGTAATGATCGCCAGCTTGATCCCCCGCTCCTTTAACAGCCGGAGCATTTCCGCCAGGCCAGGAAAAGGGACGCAGCAGTGGTGATAGCAGGCGTAAAAATCCTCAAATAGCTCGCCGGCTGTCACCCCCTGAATGAGATGGGCTTCAACCAGCTTCCGGTAAACCTCATCCTTTCTGACATAGCCGCGCGCATCCAACTCCATAAACCGGTCGATATAAGCTGCCTTGGGAATATGCTGCAGAGCCAGGGTAAAAGCTTCATACTGCCGCGCGATCAGCTTGCGAACCGAGCTATCCCGATCGAACAGCGTGCCGTCCAGGTCAAAGATCACTGACCGGATCATGCTACACCTGCGCCACTTGCTCGAGATCGTCGATATGTTCCAGGGCAATATGCTCCACCGTAATCCCCCACAGATGAATTAACGGTTTTCCGCCTGCCGTACCCTGGCAGAACCCATCTTAGGATATTTCCCTTGCAGATCGGCCATAAAGATATTTAACAAATCCTTCATGCCGCGCCAGGCATCTTTGATCAAATTGACCCGCCGCGTTTCCTGGTAGTTCCAGACGACCGGGATTTCCTGAATCCGGTAGCCCAACCGCTGGCCCACAAATAAAAACTCCACATCAAAGCCGCTGGTGACGCTTGGCCCTTGAATGGCCTGCCGGCGCGCCGGGTGATAGATTTGGAGATGATCGAGAATTTCAAGGGCGGCGCTGCGGGTCATGGCTTTAAAGCCGCATTGGGTATCGGTAATCTTCAGGCCGAGCAAGCTGCTCCTCAAGGCCACCTGGCCCCAACTGAGCAGGTAACGGCCCAACGGCGCTCCCCGGCGGACCATGCCACGGCTGCCGATGGCAATATCGGCCGATGGGTGCAGTGGCTCCAATAACTTGGACGCTTCGTCGATCGGAGTGGCCTGATCCATATCGCTGAATAAGATGACTTCCCCCCTGGCCTCCTGGATACCGGCCATGATCGCCGCCGCCTTCCCGGCGTGGTCGATCCGGATGACCCGGTCGGCGATAGGCTGGGCCAGTTCGGCGGTGGCGTCCTGGCTGCCGTCGTCGATGACGAGCAGCTCGGCGGCCATGGGCTGCTCCGCCAGCCAGGCCGAAACACGGGCGAGCTTGCCGGCGCGAATGGCCGGCGCTTCATTATAAGCGGGAATGACAACGGAAAGATAGATCATATTACCTTTCATAAAACCTTTATGAGTGCGCTTATGGTGAGGCGCTGGCCTCATCAGGGCTGTTGAGCCCAATCTTGTAGTAGAGCGGCACCACCTCAACCCAGGTGTTGCCCGGCTTGAGGGGGTAGGGCTTCCGGTCGTCGGGATAGGTAAAAAAGGGCGGGCGGCTGCCGTCGGTCTGCCAGAACCCCCGGAACAGCTTGCCATCCCGAAACAGCCAGGCCGCGTTAAAGCCGTTCATAATAATCCGGATCGAGGTCGCGCCGTTTGTGTCTTCGACGATATCGGTCGCCTGGTGATCGGCAAAATAGACTACCACGTTGCTGGCGGAAACTTGGCCGCTGGCGACGTCGTTGAGCGGAAAGCCGTTGATCCAGCGCCGGTATTTACCGCTGGCCGGGTCGTAACGCCATTCGGTAAAGCTGGTTGCCCTGGGGTAAGGAATGTAAATGGTTTGTCCGGGTTCGCCGCCCTCGATGGTCTCACTAAACAGAAAGCCGGGCAGCTTCACCGGCGCTTCTAACCCTTTTTGGGCCATATAGTTACGAGCGGCCTCGGTGTTGATGGCCAGCCGGGTCTGCCAGCCTTCATTGGGCCGGTAGAAATAGGGGGCGGCGTTATAGAATTCATCCAGGTTGACCAGCGGCGCTTGGGATATCTCCCAGCGAACCGCGTCGGAGCCGCCGGAATGGGCCAGCGCGCCCTGATATTGGGGCGCCAGTTGGGTATTGAGCAAGCGGGCCGAGCGAACCGGGCCAACGGCCGGAGGCGTTGTACTCAGGTAGATCGCGGTAAAGCGGGTCACCCACCATTCGGTAATATCCTCATAAACCATATCGGCGCTGTTCAGGCCGATCTGCCCCTGCCTGGCTCCTACGTCATTGCCAACCCGGACCATCAGGGGCCGGCGCTGAAGGACACCGGGGTCGGCCACCGCCAGGCCGGTCAACGGGTTGACGTTTGGCGGCAGCGAAACGGTAGGGATCACAATCGGGGCGCCGCCTCCGGCCGGAGGGGGCGGCGGTGCGGGCGCGTTCCCCGTTGTTGCGCCGCCGGTCGAGCCTGAGCCGCCGCTATC
>Ga0073934_10010642_pt1 | contig 11369 bp, 9 predicted proteins | sample LarsenN4metaG_FD_76834 | JGI IMG/M metagenome (GOLD analysis project Ga0073934, IMG submission 76834) | Hot spring sediment bacterial and archeal communities from British Columbia, Canada, to study Microbial Dark Matter (Phase II) - Larsen... ...
CATACTCTTTAAATACAAATGGTATGAGTTCTTTTGTTGCTTTTCTGGCATAATCAAGATTCCCGTTATGGGATACAGGCAAAGTCATATATGTGCCTTCCTGCGAAATGATGACTCTGCTGTTGTGTATATCCACCTGTTCACCTGTCATTCCGGTAGTTTTTTCCAAGAACTTTTTCAAGTACTCATCGGCAAGTATATGTGTTGTACCGTCTTCAGCATAGGTAAGTTTTCTTAACCCTTTTTCGTTATCAATATCAAGTTTAGGTTCAAGTACTTTAGGAAAATCCTTTTTGACTTTTTTATCCGGGTCTGCTACCGAACTCTGAGATTGTGGGGTATTGGCACTTGAATCTTCTATAGATTTTGTATTATCATTTGACATTTGAGGTACTAATAGATTATTAGCAGCTACAGCACCAACACAGAGGATACTTAATATAAGTACAGCAACAATAATTATGCCGGGTTTAATTTTGTTATTTACTTTCATAATGCACACTCCTTTATATTTACTATTATACCAGATTTATAATTCAATTCCCAATCATCTCATTAACTCTTCACTCCCGATACGCCCGCATGATACACACTTTTCAATATTATCATACATATGGGGCCAAACAGCAAACCCAGAGGACCGAAGAGCTCCAGTCCCAAATACATGGCTGCAAGCGTTGCAAGCGGGTGAAGCCCAATATGGCTTCCCACGATTTTCGGTTCCAGAAACTGTCTTATTATAATGCCTGTCAGGTATATAACAGATAAGCCTGCTGCCTTGGTTATGTTTCCGGTAAGTATGTTCCAAAGGGTCCAGGGCACCATGATGATTCCGGTGCCGAATATGGGAATGGCATCGGTAAGGGCTATAAGCAGGCTCATAATCAGTACATAATCCGACCCGATTATTGCCAGCCCTATACAAAACTGTATAAAGGTAAAAATCATAAGTATAAGCATGGCCTTGAAATATCCCAGTAGAGCCTTCAGTGTATCGGATTTTACCCATACTATGTTCCTGGACCAGCTCGAGGGAAGACTTTTGTAAAAATAGCCCCTGAGCCTTCTGCGGTCACTGCTTATGAAATAGGCCGACAAAAGTGTCATTACAGTAAAAATTATTACCCTGGGTATTGATTTTATAGCATTTAAAAGACTGCCTATTATTCCTGTTAATCTCTCCTGCAGTTTTGGCACCTGGTTCCTTAATGCTTCATCTGCAGCGTTGGAAATACCTGAAGGAAGACTATTGTAATATTCGGTTAACCTGCTTAACAATTTGTCAAATTCATGGGAAATATCGTTCAGGTGATGGGAAATATTTTGTTTCAAAAATACCAGTTCATTGTATATTTTAAATATTGATAATGTCGCTATTATTAACAATACAATTATGGTTAGCAGTAGAGATAGGGCAGCGGAAGCGCTCCTTGGAAGACGCAGTTTATTCTCCAGAAAGGATATTACAGGTTCATTTACCGCAGCAATAATGGCCCCGGCGGCAAAAGGAGCAATAAGATGAAGAAAGTATTTAAAAGACAGATAAATAGCTAGAAGGATTATCAGCACAGGAATTATACCGGAGGTTATTCTATTATATTTGATGTAAAGTGTCTTCATAAGGAGCCCCTGCTTTATTATCTAAGTTATAAACAGAATAATTTGCCGTATGCTGTGTATATGTGTTGTTTACATTAAGGTATGGATAACAATGATTAAGCTTAGTAAAATCCAGCTGGAAATACCTCATTATTCATGGATTTTACCGACGGATAATTTTACTTTTGAATTTGGTTATCTATATGCGCCGGCACATTACAATAGTATATATATGCTTAAAAGTGCAATATATTAGTTATTATAAGGGCAGACAGATATTGGTCGTGATAAAAGTGTTTTATGTAACATATGTATGTGGTAATATATCTGTAATGATAAAGTATAATTCACAGTAGCCCGCTAATATTTCTTTCCTTTATAAATATAATCCGAATGGGGTCATGGTATGTTCTTTAAAAACCGGTTTAGAGGGGGCGCGGTAATACCCCACTACAAAAATACTGCTGTAAGTGAGACCGTCAGACTGGGTGTACCTGAAAGAGTTATAATACCAATGCTTCAGCACATTGGAGCACCCTGTGAACCTTTGGTAAAAAAGGGTGATGCCGTAAAAGTCGGCCAGCCTTTAGGTATATCGGATAAGTATATTTCTTCGCCGGTTCACTCCAGCGTCTCAGGTATTATAACCGGTGTCGAGCCCATGCTTTATCCGGGTGGGTTTCATGTAACAACCGTAGAAATTAAATGTGACGGTTTGCAGGATATATATGAAGGTGTAAAGCCGCCTGCATATTCAAATGACGTGGAACTTCTCGATGCAATAAGGAATTCCGGTCTGGTTGGCCTTGGAGGAGCGGGCTTTCCCGCTCACGTAAAGCTTTCGCCGCCTCCCGGAAAAAGTATAGACACCCTGGTGATAAACGGTGCTGAGTGTGAGCCTTACATTACATCGGACTATAGGGAGATCATCGAAAACTCGTGGAATATAATGTGCGGAGTTAACATTCTCAAGGACCTGCTTAAGGTTAAAAGTGTCCTGATAGGCATTGAGGACAATAAGCCGGAAGCTATAAGGATTCTTACAAGTCTTGCCGCATCAAGTCCTGAAATTAATGTTGTCAAGCTTAAATCACGCTACCCCCAGGGAGCTGAAAAGATGCTCATTTACTCGGTTACCGGCAGGAAGGTTCCTTCCGGAAAGCTTCCTTCGGATGCAGGGGTGGTTGTCATGAATGTAAACAGTGTTTCCTTTGTTTCCGAGTTTGTCAAAACAGGCATGCCGTTAATTAAGAAAAGGGTTACAGTGGATGGGCCGGCTGTCAAAAACCCCTCCAACGTAGAAGTACTTATAGGTACTCAGCTGTCTGATGTATTCAACTTCTGCGGAGGCTTTAAAAAGGAACCATTTAAAATCCTTATGGGAGGCCCAATGATGGGTATATCCCAATATTCACTTCAAACCTCGGTGGTAAAGCATACAAATGCACTGCTGGCTTTTGACAGGGAAAGCGCAATAATGCCGGCGGAAGGTCCGTGCATACGGTGCGGCAAATGCGTACAGGCATGTCCCATGAATCTGCTGCCGCTATACTTAAACCTGCATTCTCTTAAAGGCAATGTTGACGAGCTTAAAAAATATAATACAAATGATTGCATAGAGTGTGGAAGCTGTTCTTATGTGTGCCCTGCAAAAAGGCACCTGGTGCAGTCCATAAGACTGGGCAAGTCCATTCTCAGGCAAGCAGCAGCGAAAGGAGGTGCCTGATTTGGAAAACAGGCTTTTAGTATCATCTTCGCCTCATTTCAGAAATAACGATACTACTGCAAGGATTATGCTGGATGTTGTAATAGCCCTTATTCCTGCAGCATTGGCCGGAACATATTTCTTCGGTATCCGGGCTCTTCTGGTTATACTGGTTACAACGGCTTCAAGCGTGGCCGCAGAATATATCGCATGCAAGGCTCTTAAGAAGGAACCTTCCATAAGGGACTATAGTGCTATAGTAACAGGCCTGATTCTTGCACTAAACCTGCCTTCAACCATTCCCTTGTGGATTGCTGCGGTAGGAGGGGCAGTGGCAATTGTAATAATAAAGCAGATGTTCGGGGGTATAGGGCAAAACTTTATGAACCCGGCAGCAGGTGCAAGGGTTATCCTAATGGTTTCCTGGACAGGTCCCATGACAAAATGGGCGGCGCCCGGGTATGATGCGGTATCGTCAGCGACTCCCCTCGCCCTTATAAAAAAGGGAGGGGAGGCTATGGAAGGGGCAGTTATTCCCGGTTATCTGGACTTGTTTATTGGAAACAAGGCAGGATGTATAGGCGAAACCTCAGTACTGGTTCTGCTTATAGGCGCAGCCTATCTTTTATATAGAAGGGTTATCACGCCGGAAATTCCCCTTGTATTTATAGGTACTACAGCAGCGCTTACCTGGATATTGGGTGGAGACGCTTTGTTTAAAGGAGATGCTCTGTATCATATACTTTCAGGGGGATTGGTGATTGGTGCGTTTTTCATGGCTACCGATTACTCTACCTCCCCTGTTACCTTCAAGGGAAGAATAATAATGGGTTTGGGCTGCGGTCTGATAACCTCGGTAATACGCTTGTACGGAGGTTACCCTGAGGGAGTATCCTTCGGTATAATACTTATGAATATTATGGTTCCGCTCATAGACAGGTATACAATTCCCAAAAGCTTCGGAGGTGGAAAAACAGTTGAAAGATATAGTTAAGCCTGCGGTTGTGCTGTTTATAATATGCTTTGCTGTTTCCGCCGCTCTTGCTCTTACCTATTCGGCTACCAGGGAGAAGATTGCCGAAAGGGCTTCCATTGATGCCGAGAATGCCAAGAGGGAAGTATTGCAAAAGGCCCGGAGCTTTAAAGCTGTAGATATTAATGAACTTGTTAAAGGAAATTCACAATCTGACATTGTCAGGGAAGCGTATGTTGGCCTTAATGGCAGTAAAGTTGAAGGCTACGTATTTTCCACCGTTACAAAAGGCTATGGCGGTGATATTAATATTATCGTGGGCGTTGACATGGACGGAAGGGTAACCGGGGTTAAAGTCGGTGATAACAAAGAGACACCGGGACTTGGAACTAAAGCCTCTGAGAAACCTTTTCTGTCACAACTGGTTGACATAATACCAACAGGAGAGTTTGTTATAGTAAAAACTAAAAAAACGAAACCTGAGGAAGTTGAAGCCATAAGCGGTGCAACCATCACCTCCAGGGCTGTTGTTAAAGCTGTACAGGCGGCTGTTTCCACTGCGGCTGAATTGAAAAAAAACGAAATAGAATATATGAATACCGATTCACAACTAAAGGGGGAAGGTAAATGAGTGCCCTTAAAACTCTCACAAACGGTCTGGTAAAAGAGAATCCAACCCTCAGGCTTGTATTGGGCACTTGCCCTACACTTGCCGTAACGACTTCAGCCGTTAACGGGGTTGGAATGGGACTGGCTACCATGGCAGTACTTATTGGTTCAAATATAGCTATTTCCCTAACAAGAAAAGTCATACCCGACAAGGTAAGAATTCCGGCATTCATTACTATTATTGCAGGATTTGTTACCATAGTACAGTTTCTTCTTAAAGCCTATGTACCTGCACTGGATAAATCACTGGGCATATTTATACCCCTCATAGTGGTAAACTGTATAATACTTGCCAGGGCAGAAATGTTTGCCTGTAAGAATCCAGTACTTTATTCGGCTCTTGATGGAATAGGCATGGGGCTTGGCTTTACCATGGCTCTGCTAATCATAGGCTCGGTGAGGGAGCTGCTGGGCAATGGCACCCTGTTTGGTGTTGTGCTTACAGCCAAGCTTTTCAGTCCTGCAATTATAATGATACTTCCGCCGGGAGGCTTTCTGGTATTCGGCATTATCATAGGGCTATTAAACAAGCTCACTGCCTTGCAGGTTAGGAGCACCGGTTGCCAGGCCTGCGAGCTCAAGTGCGGAGCATCTGCCGAATGCAAGGAGGTGGGCGCCTGATGAAGGAACTGGTAATCATTATTATGGGTGCAATACTTGTTGAGAATTTTGTACTGTCAAAGTTTTTAGGCATATGTCCATTTCTTGGAGTCTCCAAAAAATTATCTACCGCTCTGGGAATGAGCGGTGCAGTAATATTTGTAATGTCGGTGGCTTCGGCTGTCACCTGGCTTGTGTTTGAATTCCTGCTCAAGCCCTACAAGCTTGAATACCTGCAGACAATTGCCTTTATTCTTGTTATTGCTGCCCTGGTGCAGTTTGTAGAGATAATACTTAAAAAATTCATGCCGCCGCTGTATAAAGCCCTTGGAATATATCTGCCCTTGATAACCACCAACTGTGCCGTATTAGGGGTTGCTCTAATAAGCATACAAAGGGAATACAGTCTTTTGAAAACTGTACTATACAGCTTTGGAGCCGGTGTAGGTTTTACCCTGGCGCTGATTGTATTTGCAGGAGTGAGGGAGAGAATAGAACAAAGCGACATTCCCGAGTCACTCAAGGGTCTGCCCATTTCTCTCATCGCTGCAGCATTGGTTTCAGTGGCTTTCTTTGGCTTCCAGGGGTTGTTTAATTAATTGAGGGTTTGTTATTTGTTTTTAATTGTCAATTGCTTTTACACGGGGGTTGATTCAGTGTTTCAGGACTTAATGATACCGGTATCGATAATAGGAGGGCTGGGGCTTGTTTTCGGCTTTGGCCTGGCCTTTGCATCCAAAAGGTTCGAGGTAAAGGTTGATGAAAGAGTTGCAAGGGTCAGAGAAGCCCTGCCCGGTGCTAATTGTGGTGCCTGCGGCCAGACCGGCTGCGACAGCTTCGCCGAATGTGTTGTTGCCGGGAAGTGTGAGGTTAACGGCTGTCCTGTAGGGGGAGCCGAGGTTGCAAAAAAACTGGGCGAAATACTTGGAGTTGAGGCAATTTCAGCTGAACCCAAAACCGCAAGGGTAATGTGCGGAGGGGATTCGAATACCTGCGGGAATAAGTTTGATTATTCGGGCATTGAAGATTGTACTGCTGCGGCAAACCTGCACGGCGGGCCGGTATCCTGCTCATACGGCTGTGTGGGTATGGGCAACTGTGTCAGAGCATGTCCCTTTGGTGCCATAGTGGTAGTAAACGGCCTTGCGAGAGTTATAGATAAAAAGTGCACTTCCTGTGGGAAATGTGTTCCTGCCTGCCCTAAAAAAATCATAGAGCTGGTGCCCAGGTGTGTCGAGTATACGGTAAGATGCAGCAGTCTGGACAAGGGATCTGTGGTGAAAAAGAACTGTGATGTGGGCTGCATAGGCTGCGGCAAGTGCTCCAGGGTGTGTTCCGTCAATGCCATTACCCTAAAAGGCACCCTGGCAAAAATAGACCCCGGTATATGCAATAACTGCGGGGAGTGTATAAAGGTATGCCCTACAGGATCTATAAAAAGGTTTATGTGTGATTATTAGGGATTAGAGCGTAATGAGTGTTGAATACATTAAGGAGCTGCATCAAAACCAACTGATTGTCGGTTTTGATGCAGCTCCTTTTTTACGCAATTTTTGAAAAACATGTGATTGAACGTCAAGGCGTTCCAAACATGGTATGGAAATATTAAAACAAAAAGTATTGAATGTAATAATTTGCTATGCTAGTGTAATATATGTATGGTCCAGAATTTATTAAAACCTAAAGGGATTAACAATTATGTTATTAAATATATCAGAGAAATAAGTGTAGAATACAAGCATGATGTAGCGGAAGGAGTAAAAAGCGAGACTAATGAGACTGGCCTTCACCAAGAGCACAATCATTGAAGTATAAATAAGCTGTTAATATCTTAATAACTAAGATGGGAGTGGTAGTTCTTGAAAAAGATTATTGTTTTACTTCTTTGCCTGACTAGTATACTTTCCGCATGCAATAATTCTGAACAGGCATCAAAGCCGAATGGCGCAGGAGTAATAAATATAGAGCGCAAATATGATATTTCCGATATGGAAGTTAGTCCTGACGGCAGGATTTATTTAGCCGATAAGGAAGAAATACAGGTGTTTGAAAAAAGCGGCAAAGCCCTTAACACCATTAAGGAATCGATCAAATTTTGCCGCAGCATATCAATTGATGAAAACAAGCTGTATGCTTTGGATGAAACAGCCAAGACAATAAAAGCCTTTGAGCTTGATGGCAAGCTGATAAAGGAATACTCTCTTGATACAGCAGGCTGCATTGATATGCTGTGCATAGGAAAAGATATTTTACTGCTGAAAAAGTATGATGATGCAAAAAAGGTTGACCTGCTGCTTTATGATATGGAAGATGGCAGGCTGAAAAAGCTGGAAACCGGAAAATTTATTGGTTTTTCCAGATATAAAGGAAACAGTGTTCTGCTATATGAAACCAGCGCTAATACAGTGACAAATGTCATTGAATACGACTATGTTAAAGGGAAAAGACTTAAGGAATATAGTTGGTTTAACAGGGTTATAACAGGTATATGCTATGACCAAAGGGATGATAAAGTATACATAACGTCAGGTTCGGAAGTATTAAAGATTGGACTGCAAGACGAAAGCATGGAAGCCTTGACAGTACCTGACAGTAAAGATAGTGTACTTTCGGATATAAGTACAACAGAAGATATTTGTTATATACTTGACAGCTATAATCTGCGTATACATCTAGCCAACAGGGATACTAAGGAAGAGAATGGGGAAAATAGTATTACAATACTTACTGGTTTTGATTTAATCAGCGATTCGATGACTCCATTTGCGTATGTTTCTGAGGGTTTGAAGACAAAGTATCCGGAATGCAATATAAAATATAGCTATATGACAGATACCTCAAAGATTAAGACAAAATTAATGGCGGGAGACAGTGATTTCGACATTTTTACTGCAAACCAAGCTGATATTGGCCATTATATGAGAAATGGGGTTATGCAGGAATTAAACGGATATCCTTCAATAAAAGACAGTTTTAAAAATCTGTTTGACGGGTTGGAAGACAAGTGCTCGTATAAGGGCAAGCTTTTAGGGGTTCCTTTTGGCATACAGGTGCTGGGCTATGTTGTAAATGACAGGCTTGCAAAGAAAATAGGGGTAAGCGTACCCAAGGGAAGATGGACCTGGGAGGATTTTTACAAGCTTGCGAAAGATGCCAGGAAGGATATCAACGGCGACGGCATAAAAGATACCTATATAATAGCGCTGGACCCCACAAGGAAAGAGGCACCATTGTTCTTGGAGTTTCTTGAATGTGCGTATATTGATACACTTGAGAGGAAGGTTGAAATCGATAGAAACGAGTTTATTGAGCTTCTAAACATATGGAAAAAGCTCTGGGATGAGGATCTCATACTTGGAGATCAAAACGGTATGTTTTCTGAAGACAGCAGGGTTTTGATGCATATGGGAGGGATTTCACTTGCTTCAGGAGACCAGCATCTGGCTTATTTGCCTGGGCTGAAAACCAGCAATACGTATCCATTATTAGATATAAACTTTTTATGCATAAATAGGAATTCAAAGAACAAGGAACTAGCTTCTGAATATCTGGCACAGCTTTTATCCAGGGAAGTCCAGACAGCCAAGGGCTCTATTCCTTCAATCTCTAATTATAAGGACATCTCACTTTATAAGGAACTTTATGAAGGCACTAAACTTGCCAATAAAGAGAATTACTCCATGTATGCCGATATATTAAAAAACAGTAAAATGGAATTGAGTAACCAAGATTTAAGGGGACATGAGATTTCAGTGGTTGAAAGGTTTATGAATGGCAGCATAAGTGCGGAAGAAGCTGTTAGAGATATTGAAGAAAAGGCAAAAATGATTATTGAGGAGTAGGTTTAAATGTATAAAAAATGTTTTTGCGTATTTCTGATTACAGTTATGTTCTTAATGTCATCATGTTCATGGCAGACCTCCCTAAAAGCTGTAAATATTACTAATGACGGAGATAATATAAGCATTGAGGGATTTACAGGATTGTTTGACATGTTCTCCGATTCTGAGGGGAATGTGTATGTTGCAGGCAGGGAAGGGGTACATGTATTTGATGAAACCGGCAGCTCAAAATATACAGTATCTGCTAAGCTGGATTCCTGTACTGCCATAGCAGCAGGAGCTGATATGATATATGCCTGGCATGAAAAGAGTAAAAAGCTTAAGATTTTAGATACGGATGGGAAGATTAAGGAGGAGCTTGATATTCCGGGACCTTGCGTATGCAGGATGGAGTATAGTGCCGGCAAGCTCTACATACTTGTAAAAGATTATAAGGATGATATAACTGGGCGTCTGATAGCTTACGATTTAAAACAGAAGGCTACCGAAGAAATCAAAGTGGGGAAAGTAAGGGATTTCTCTCTATATAAGGATAATAAAATGCTGGTATTAATCGAAGATACAGATAGTTTAAATAATACAGTAATACTTTATGACTATAATATAAACAAACCGGGAGAAAGCTTTGATAAGCTGGGATTGAAATTTATTAAGAATACGCACCTTATAAGCATGTTTTACAGCAACAGTGAAGATGTTATATACATAACAAACCATAACTGTGTTAACAAACAAAGCATTAAGGATGATTACCTGGAACCGGTAGCTAACTTTGGAAGTATTAACTCCGGAATAAAAGTTATAGTTTCCGGAAGCAAAGTATTCATGCTTGATACCGTGGAAGGTAAGCTGCATATGACTGATAACACGGTTGCGGGTGGGAAAGCAAAAGAAACATTAAAGCTTTTTCTGTCGATAGATAACAATCCACAGGTTATCAAAGCAAGGGAACTATTTATAAAAAAGCATCCTGATATTGATGTAAAGATAAATTATGATAATTCATTGTATCTTGATAGTATCAAAAAAATGCTTGCATCAGGAAATATGGATTATGATATTGTCCATATGAACCGCGATGAGTATGTATATTTCACAAAGGAAAATCTCTTGGGGGACCTTTCACAATATAGCATTATAAAGGAAAGGTTTAAAGAAATGCATACAGGAATACAAGAAATTTGTACATATAACAAAGAGCTTCTGGGTGTTCCTTTTGTGGTAGCCCCTATGGGTTGGAGGGTTAACGAAGCTCTTTTGAAAAAGCTTGATATTGAAATACCCCAAAGAGCCTGGACATGGGAGGATTTTTACGATATTGCAAAAAAAGTCCGTACAAATGCATTGAAAAAGAATATGCCAGATGTATATATTATGCACATTTCAACTGTAAGCCCCCCGTTTTTGGAACAATATAAGGCTTTGCTATATAACAATGCTTTATCTGGTAGGATGGTAAGCGGCAATAAATTGGTGAATATGCTTAAAATATGGAAAAGCATTGTAAAGGAAGAACTTATTTACAATAAAGACCTTCAAAATCATGCAAAGGATAACTATGCTTTTTCAAGTGGAGCTATGGTTCCTTCAAAGAAGGATTTGTATATTAATCCTCCCCTACTCGATGAAAGCAATGCACTTCCTGTTAATGCAATGCAGCTTGGCATTTATAATGGATCAAAAAATAAAGATATTGCCGCAGAGTTTTTATCAATTTTTTCAAGCAAGGAAGTACAGATATCCTCGGGCTATGGCTGCCCTGTTTATATGGACAACAGCCTTGACTTGATGAGTAAATCCAACCTGGATATATACAAATATATGCTTTCCAACGGGGTTCAGTGGTGGGATCATTCAGAATTTGACAATGAATGCAATACTATATTGAATGATTTCTTTAAAGGGTATAGTACGGCGGAACAGGCTGCCGCAGATATTCATGATAGCTTTAATACCATTGTAATGGGAAGCAAATAATATA
>Ga0073934_10010643_pt1 | contig 11369 bp, 8 predicted proteins | sample LarsenN4metaG_FD_76834 | JGI IMG/M metagenome (GOLD analysis project Ga0073934, IMG submission 76834) | Hot spring sediment bacterial and archeal communities from British Columbia, Canada, to study Microbial Dark Matter (Phase II) - Larsen... ...
GGCCTGGCCGAGGTGATCAAGTACGGCCCGATCGCCGACGACGCCTTCTTCACGTGGATCGAACGCCATGCCGGCGAGCTCGTCGAACTGCAACCCGCGGCGCTGGCCCATGCGGTGCGCCGGTCCTGCGAAATCAAGGCCGAGGTTGTCGGGCAGGATGAGCGAGAAGGCGGGATCCGGGCCATCCTCAACTTCGGCCACACCTTCGGCCATGCGATCGAGGCCGGCCTGGGCTTCGGTACCTGGCTGCACGGCGAAGCCGTGGGCTGCGGCATGGTGATGGCGGCGACGCTGTCGATGCGGCTGGGGCTCGTGGAGCCTGCGTATGTCGCGCGGCTGCGCGCGCTCGTCGAACGCGTCGGCCTGCCGACGAAAGCGCCGGACCTGGGCCGGGATCGCTGGCTGGAGCTGATGCGGGTGGACAAGAAGGCCGAGGACGGTCATGTCCGCTACGTCGTGATCGAGGCACCGGGGCGCGCCGCGGTTCGCGCCGTGCCCGACGACCTCGTGGCCGGCGTGATCGCCGAGTGCACCGGATGAGCGTGCTCGCGCCGTTCGCGAGCGTCCCCGAACGGTCCCGCGGCAGGCGCCATCCGCAGGCGCCCGACCTCCACCGAAACGAGTTCCAGCGTGACCGTGACCGCATCGTCCACAGCACCGCGTTTCGCCGGCTCGTCTACAAGACCCAGGTCTTCCTCAACCATGAAGGGGATCTCTTCCGCACGCGCCTGACCCACTCGCTGGAGGTCGCGCAGCTGGCCCGGTCGATCGCGCGCCGCCTGGGTCTGCACGAAGACCTCTGCGAGGCCATCTCGCTGGCTCACGACCTGGGACATACGCCCTTCGGGCACGCTGGACAGGAGGCGCTGGACGAGGCTTACCGGGCCGCGTCGCCCGACGCGGGGGGCTTCGAGCACAACCTGCAGAGCTTGCGCGTCGTCGACCATCTCGAGGAGCGCTACCCCGATCACCCCGGGCTCAACCTGTGCTTCGAGACTCGCGAGGGCATCCTCAAGCACTGCTCTCGCCGCCATGCACTGGCGCTGGAACAGGAGGAGCCGGGAGGGGTGGGGCGGCGCTTCCTGGAGCGCACGCAACCGAGCCTGGAAGCGCAGCTGGCCAACCTCGCGGACTCGATCGCCTACAACGCCCACGACGTCGACGATGGCGTGAGAGCCGGGCTGCTGGAGTACGAGCAACTGCTCGAGGTGCCGCTTCTGGCCCGGCTGCACGCGTCGGCCACGGCGCGCCACCCGTCGCTGGGCGGTCGCCGGTTGCTGTATGCGCTGCTGCGCGGCCTGATCGAGCAGCTCGTGGACGACACGGTGGCGTCCACCCACGCAGCGATTGCCACGCATGGCGCCACGAGCCCGGAGGAGGTGCGCCGGCTGCCGCCGCTGGTCTGCATGGACCCGCGAACCGTCGAGGCGGTGCACGAGCTCCAGGTCTTCCTCCGCGAGCGCCTGTACCGGCATCCGCGCGTGTGGCAGACCACACGGGCTGCACAACAGGTGATCCGTGAACTGTTCACGGCCTACCTCGCGCAGCCCGAGGAAATGCCCGCCGAACACCGTGAACGAATCCCGCAGGCGCAGGCCGTGGTCGATTACGTGGCGGGCATGACCGACCGGTTCGCGCTGCGCGAGCACGCACGGATCTTCGGGCCCGGATCGGTGGACGCCCTGCTGGGCTGAACGACCGCGCCCGCCGGTCGGGGCGACGAACGGCATCCGCGCGCCGATGCGCGGCACGCCGGCCGGTGGGGCCGACTTCGATAATCGGTGCACGTCCACATCACCCGACCGCACCGCGATGAACACCTCGTCCTGCCGGCAGCTCCCTCGCCATTCCCGCGGCTTCACGCTGATCGAGGTCATGACCGTCGTGGCCATCATCGGCATCCTCTCGGCGATCGCCTACCCGAGCTACCGCGACTACCTCATCCGCGGCGCCCTGGTCGATGCGACCAACGGCCTGACGACGATGCGGGCCGAGATGGAGCGGCACTTCCAGGACAACCGCGACTACCGCACGGTGGGCGCCTTCGTCACGCCCTGCGCGCGCGCAAACGTCGGCAGCCGGACCTTCGGCGACTTCATCGTGACCTGCGGCGTGGCGCCCACCCAGACCACCTATACGCTCACCGCCACGGGCAACGCCGGCTCGCTCGTCGCCGGCTTCGCGTTCACGGTCGACGAGACCGACCGGCGCTCCACGGTCGCCCCGACGGGCTGGCCGTCCTGTGCGACGCGCTGGCTGACGAAGAAGGGCCAGCCATGCGCCTGAGCCACATGTCGCGGCGTCGCCGCGAGCGCGGGCTCACGCTGATCGAGCTCGTGGTCGCGATGGCCCTGTTCGTCGCGCTCTTCTTCATCGCGGCGCCCGACTTCCGGATCTGGATCGAGAACACCCGCATGCGCACGGTGTCCGAGGCCCTGCAGAACGGCGTGCGCCAGGCACAGGCAGAGGCCGTGCGCCGCAACCGCACGGTGGTGTTCTTCCTCACGAACGACGAGCCCGCGCTCGGCGCCAACGCGGTGGCCAACGGCGCCAACTGGGGCTTGCGCACGCTGCCGCTGTTTCCCGGCGATGCCGCCCAGTACATCCGTGGCGGCGCGTTCTCGGACGTGGCCCCCGGCGTGGCCATCGCGGGGCCCGCCACGATCTGCTTCAACGCCGCGGGCCAGCAGGTCACCGTGGCGGCCGAAGGCTGCGTCGCCGGCGCGACGAGCTACGACGTCTCCCGCGTGGGCGCGGATCGGCGGCTGCGCGTCGTCGCCAGCCTCGGCGGGCGCGTGCGCATGTGCGACCCCGACAAGACGCTGTCTGCCACCAACCCGGACGGATGCTGAAGATGAAGAAGATGCCGCTGCACCCCCAGCGCGCCCAGCGCGGTGTGACGCTGATCGAGGTTCTCGTGTCGGTGCTGATCGTGTCGTTCGGCATTCTCGGCATCGTGGCGCTGCAGGCGCGCGCGATCCAGTACTCGCTCGACGCCGACGATCGCAATCGCGCGGCCCTGTTCGCCGACGAGCTGGCGGCGCAGATGCGGCTCTCGCGGACCCTGACCCTGTCGCCCGAGCAACTCGACGTGGCGCTCAAGCGCGTGCAGGGCATCGATCCGGTGACGGACCAGCCCACCGGGCTCGGTCTGCCCAACGCCAACCTGGACGTCGTCCCTGGCGCGACGCCGAACGTGGCCACGATCACCATCACCTGGCGGCATCCGGGCGAGATCAGCGGGCAGGACTCGCGTCTCGTGATGGACGTCGTGCTGACCGACGAGGAGACGATCTGATGCGCCCGCGAAGCATTCGGGCCTCGGGCCAGCGCGGTTTCTCGCTGGTCGAACTGATGGTCGGCGTGGCCATCGGCCTGGTCGTGACCCTGGCGATCTTCCAGGTGCTGGTGGCCAGCGAAGGCCGCAAGCGCTCGCTGACCGGCGTCAACGACGTGAGCCAGTCCGGCGCCTACAGCGTCTACGCCATCGACCGCCTGCTGCGCAGCGCGGGAACCGGCTTTGCGGAGGGCATGGACCGGGTCGGCGGCTGCCGGCTCAACGCCAGGCTGCCGCTGGCCAGTGGCGAGTCGCTGCCGCGGGTCAATCCGTTTCCGGCGCCGTTCACCGGCATGCCGCGTTTCCAGCGGCTGGCACCCGTGCTGATCTTTCCCGGCGCCTCCGATGCCGGTTCGGACGTGATCATGGTGATGAGCGGTGCCTCGGGGTATGGTGAAGTCCTGGCCACGGTCCAGGCCGGCACGATCACCGGCTCCGATCTCCAGTTGACGAACACCATCGGATACCGTGCGGGCGACCTGGTCATGATCGCGGGTGGCGGCGAGTGCCTGCTCAGCGAGGTCGATGCCGCCAAGCCGCCGTGCGCCGGGGATCCGGCGTCTCCGACGCTCACCACGGTGTGCGGGCCGCAGCTTCCGCTGTCCGGAACGTATTTCACCGACGTCGCCGCGCACACCTCGCTGGCCACGCTCAACGGCATCAGCGGCGTCAGCACCTTCACCCTGGGCAATCCTTCGCGCGGCAACCCGCCCCGGTTCCTGATGCTGGGGGTGGGGGCCGGCTCGACCTTGTTCGCGCACGATCTCCTGCTGGCCACCGGCGTCAACGTCTCGGAGCCGATTGCCGAAGGGGTTCAGGACATGCGCGCGGTCTACGGCATCGACACCAACAACGACGGCGTTCTCGATGCCTGGCAGTCGCCTACCGTGGCCAGTGGGTGGGACGGCGAGACGCTGATGAACGGATCGGGCGTCTCCAACGGTCGGTTGCGCCAGATCGTGGCCATCCGGGTCGGGCTGGTGATGCGCTCGGCGCTGGTCGAGCGCGAGCTCGAGGCCGGCGTGCCGGTGGCTCCGGCCAGCCTGCGGCTGTTCGGCGATCTGCCGGCCGCGAACCAGGTGACCATCGATCTGACGCAGCCGGGTCAGAACCGGAACCAGCGCCACCGCACGATCGAGATCACCGTACCGCTCCGCAACATCCTCATGCTCAGCACGTCATGAACAACCTGCCGCGCCGAACCGAACGAGGCGTCGTCCTGGTGACGACCCTGTTGATCCTGCTCGTCATGCTGATCGGCGCCGTGGCGCTGGTCCGCTCGCTCGACACGTCGCTGGTCACCGCCGGCAACCTGGCATTCAAGCGGGACCTGGCCCAGCAGAGCGAGCTGGCGGCCGAGACCATCCTGCGCGATTTCCGCACCGGCGGCCCGCTGGCCACGCGCGCCGCACGCGCGGCCGACGACGTGGCGCGGCGGTTCAGCGCCGCGGTGTTGCCCACCAACGCGCAGGGCATTCCGATTGCGCTGCTGACCGATCCCCTGCCGCCGTTTGTCGGTGAGATCGACGCCGGCCGCGGCATCACGCTGCACTATGTGGTCGATCGCCAGTGCAGCGAGGGTGGCGACGATGCCGTCCTCGGTGCCGAGCGCTGCACACAAGTCGGGGCCGGCACTCCGCAAGGCGGCAGCTCGTCGCAATGGCTGCGCGCCGAGCAGAGCAGCGGCGTGGCGGCTGGCGGCGCCGGCGCGGGCCTGGCAGGTGCGGCGCCGCAATACATCGCGTATCGCATCAGCATCCGTGCCACCGGGCCGCGCGGCACGCAGTCCTTCTTCCAGACGACCTTCGCGTGTTGCGATGAGTGAGCCTCTTCACGACGCCGACACCTCTCCCGAATCCTTGCTTCAAAGGTTGATCCGATGAACCACTCTCTCGGACCCAAACTCGACGCCATCCCGCTCATGCCGCGCGGGGCAGGGCGTGGCCTGTGGCGCAAAACCGTCGCGTCCCTGGCGATGGCGCTGGCCGCCAGCTCGACGGCCATGGCCGCCACCACGCTGTCCGACGCGCCGGTGTTCTACCGAAGCGCGATCCTGGGCAACGTGGCCCTGGCCCTGTCCGTGGAATGGCCGACAGCCTCCCGGGCGGCCTATCCGGGAACCACGGACTACAGCAGCGCCAACACGTACCGTGGCTACTTCGATCCCAACAAGTGCTACCTGTACAACTTCGACCTGGTCGAGGCGAACCGGTACTTCTATCCGGCCGGCAACACGGCGACGCGGACCTGCACCGGTGCGAACGACAACAAGTGGAGCGGCAACTACCTGAACTGGGCGGCAACCCAGGCCATCGACCCGTTCCGCTGGGTCATGACGGGCGGCAACCGGGTCGTCGATACGCCGACCGAGACGCGGCTGCAGAAGGCCTGGCACTCGGGTCAGGGCAACCTGTTCCCGAACAAGGTGGTCGACGACGATCCGACCATTGCCGGTGCCACGCCGTTCGCCTGGACGCGATTCCGCAGCCGCATTCAGGGTGCGGGCTTCGAGATGATGTTCACCGGCAACTCGACGGCATCGACCATCAATGTGGCTCCGGGTACCGCGACGGCCTACAACCCGGCAGTGGCGGTGGATGCCAACACGGTGTACCGCGTCAGCATCCGGGTCAGGGTCTGCGATCCGTCCGCGGCGGCCGGAGGGGTGGAGTCCAACTGCACGAAGTACGGCTCGAACTGGAAGCCGGAAGGCCTGATGCAGCGGTACTCGCAGCGACTGCGTTTCGCGGCCTTCGGCTACCTCAACCAGGACGGCAATGACCGTGATGGCGCGGTACTGCGTGCCCGCATGAAGTTCGTCGGCCCGACCTACCCGGTGCCCGGCGCGCCGGACGTGACGAACACGGCGGCGGAGTGGGATCCGAACACGGGTGTCTTCACCGCCAATCCCGACGCCGCTGACGCCTCGGCCACGAACGCTTTCTATGCGCCGGCCACCCCTGTGGCGAACAGCGGCGTGGCCAACTACCTCAACAAGTTCGGCCAGATCAACACCGGCGCCTACAAGGGCAACGACCCGGTGGGCGAGCTCTACTACTCGGCGCAGCGCTACTACCGCAACCTCGGCGCGGTCGACGAGTGGAACACGCTGACCGGCACGTCCACGGCGGTGCGGGCGCTCGATGGCTTCCCGGTGGTGCGCACCTGGGACGACCCGATCCAGTACGCCTGCCAGAAGAACTTCATCCTCGGCATCGGCGACATCTACACCCACGCCGACAAGCACGTGCCGGGAGCGACCAACAACGCCAGCGAAGTCGTGCCGATGCCGGGCGCTGTCAGCGCGGACACGGCCGTCAACGCGGTGACCGCGACGAACATCATCGGCCAGAAGCAAGGCCTGGGCACGACGCTCGGGACGCAGACCAACGTGTCGGGCGGCTGCTGCAGCAACAACAGCATGATGATGGCGGGCCTGGCTTACTGGGCCAACGTGAACGACATCCGTCCGGACGTGGCCGGCATCGCCAAGACGCAGGGCAAGCAGACGATCCAGACGCTGTGGGTCGACGTGCTCGAGCAGCCGTTCGTGGCCAACAACACCTACTACCTGACGGCCAAGTACGGCGGCTTCACGCCGCCGGCCAACCTGACGCCGCCATACAGCTACAGCGACACCAGCAACCTGCCCCAGTCGTGGTGGTCGACGACCGGCGAGACCCTGACCGATACCCGCGGCGCGGGCACGACGCAACCGCGCCCCGACGGCTACTTCACCGCGGGCAACCCGGACCAGATGATCTCGGGCCTGACGCGAGCCTTCGCGCGGATCAACGCGCTCAGCGCCGCGTTCACCACCTCGTTCTCGACCTCGCTGCCGCAGGTGACGCAACTGGGCAACGCCAGCTTCGGCGCCCAGTACGATGCCAGCAGTTGGACCGGTGAAGTCGTGGCCAGCGAGCTCAACTTCGCCGCCGACGGCACGCCCTCGCAGGTGGAACGGTGGCGCGCGACGACCAAGCTGGCCGCGCAGCTGACGGGCACCGGCTGGAACACCAACCGCAACGTGGTGACGTGGAACGGAACCGCGGGGGTGCCTTTCCGCCACGGGAACCTGACGGCCGCCCAGCGTACCGCGCTGGACACGCCGTATCGTGCGATCGACGACAGCTCCGACTACCTGAACTACCTGCGCGGTGACCGCACCCACGAGGCGGACTCCACCGTGGCCGGCAGCTCGCGGGCCTACCGCAAGCGCGAGGCTCTGCTCGGCGACATCGTCGGCTCGCGAGCCCGCCCGGTCGGCCCGCCGGCCTTCCAGATGACCGACGACTACAACCCGGGGTACGAGGGGTTCAAGAGCACCTACAAGAACCGGACGACGATGGTCTACGTGGGCGCCAACGACGGCATGCTGCATGCCTTCAACGGCAGCCTCAGCGGCGCCAATGCCGGCCGCGAGGTCTTTGCCTACGTGCCGAATGCGGTGTTCGCCGGGCCGAGCAATCCTTCGACGCCTGCGGTGGACGGCCTGGCTGCGCTCGGCAACCCCGACATGGACCATCGCTACTTCGTGAACGCGACGCCGACCATGCACGACGTCGACTTCACGCGCACCTGGAACGGGTCGTCCATCGGTACCGGCACGCCCGACTGGCGGACCATCCTCATCGGCGGTCTGGGCAAGGGCGGCCGCAGCTACTACGCCATCGACATCACCGATCCCACGACGATCACCTCCGAGAGCAACGCTGCCAGCAAGGTCCTGTGGGAGTTCACGGCGCCGGAAATGGGCTTCACCTTCGGTGAGCCGGCCATCGTGAAGACGCGCAAGTACGGCTGGACGGTGATCATTCCCTCCGGCTACAACACGCCGGACGGGCGCGGCTATCTCTTCTTCGTGAACCCGCGCAACGGCCAGCTGCTGGAGCCGCCGGTGCCGACCCGGAAGGACTCGCCGACCGAGGGCGATACGGGCCTGGCGCACATCAACGCCTACGTGATCCTGTATCGCGACGGCTATGCCGATTCCGTCTACGGCGGTGACCTGTTCGGGAGAGTCTGGCGCTTCGACATCACCGGCACGACGGGCAACTACCCCGAGCCGGAACTCTTCGCCCGCCTGACCGACAGCAACGGCACGCCGCAGCCGGTCACCTCGCGCCCGCTGGCCGAACTGCACCCGAAGACCCGCGAGCGCGTCGTCATGGTGGGCACGGGTCGCCTGCTGAACCAGAGCGACATGACCTCGTCGCAGGAACAGTCGTTCTACGCGATCAAGGACGGCAACGAGCTCCGCTTCAACCGCTCGACCGACCTGCCGGCTGGCGTGAGCTTCCCGATCGGTCGCAACCGGCTGGTCGCCAACCCCGACTGGGTGAACGGCTTCACCGGAGCCACCGCGACCACGATGGGCTTCTACACGGATCTCGGGCGCGACACCAACAACATCGCCTGGCGCATCGTGAGCGACCCGGCGTCGTTCCTCGGCATCGTGGCCTTTGCGCCCACGCTGCCGAGCCTGGAGGATGCCTGCTCGCCGTCGGGCCGCAGCCGCGTGTTCGTCGGTGACTTCTCCACGGGCATCTCCAAGCTGATCAGCTCGTCGGGATCCGTGATGAACTTCTACGAGACGACCGACGGCGTCGTCACCGATGTCCGATTCCTCAGCGTCGGCGGCAAGCCCAGGCTGATCATCGGTACCGACCGCGGTTCGGTGCGCCAGCTCCGAGGCGAGTTCGGCTCCGCCGTCGGCCTGCGCCGGATCAACTGGCGCGAGGTGCAACTCGGCAACTGAGCGGCCGCTTGACCTAGACTGCGCGCTCGGCGGAGAAGGGCGGTGGCTTCGGCCACCGCCCTTCTTCTTGAGGGGTGGCCGATCCGGCACTTCGCCCCGCACATCGTCGCGAACACCGCTTCCTGCCCATGGCGCGCCAACCCCGCTGCGCAGCTGACGGACTGCTGCACCTCGTCGAACTGCGCTGGTGCGCCGATGTTGCCGCCCGCATGTCGGACAGCGAACTCGCGCTGCAGCGTCACTGGCTGGGCGAAGCGCTCTCGACGTGCCACGTGGCCTTGCACGCCTATGCGCTCATGCCTGCGCGCACGCTGCTGCTGCTGACCCCCGAGTCGGCGGACGGGCTGTCCCGGCTGGCCCAGGCCATGGGGCGGCGCCTGGCGGCCGAGATGCGGCGTCGGCATGGCCATCGCGGGCCCGTGATGTCGGGGCGATTCCGCTCGACCATCCTCCAGCCGGAGTCGTGTCTGCTCGATGCGATGCAGTTCGTCGAACTGATGCCGGCCCGGGACGGTGCAGCCGAGGCAGCGGGGATCTGGTCCAGTGCCGAAGTGCATCGAGGCGGTGCGCAGGATGCAATTGTGAGCGATCACTCCGTCTACTGGTCCACGGGTAACACGCCTTTCGAGCGCGAGATGCTTCATCGTGCGCGCCTTGCCGAAGGGCTTCGCGACGACCTGGTGCGGCGCTTCGAGGGCGCCCTGTCCGGCGGCTGGCCAGTCGGGGACGAGGGCTTCCTGACGGCCTTGGCCCAGCAGTTGCAGCGGCGCGTGGTGCCGCGTGCGCCCGGACGCCCTCCGAAGCGTCCGGCGGATGAATCTGTCCCCAATTAATTAGGCGCGGTCTGCCGCGCTGAATTAATAGGGGTCAGGTACGCATTAATTTCCTTGTCGCACTGCAGCAAGGTGGGTATGCTCCGCCGATCCGAGTTCCAGAGGGAGCCGTCATGAGCCCGATCCCATCCCGCGAGTCCCAGTCTCTGCAAACCCTGACGGCGCAAGGTCTGTACGACCCGGCCAACGAACACGACGCCTGCGGTGTCGGCTTCGTGGCTCACATCAAGGGCCAGAAGGCCCATGCGATCGTCGAGCAGGGCCTGAAGATCCTCGAGAACCTCGACCACCGCGGCGCCGTGGGTGCCGACAAGCTGATGGGCGACGGCGCGGGCATCCTGATCCAGATTCCCGACGACTACTTCCGCGCCGAGATGGCCAAGCAGGGCGTGGAACTGCCGCCGCCCGGCGAATATGGCGTGGGCATGATCTTCCTGCCCAAGGAGCATGCATCGCGCCTGGCCTGCGTCCAGGAACTGGAGCGAGCGGTGAAGGCCGAAGGCCAGGTGCTGCTGGGCTGGCGCGACGTGCCGGTCGACACCGAGATGCCGATGTCGCCCACCGTGCGCGCCAAGGAACCGGTGATCCGGCAGATCTTCATCGGCCGCGGCCCCGACGTCATCGTTCCCGACGCGCTGGAGCGCAAGCTCTACGTGATCCGCAAGACGGCGTCGGCGGCGATCCAGCGCCTGAAGCTCACGCACAGCCGCGAGTACTACGTGCCCAGCATGAGCTGCCGCACGATCATCTACAAGGGCCTGCTGCTGGCCGACCAGGTCGGCAAGTACTTCAAGGACCTGCAGGATCCGCGCACGGTCTCGGCGCTCGCCCTCGTGCACCAGCGCTTCTCGACCAACACCTTCCCGGAGTGGCCGCTGGCGCACCCGTACCGCATGGTCGCGCACAACGGCGAGATCAACACCGTCAAGGGCAACTTCAACTGGATGCGCGCCCGCGAGGGCGTGATGAAGTCGCCGGTGCTCGGCGACGACCTGAAGAAGCTCTACCCGATCAGCTTCGAGGGCCAGAGCGACACCGCCACCTTCGACAACGCGCTCGAGCTGCTGACGATGTCGGGCTATCCGCTCGCGCACGCCGCGATGATGATGATCCCCGAGGCGTGGGAGCAGCACGAGTTGATGGACGAGCGCCGCCGCGCCTTCTACGAGTATCACGCCGCGATGCTGGAGCCCTGGGACGGGCCGGCCGCGATGGTGTTCACCGACGGCAAGCAGATCGGTGCCACGCTGGATCGCAACGGCCTGCGCCCGGCGCGCTACATCGTCACCGACGACGACCTGGTGGTGATGGCCTCCGAGTCCGGCGTGCTGCCGATCCCCGAGAACCGCATCGTGCGCAAGTGGCGCCTGCAGCCGGGCAAGATGTTCCTGATCGACTTCGAGCAGGGCCGCATCGTCGACGACGAGGAGCTGAAGGCGCA
>Ga0073934_10010644_pt1 | contig 11369 bp, 8 predicted proteins | sample LarsenN4metaG_FD_76834 | JGI IMG/M metagenome (GOLD analysis project Ga0073934, IMG submission 76834) | Hot spring sediment bacterial and archeal communities from British Columbia, Canada, to study Microbial Dark Matter (Phase II) - Larsen... ...
AGGTTGCCGTGGTCGGTCAGGGCCACCGCATTCATGCCTTCGGATTTCACCCGCTCGACCAGCTCCGGAATGCGACTGGCCCCATCGAGCAGGCTGTAGTGGCTATGACAGTGGAGGTGTACGAAGGGACGATCCGTGGCCATGCGTTCGGTTCCTCGAGCAAGTCGTCAAACCGATAGTCTTGGCAACGGCGAAGGAAATGCAAGAGGGCTTCGCCAGCCAATTCGTCAAACGGCTGGATGACTTCCGCGCAATTGCCGAGCTGTGCTAGAGTTGGCCTGACTCGAGTCGGCCAGAGTAGCTCCGGCCTGCTTACTGCGATTGCTCCCAGCTGTCGGGCTCAGTGATCGCCCGATGGTAGCGGGCAAGGAGCATCTCCAGCTGTAGCACTTTCTGCCAGTTGGCGTAATCGAGCGTGACTTGAGTGCCGTCCTGATTGGCTCTGATCTTGTCGGTGATCTGGCTCAGGGCGCGGTGGAAGAAGTCCATGATCTCGGCCAACCGTGCTGCCTGCGACGGGCTGAGCTGGCGGGGCAGGGGGGGGAACTCGCGATTGCCAATGAACAGCCCGCCGGACGTCACCCGCACCTCGTCGCGCAGGTCGAACCGAAGGTCATCCTCGCTGACGGGCATATCCATCGCCGTCGCCATCAGCGTCGGCTTCGGATTCTCGGGAGGGGAGTTGCCCATCGAACTCAGGCCCGAACGGAAAGGCGAGCGTATGTTGGCCATCCGATCGGCAATCTCCTCATTCGAACCAAACAGCAGCACCGACCGTCCCACGGCCACGCAGTCTCCGTGACGCAGCCGATGAATCTGGATCAGGTTGCCGTTGACCTTGGTGCCGTTGGTGCTTTCGAGGTCTGTCAGGATGAGGTCGCCCTGGTCGAACTGCACCTTGGCGTGGAAGCGGCTGATACGTTCGTCGTTGAGTCGGAGGGTGTTGCCCTCCTCGCGACCAATTGAAACCGGCGTCGGGAGCTCGCGAAACACGCGGCCCTTGTCCACGCCATCAATTACCTGGAAGGTCAGGGTCGGAGCTTTTCGGTCTTTTCCAGTTGTGCTCACGAGTTGCACCGGTGTGGTTCGGAATTCACCTGCTGCTGACTGGGGGGCTAACAGGCCCTTCGGCCCAGACTCATCCCTCATAAGAGCTTATATCACACCAAAGAAAGCAGGGTCAAGCATTGGCAAGGAATAAAAGCCTGGCACCTTGGCTGCTGGCTCTCCCATGTGGTCATGCCTCGGAGGTAAACGGGACGCGGTCCGTCCCTCACTTGCGCCTCTCAGCCTGAGCAGTATTCGCCGACAAGTTCCCGTGCGGCAACTCTCACCCAGGGTGCTTCAGATCAGTTCGAACCATGGTTCACCGAGTTCTGCAGAGCTGAGCGGGCGGAAAGGACCAGTTCCAGAGCATCTTGAGGTCGAGCGGCCAGGGCAGTCAGATGCCCCATCTTTCTCCCCACCCTCGGCTGAAGTTTGCCATAGAGGTGCAACTTGACGTCTGGGTGGCCGCAGGCGGCGGCCCAGTTCGGTTCACCGTGCTCCCAGAGGTCTCCCAGCAAGTTGGCCATGGCAGCAGGACGCAGTTGCTCCGTCGAACCGAGCGGCAATCCGCACACGGCACGAAGTTGCTGCTCGAACTGGCTGGTTACGTGGGCGTCCACCGTCAGATGGCCGGAATTGTGCGGCCTGGGGGCTAGCTCATTAACGAGCAGCTTCCCGTCCTTTCGCAGGAAGAATTCGACGCAGAGGACGCCCACCACGCCTAGCTCTTCCAGGATCGCCCTGGCAATGTCGATCGCCTCAGCCATCGTTGCCGAGCTAAGCCCCGACGGCGCGACACTGGTGTCCAGGATGTGTCGACTGTGCGTGTTGAGCATGGGGCCCCAGTGGCAGAACGCCCCGTCCAGTCCGCGCCCTGCCACGACGGATAGCTCGCATGCAAAATCAACAAAGGCCTCGAGCACGTGCTCACCCTGAATGGCGATGCCATCAATGTCAGCGAGCGTGGCAATCCGGCGCTGGCCCTTGCCGTCGTAGCCAAAGCCCGCCGTCTTCAGAATGGCCGGCGTGCCAAGCTCACGCACCGCATATCTAAGCTCTTCCACAGAGTTTACTTCTCGGAAGGCCGCCAGGGGGAAGCCGTGCTTGCGCAGGAAGCGCTTTTCGCGGAGCCGGTGCTGGGTGACGTGCAATACTGCGCCGTCCGGACGGACAGGAACGATCTCGGCCGCGGCTTGCGTCGTTGCCGAGGGAACATTTTCGAACTCGAACGTCAGCACGCTGACGCCGCGGGCGAAGCGCCGAACGAGGTCGAGGTCCTCGTAGGCGGCTGTGATTTCCAGGTCGGCAACCTGGCCAGTAGGGGTGTCGCTGTCCGGAGAGAGGGTATGGACTCGATAGCCCATCCTCCGTGCGGCAAGGGCGAACATTCGGCCAAGCTGCCCGCTTCCCAGCACGCCAATGGTGGAGCCTGGGAGGATCCTGTCGCTGCTGTTCTGGCTCACGGCGGGACGACTCCAGTGGGGAGCGAATCCGCCAGGACGGCCCGCGTTTGCTCCTCTCGAAACTGGCGGAGCCGCTCCCGCAGATCCTGGTGCGACCGCGCCAGGATCGCCACTGCCAGCAGGGCTGCGTTGATCGCCCCAGCCTTCCCGATAGCCAACGTGCCGACAGGCACCCCCGCCGGCATTTGCACGATGGAAAGCAGGGAGTCCACGCCACGGAGCACCTGGCTTTCGACCGGCACCCCTAGCACCGGCAGCAGGGTCTGGGCCGCGGCCATTCCAGGGAGGTGCGCTGCTCCGCCTGCGCCGGCAATCACTACTTGCAATCCGCGGGACTCAGCCTGGGCAGCGTATTCGGCGAGCCATTGCGGGGTTCGATGGGCCGAGACTATGCGGCACTCATGGGGAACTGCGAAACGCTCCAGCATCTCCGCGGCATGACGGAGCGTCTCCCAGTCGGACTTGCTACCCATGATAATGCCAACCAGGGGCTGAGTGGCGTTCGCCATATCACCGTATTGTAATGCCCGCACTTCTGGTCACCATTCCGAACCAACAGAATTTCGCCGCCAAAGGAAATTGTGACCTATATTTGCGCAGCCAGACGCCCCGACTGCGCCTGGCTGCCGGCGCGTTGCACAGGCCCAGTGTGCCCAGGAGGACTTTGGCTCATGCTCGGCGAACGCTACTGCAAACAATGCGCGGTCGAGTTGCCCGCGGAAGGCTTCAGCAATTACTGCTCCGCCTGCTTCGAGGCGCGTTTGCAGCAGGGACCCGAGCCAGATTGCGACCTTGATCCCGATCCGCCGCTCACCGAGCGGAAGACGGTGATGTTCGACATCGAGCCGTTCGATCCGCTGATGCCCACCAGGAATCAGCGGTTCGGCGACTACGAGCTCCTCGAACAGATTGCCCAGGGCGGCATGGGGCTGGTCTTCAAGGCCCGTCAGCTCAGCCTGAACCGCATTGTCGCCCTCAAGGTGATCCGTGCGGGTCAGCTCGCCTCTCCAGTGGACGTGCAACGCTTCCGCATCGAGGCGGAAGCGGCAGCCCATCTCGATCATCCCCGCATTGTGCCGATCTACGAAATCGGGGAGCTGCATGGCATTCATTACTTCAGCATGAAGCTGGTCGAGGGCGGCAACCTGGCGCAGTTCATGGACGACTACGTCAAGGACCATCGCGCCGCCGCTCGCCTGCTGGCCGCCGCGGCGCGAGGCATTCATTACGCCCACCAGCGTGGGGTGCTTCACCGCGATCTGAAGCCCGCCAACATCCTGGTGGATCGCGACGGCCGCCCGCACGTCACGGATTTTGGCGTCGCCAAGCGGCTCGGTGGGGAGTGTGTCGACGGTCAAAGCTCGGTGCACAGTTCGAGCACAAGCGGCACGCTTAGCGGCGGCATCGTCGGCACCCCAAGCTACATGGCGCCTGAGCAAGCCGCCGGCAAACGCGACCAGCTCACCCTGGCCGTGGACATCTACAGTCTTGGCGCCATTCTCTACGAGATGCTCACCGGCCGACCCCCCTTCAAGGCGGCCACGCAAATGGCCACCCTCAAGATGGTCCTCGAAGAGCGGCCAGTTAGGCCGCGGGCTCTGAATCCGAAGGTTGATCGCACGCTGGAAGCGATCTGCATGAAGTGTCTCGAACGCGAGCCTTCGGATCGCTACCACTCGGCGGAAGAGCTGGTCAACGACCTTGAGCGGTGGCTTGCCAATGAACCGATTGAGATGCAGCGGGGCAATGCCTGGGTGCGGACTGTCAAGTGGGCGAAACGCCGGCCCACGACCGCCCTCATGACCGCGCTGACGGTATGCATCGGATTTTTCGCCTTGGTCGGCATCTTCTGGGGACAGCGGGAAGCCGGTGCTCGCGAGCAGAAGTTGCGGGAAGCGGAGCTTGCTTGCCAAGCACAGCAGGATCGGGCTGAACAAACGGCCGCACAACTGCAGCTCGAAAAGTATGCGGATCGACTCGCCGAAGCCCAGCGTCTCCTCCAGGCCAGCAACCAGCAGGCCGCCCGCCAGCACCTTGCCGCGTGCCCCACCCAGCTGCGCGGCTGGGAATGGTATCTGCTTGACCGCGAGGCACGCGAGGAGCCGCGTCTTCTCCGCACGGGGTTGACGGGGGCCGTCACGCACGCTGGGGGAGCGGGCTCCATCGTGGTGTTCGGCACGAACCAGGGGAAAGTCGCGGTCGCCGACCCAGCCCTGGGACGCGTCCTCGCTACCTGGCAAGCTCACGAGTCTTCAATTCATGCCCTGGCTGTTGATCCCGGGGGGCAGTACCTTGCTACATCCGGCACGAACGGCGACGTGCGCGTCTGGGATGCTCCGACGGGAGCAATTCTCCTGACGCTGACCGGTTACTCGGATGCCGTCGCTGCTCTGGCCCTCAGCGCCCAGGGCCAGGTCGCTGTTGCATTACCTTCGGATGGTCACGAGCAACTCATCCGCATCCACGAGATTCACGCCCAGCGCCAGCCTCTGGAACTCGTCGTTTCCGGAAGCGTGAGCCTGCTCGCCTTCAGTCCTGACGGCAGCATGCTGGCGCTAGGCCACGCCGATGGCCGAGTCAACCTCTGGAATCTCGCCAATCCGTCAGCGCTGCCGGCCCAGCTCGGCCCTCAACGGGGCGAGCTCGTCCAGCTCGCTTTCAGTCCTGGAAGCCGCCGACTCGCTGCCGCCTATGGCGACGGCGTCATCCACGCCTGGCCGGTCGGGCTGGGAGAAGGTCCGGAAACTCGAATCGTCTCTGGCCAGCCGGTCCGTTCACTCGCCTTTTCTCCTGACGGGGCAAGCCTCGTGGCGGCCCTGGGAAATGACGTCGCGGTGTGGGACGTCCGAACGCGCCGCGAGACGGCCCGATTCGCACTTCGTGGGCAAGAATACAAGAATGCGGTCTTCCAGGCGGGCGGACACTGGCTGGCCGGCCTTACTGCTGGGGGGACAGTCGTCCTCTGGCCGGTGACTCGTCAGGAATTTGAAGTGGTTGCAGAGGGCTTCGAACAAGGCATCGCAGCACTCGCAACGGGAAACTCTGAACGGCTTGCGGTGCTTGGCGGCTCGGGCCGGGCCACGCTCTGGAGCATCAGCACCCGCAGACCGGTCGCCGAACTGCCCGGGGGCCCAACCAAGGCCGTGGCTTGCTCCCCCGATGGTCGATCTGCGTTCACTCTGGATGAGATTGGCGTGGTCCGCCGTTGGGACTGCCAGACGGGATTGGAACAGGGGACGCTGCAGACTTCGCTGAAGCAAGCGCACGCCCTGGCGGTGTCGCAAGGCGGCCTGGTCGCGCTGGCTGGAGCCGGTGGAGTGGTGGAAGTTTGGGACTTCGATCAGCATCGCCGGCTGGCCGAGATGGTTGGAAGCGAAGAGCGGGTCGATCGGCTGGCCTTCAGTGCCGACGGGCAGCGGCTGGCAGGCGGCAGCAGCACTGGGCCGATACGCTTGTGGGAGCCGCGAACGGGAGTCGAGCTGCTCTGCCTGCGCGGCCATACCGAAGGAGTGCTCGGAATTGTCTTCAGTCCAGGGGGCGAGCGGCTGTTCAGCTGCGGTGCCGATCACACCGTGCGCTTCTGGAATCCCAAGGATGGCAGTGAGCAAGAGGTGCTGCGTGGGCACACGGGGGCAGTGCGGGGACTGGCCCTCTCGGCGGATGGGTTGCGCCTCGTTTCGGCAAGTGCGGACCGCACCTTGCGCGTGTGGGATGCAGCGAGCGGCGCCTTGCTACTGACCCTGGATATCGGTTCCAACCCCTCTGCGGCCTGCTTTGGAGCCGACGGGAAATGCCTGTTCACCGGCGGCAGCGATGGCATGTTGCTGCTCTGGAACGGGAGCCCGTAAGGCTCCTGCTCTTCGCGCATCCGAACGGCCGCGGGACGCTGCCGCCAGCCCGCGGCTGTTGTGCTTCAGGTCATTGGTGCAAGCACCAGGCGGCTGGGGATTCCCCCACTCATCCGGTGTAGGAATGTTGCCAGTCCACGCGCGGGGCCATCGCCCACAGGTGCTCCAGCTCGTAGTAGTTTCGGCACTCCGGATCGAAGACGTGGACGAGCACGTCCCCGTAGTCCAGGACGATCCACTTGCCCGCATCGTACCCTTCGATGCCGAGGCGGGTCTCATGTTCCTTGGCCAGTGCGTCATCGATTTCGTCGGCAATCGTGTGCGTCTGCCGGCGGCTAGCGCCGGTCGCAATCACGAAGTAGTCGTAGATGGGAGTCAGCCCTCGCATGTCGAGCACGAGAACGTCGCGGCCCTTGTTTTCATCCGCGACGCGAGCACACAGGCAAGCGAGTTGTTCGGCGGCGCCAGGCGGCCGCGTCGGCGCCAGATTCGCTGCGAGCGACTTCAACAACGGACCTCCTTTACCTTGGCAGAGACCCATGGGAAGGCGCGCGCCGGTCAGGCCGAGACTTGGGATGGAACGTGCCGCACCTCCCGCCAGGGTCGAACCCCGTTTCCGACAACTTGAACCACCGGGCCTGGTCTCGCTGGAGAACCCGCCCACTGCCTCAATCATTGCCACGAAGTGGATCAGCGTCAAGCGCCTTCCACCTCGCTTTGGAAACGTCCCCAATCTGTTGATGCAGCAATCGTCGCAAAGGTTCGCCGCCAAACGGACACCTGGGAAGCTGGGCAAACTGCACGCCTCGGCCGGCCTGGGAGTCTATAGATTAGGGGGGAAGCCATCTGGAGGATCAGTCCGTTGTCCCGCATCTTCGTCGCACTTGCAGTGATCAACTCGGTGGCCCTGCTGCTCACCACGGTCCTCGGCCTCGTCTTCATGGTCGAACGGAATGAGGGCGTCGTGGCTCCTGGCGGCCACCAGACCCTGACGTTCGGCTGGTTCGCCTCACACATGGTGATCGGGCTTTTCACGGCCGTTTTCGGGCTGTTTCTGCACTGCCTGATCTTCACCTACTTCCTGGGCACAGGACGCTGGGTGAAGGAAGTGGCCAAGGCCTACCAGCTGCCGGACCAGGATCTGCCCAGGAAAACTCGTGAGTTCAAGCGCCAGGCGTTTCCTCCCGCCCTGTTCGCCATGCTCTCGGTCATTGCCGCCGTGGCGACTGGCGCTGGCGCTCAAACGGGTCCCGAGACGTTTTGGGGCCTGGCTCATCCGGTCATGTCCGTGGTGGCGCTGGCCCTCAATGGCTGGGCTTATGTCGTGGAATACCGCACGGTCGCCGCCAACGCACGAGTCATGGATGAAGTCATGGCCGAGGTCGAGCGGCGGCGGGCTGCACATCCCGCGCCGGTGGCGTGAGCTGCTCTAGCCCAGGGCTTTGACGAGGGCCTCGGTCATCGCCGTCGTCGTGTCTTGTCCTCCGAGGTCCGGCGTACGAACCTTCCCTTCCTCCAGGACTCTGTCGATCGCTCGCTGAATGCGGTCTGCGACATGAGTCTGCCCGAGCTCGCGGAGCAAGGCCAGGGCAGGCAGCAAGAGCGGCAGCGGGTTGGCGTGGTTGGCTCCGATCTCCTCTCGCCTGCCGCCATGAATCGCCTCGTAGACTTTCACGCCGTTGCCATGGTTGATGCCCAGCGCGGCCGAGATGCCGCCGACCAGCCCGACGCCGAGGTCGCTAAGCAGGTCGCCGTAGAGGTTGCCGCACACGAGGACCTGGAACTGCTGCGGCCTGGTGACCAGCTGCATGCAGCAGTTGTCCACGATCATCTCCCTCGGCTGAAGCGACGGGAACTCCCGCGCAGTCTGGCGAAAGACCTCGAGAACGAGCCCGTCCGCCAGCTTGAGGATGTTCGCCTTGTGGATGCAGTGGATCGTGGTTCTTCCCTGTTCCTGGGCCAGGGCGAAGGCAAAGCGGAAGAACCGTCGGCACGCCGCCTCGGTCACGACCTTGATGCTTTGAACGACTCCTGGGACGATTTCGTGCTCGATGGCCGTGTAGAGGTCCTCCGTGATCTCGCGCACCAGCAGGATGTTCACGTTCTGAAAACGAGCCGGCAAGCCTGGCTGGTTGCGCAGAGGCCGCACGGAAGCGAACAGCCCCAGCTCGCGGCGGAGCTGCACGTTGAAATTCGGATAGTCGCCGTGCGGCGGGTTGAGCAGCTTGGTCTTGAGGGCAAGCCCGTGTTGCCGAACGGCATCCAGGAGTTCCGGTGCCAGTGCTGGCAGGCCCTTGGCCAGGGCGGCCTCGCCTGCCTCGAACACGAGCCAATCCACCTTCGCGCCGGCAGCCTCGAAAAGCCGACGCAGGGCCTGCTCCTGGTCGAGGCCGATTCCTCCGCCCTGGATGAAGACTACCTTGGGCGCCATGCAGATTCCCCCGTGTTGCAGTTCTCTGGCTCCATTGTACAGCCTTGGCATTCCCCGAACCCTCCGGCGGCTCCAGGCGAGTTGTCAGCCTCGCTCAAAGGCGTAAGGTGACTGGAGGGAGTCAGTCTTCGATCTCGCTCCCTGGATCTGGCTGCTGCTCGCCAGGATGCCCCTTGCAATAGCCGGCGCAAGGACGATGTCCGACCGCCTGAGAACTTATGGAAGAACCGTCGCGGATCATTGCCATCGGGGATGTTCACGGTTGCGCCGCGGCGCTGTCGGCCTTGCTCGACGCCGTGAAGCCGACGAGGAACGATCTAATCATCCCGCTGGGAGATTACATTGACCGCGGTCCCGACAGCCGCGGCGTGCTGGAGATGTTGATCGACCTGGAAGAGCGAACGCAGCTTGCCCCGCTGCTGGGCAACCACGAGGAGATGTTCTTTGCCGCGCGTTCGTCGAAGACCGAGCTGAACGCCTGGCTTCGCTACGGCGGGGCAGAGACGCTGGCCTCCTACGGCTACACGGGCGGCAGCCTGGCGCCCGAGGACCTGGCCGCCTACGTTCCCCTGAAGCACCTGGAGTTCCTGCGAACCTGCCGCGATTATTACGAGACCGCTAACCACTTCTTCGTCCACGCCAACTACGATCCGGACCTGCCGCTGGCCGAGCAGCCGGTGGAACTGCTCCGCTGGACCCGCGTGCTTGCCGTCAACCCGCGGCGTCACTGTTCGGGCAAGACCGCCATCGTGGGGCATGCCTCCCAGGTCAACGGGCAGATTCTCGACCTTGGCTTCCTCAAGTGCATCGATACCTACTGCTACGGCGGACAGTGGTTGACGGCGCTGGACGTGCTTTCGGGCACGATCTGGCAGGCGGACCGTACGGGGCGGTTGCGCTCTTCCAATCAAGCATGATCGGTGTCAGCTGCGCGCACAACTGACCTTCCGAAATAAACTGTACGTATGTTAGTATGCAGTTTGGCCTGGCCGACGCCGTCCGGCGTGCGCGCGTCGCCTGGTGCGCCCGCTGAGACTCACCGAGGACTGAAGATGTTGCGCGCGGTTGGCGCTGGCACCGGTTGTTGCGCGAGCCGGTTGGGCGTGGACCGGAGTGCCCGAGCGGGCCGCTCATTCGCCCTGAGCCCGAGGCAAGCCTCACGGCATCCAGGGGACGTGGGAGTGCATTTTATTGCGCGGCTTTGCGAGCAGTCAGGTCGAAAGCGCAAGTTCGCTCGGGAAAACCCGCAGAAGCCAGAGGCTGAAGGGAATTTGAAATGTTGCGCCTCCTGGATCTCCTTCAGCGGTTATCCCTGCCAGAATCGGCATGAGGCAGCGGACCGGGTCGGCTGCCACCTTGGCAGTCGAGGGTTTTGGAGCGACCAGCTTTGGACACGCGACCTGGCCTCGGGTAAGATCATGGTTCTCCCGCCCAGACCTAGCGAGACCCACCATGATCGAACCCCTTCGTTTACGGATCGGCCCGCTTGTGCTTCTGGGGGGCGCCCTGCTGGTCGTGCTGGCGCTGGCCGAGCAGCCCGTATTTGTTGCGCGTGCGGAGCCGGCGTCCGATCCCCTGGCGAGCGAGTACGCCGAGCAGGTTCGCCCTCTGGTGAAGACCTACTGCACGCGCTGCCACTCGGCGAAGAACGCCGAGGCGGAGGTGGACCTGGACCGCTTCGGCACTTTTGCGGAGGTGCGCAAGGACCATCGAACCTGGCAGAAGGTCCTCGAAATGCTCGACAGCGGCCAGATGCCGCCCAGGGAGGACAAGCAGCCGACGGAGACGGAACGCGCAGCCATGATTCGCTGGGTGCGCGCTTACCTGAAGCACGAGGCGAAAGCCCTGGCAGGCGATCCGGGGCCGGTGGTCCTGCGGCGGCTAAGCAATGCGGAGTACACGTTCACGATCCAGGACCTCACGGGAGTGCCTCTCGAACCAGCCCGCCAGTTCCCCGCCGACGGCGCGGCTGGCGAAGGCTTCACGAACGCTGGGCAAGCGTTGGTGATGTCGCCGGCCCTCCTGCAAAAGTACCTGGACGCCGGCAAGGAGATCGCGAGCCATGCCGTGTTGTTGCCGGACGGCATTCGCTTTGCTCCAGGGACGACCCGCCAGGACTGGAGCAACGAGCTGGTGGCGGAGATCAAGCGGCTCTATGGCCAGCATGCCGACGCCCAGGGCAAGCTGCCCCTCGCGCGGTACCTGGCGGCCACATTGGAAGAACGCGATGCCCTGCTCAGCGGAGCGAAGACGCCGGCCCAGGCGGCTGCCGAGCGCGGCTTGAATCCGAAGTACCTGGGGACGCTCTGGCAAGTCCTCACGCAGAAGGAAACCACGCCCGTGCTGGCGGCCATCCGCGAGCGCTGGGCGTCTTGCAAACCGGGCGATGCCGCGAACCTGGCGGCGGAGATTGGCCGCTGGCAGCAGATGCTCACGCGGTTCCAGAACGTCGGGCATCTCAAGCCCTGGGTCGTGCCGGTCAATCCGCTGGTCGCGCGTCAGGAGGTCCGGTTGAAGCTTCAGCCCCCCGCGGAGGGCGGCGAGATTGTGATTCATCTCGGCGTGGGGAATGCCGGGGAC
>Ga0073934_10010646_pt1 | contig 11367 bp, 8 predicted proteins | sample LarsenN4metaG_FD_76834 | JGI IMG/M metagenome (GOLD analysis project Ga0073934, IMG submission 76834) | Hot spring sediment bacterial and archeal communities from British Columbia, Canada, to study Microbial Dark Matter (Phase II) - Larsen... ...
ACGACCTCGACCCGGTCCTCGTACCGTTGGATCGGCACCGTCGCCGCTTCAACCGCCGGCTGCCAGGCGGCCAGCCACGCCTCGAGCTCGGTGGTGTAGACGCCCACGTCGAGCTGCGGGTCAGTTTTCGACATTGACGTCAATATAGAAAATGTGCGAGCGTCCCCGCAATGAACGAGCTCCTCGTCGAGGCGCACGGCCGCGTGCGGGTCGTGACGCTCAACCGGCCGGACGCGCTCAACGCGACCGACGAAGCGCTCCATGGCGAGCTGGCCCGGGTCTGGCCCGCGCTCGACGCCGATCCGGAGGTCGGCGCCGTCGTGCTCACAGGTGCGGGCAGCGCCTTCTCCGCGGGCGGCGACCTCGACCTGCTCGACCGGATGGTGCACGACCGCGAGCTGCGCGCCGCCGTCATGGCGGAGGGCGCCGAGATCGTCCGTGCGATGACCGCCGTGCGGGTGCCGATCGTCGCGGCCGTGAACGGACCGGCGGTCGGGCTCGGATGCAGCCTCGCCGCGCTGAGCGACGTCGTCCTGATCGAGGAGCACGCGTACTTCTCCGACCCGCACGCCGCGCTCGGTCTCGTCGCGGCCGACGGCGGCGGGCTGATGTGGCCGTTCCTGACGAGCTTGCTGCGCGCCAAGGAGTTGCTCCTCCTCGGCGACCGGGTGCCGGCAGCCGACGCGGTCGAGTATGGCCTCGCGAATCGCGTCGTACCGCGTGGCGAAGCGCGCGCCGCGGCGATCGACCTCGCGACGCGACTCGCCGCGCTGCCGCCGCAGTCGGTGCGTGAGACCAAGGCGTTGCTCAACCGCGCGGTTCGTGCCGCGGTCGAGACCACGCTCGCGGGCGCGATCGCCGCCGAGACCGAGTCGTTCGACGAGCCGGCGTTCCAGGCGAATCTGGCGCGGATGCGCCGCCGCTGACTACCCCGCCGATCGCAGCGCGGCCACTACGCCGCCGTCGACGAGCACGTCGGTGCCCGTGACGAACGAGGCGACCGGGCTCACGAGGAACTCGACCACCGCGGCGATGTCGTCGGGCGTGCCGACCCGGCCCGTGCCCGACCGCGCCACCATGTCGCGCATCACGTCGCCGAACGGGCCGGCGAGCTCGGCGTGGCCCATCGGCGTCGCGATCACCCCCGGGCTGACCGACACGACCCGCCCGCCGCGCCGGCCCCACGCCACCGACGCGGCCTCGACGCGCGCCTGGTTGGCGCGCTTCGCGAGGCCGTACGCGGTGCCCGAGTCCATCGTGCGCGGGTCGAGCAGCGGGAGGTTCGCGAGGTCGTCGGTCGGCGTCGTCGCGAGTACCCGGAGCGCGTCGGCATCGACCGGCGTCATCGTGCCCGCCATGCTCGCGACGCATACCGCGACGCATCCGGGGCCGGCGTACGGCTCGAACGCGTCGAGCACTCGCGCGGTGCCGACGACGTCGACCGCGACGATTGCTTCGGGTGTCGCCTGCACCGGTGACACGCCCGCCGTGTGCACGACGGCCCGGATCGAGCCGAGATCGGTGGCCGCCTTCGCGAGTGCGGCGACGTCGCTCGCCGAAGACACGTCGGTGCGCACGGCCTCCACGCGATGGCCGGCGGCGCGCAGTTCGGCCGCCGCGCCCGCGCACTGCGCCTCGTCCGCGTCCGCGACGACGACCGCCCGGCCGCTCCCGATGCGCCGCGCGATCGCGCGCCCCATCCCGCCCGCGCCCGTGACGACGAGCACGTCGGCCGCCACTGTGCTCATGCGCCGACTACACGCGGTCGAGGTCGAGCATGCGGATGGCGTTGCCGCGCAGGACCTTGTAGCGCTGCTCGTCGGTGAGGCCGGCGGTCATGCGTTCGACCGCCTCGCGCACGAACGGCCAGGTCGTGTCGGTGTGTGGGTAGTCGGTCTCGAAGCACACATTGTCCTCGCCGACCTGGGTGATCGACTCGACGCCATGCACGTCGTTTGTGAAGCAGCCGAAGATTCGGCCGCGGTAGTACGTCGAGGGCGGCTCGGGAATCGTCTCCTTGGCCTGCGTCCAGCTCGAGTGGTACTCCCAGGTGTTGTCGGCCCGTTCGAGCGCGTACGGGATCCAACCGATCTGGCCCTCGGAGTACGCGAGCTTCAGCTCCGGGTAGCGGACGAGCACGCCCGAGAAGAGGAAGTCGGCGAGGGACGCCATCGAGTTGTTGCACGACAGCATGATCGCTGTCGACGCGGGCGCGTCGGGTGAGGCGGCCGGCATCTTCGACGACGACCCGATGTGCATGCACAACGTCGTGCGCGTCTCCTCGCACACGGCGAAGAGCGGATCCCAGTATCCGGTGTGGATGCTCGGCAGGCCGAGATGCGTCGGGATCTCGCTGAAGCAGACCGCTCGCGCGCCGCGAGCCGCGTTGCGCGCCACCTCGGCGCGCGCGAGCTCGACGTCCCACATCGGAACGAGGCACAGCGGGAGCAGGTGCCCGCCGGAGTCGCCGCACCATTCCTCGATCATGAAGTCGTTGTAAGCGCGTACGCACGCGAGCCCGAGGTCGAGGTCGTTGCCTTCCATGAAGGTCTGCCCGCAGAAGCGCGGGAACGTCGGGAACGCGATCGAACCGTCGACGCCGGCGAGCATCAGGTCGTCGACGCGGGCCTTGGGGTCGTAGCAGCCCGGGCGCATCTCGTCGTAGGTGATCGCAGTGATGCTCATCTTCGAGCGGTCGAAGCGGCGGAGGTCGCCGCCGGGCGTCGCGTCGAGCGGGATCGCGACGTGCCGCTTGTGCACGTAGATGAGCCGGTCCTCGTACAGCCAGTAGTCGCCCCACTGGCCGTCGTCGGTCATCTCCTGGTGGTACGTGGCACCGGTTGCCAGCGACATGTCGCCCCAGCGCGCGCGTTCGACGCGCGGGCCGCGCTCGCGCATCCGTGCCGGCAGCCGTTCCTGCCAGAGGTGCGGCGGTTCGACGACGTGGTCGTCGACGCTGATGATGCCCGGCAGCTCGCTCACGTGGAGGTCTCCGGCTCGAGCGGATCGTGCTGGCGGCCCGAGTCGAAGCCGCCGTGCTTGCGCATGAAGGTGGTCGATCGGCGATGGATGCGCCAGCCGTCGGAGGTACGGCGGTACTCGTCGTTGTACCAACCGACTCGCATTGCGTGCGTCTGCTGGTCGATGAACACGAAGTGCTGCATGCCGGTGGCGCGGTCGCCGTCGAGCTCGACGACCGGCATGTTGCCGATGAACTGGCCCCGTGGTGCGGCTGCGAGCAACGCCGGGAACCGCTCGAGCGTGTACGCCGTGCCGAACGCGCTGTACTCGGCGTCGGGGGTGAAGACGTCGAGCCAGCGGTCCTGCACGAACTGGCTCGTGTACGCCATGTAGCGAGCGCACAGCGCCTCGAGCTCCACCAGGTCGGCGACTCGCCGCGACTCGTCGCTCATGCTCCCCCCGGGTCTGTGAGAGTGACGCACTCCCTGGGCGAGAACTACGTTACCAACATGGCCGTGCCGTCCCGCCGCCCGACGCGGCCCCTTCCCCAGCTCACGCCCGTGAACGAGTGGTTCTGGACGTCGGGCCGCGACGGCCGGCTGCGGGTGCAGGGCTGTGCCGACTGCGGCACGCTCGTGCACCCGCCCGCGCCGATCTGCCCGAAGTGCCGGAGCCGGTCGTGGGCGCCGACGGCCGTGTCGGGCCGCGCCTCCGTCGTCGGCGTCACGGTGAACCGCCACCGGTGGCTGCCCGGGTTCGAGCCTCCGTACGCGATCGCGGTCGTCGCGCTCGCCGAGGACCCGGCGGTCCGCCTCACCACCAACGTCGTCGGGTGCGACCCGGAGGAGGTGCGCATCGGCCAAGAGGTCGCGGTGTCCTTCGAGCAGCACGACGACGTGTGGATCCCGGTGTTCGAGCCGACCGGCGGGATCGATCCGGTCGATCGCGTCGGCGAACCGGCGCCCGTCGTGCCTCGACCGCCCCTGTCGACCGAGCGCTTCGAGCACCGCGCCGTGCTCGCCGGGGTCGGCCGATCGGCGATCGGGCGGCGCTTGATGGTCGATCCGCTGTCGCTGACCGTCGATGCGTGCCTGGCCGCGGTCGCCGACGCCGGCCTCACGCTCGACGACATCGACGGGCTGTCGACGTATCCCGGTTATGCCGCGATGGGCATCAGCGAAGGCGGCGTCACCGCGGTCGAGGAGGCGCTGCGCATCAGGCCGACGTGGATCAACGGCGGCGGCGAGCTGCCCGGCCCCGGCGGATCGATCATCCAGGCGATGCTGGCGGTCGCGAGCGGCCTGTGCCGCCACGTCCTGTGCTTCCGCACCGTGTGGGAGTCGACGTACGCGGCGCTCGGTTTGCACGGCGGCGGCGGGCGCGTCTCGGGCCCGCTGATGGAGTGGCGCGCGCCGTTCGGCGCGATGTCGGCGGCCAACTGGATCGCGATGAACGCGAACCAGTACCTGCATCGCTACGGCGCGCCGCGCGAGATGCTCGGCTGGATCGCGTTGAACGGCCGGGCGAACGCCGCCCGCAATCCCGTCGCGATCTACCGAGAGCCGATGACGATGGACGACTATCTCTCGGCGCGCCCGATCACGAGCCCGTTCGGGTTGTACGACTGCGACGTGCCGTGCGACGCGTCGATCGCGGTCGTCGTGTCCGACGCGTCGGTCGCACCCGATCTCCCAAAGCCGGCGGTCGGGATCGAGGCGGTCGGGACGCAGATCACCGAGCGGGTGTCGTGGGACCAGGGCACGCTGACGCACGAGCCGCAGGTGCTCGGCCAGGCCGCGCACCTCTGGACGCGCACCGACCTGCGACCGGCCGACGTCGACGTCGCGCTCGTCTACGACGGGTTCACGTTCAACGCGATCTCGTGGATCGAGGCGCTCGGGTTCTGCGGATTCGGCGAAGCGAACGACTGGCTCGACGCCGGCCGCCGCATCGCGCTCGACGGCGACCTGCCGGTCAACCCGCACGGCGGCCAGCTCTCCGAAGGCCGCACGCACGGCTACGGCTTCGTCTACGAGGCGATCGCCCAACTCCGCGGCGACGCCGGCGAGCGGCAGGTACCGGCCGCGAACGTCGCGGTCGTCACCTCCGGCGGCGGCACGCCGTCGGGTGTGCTCCTGCTGCGGCGCGCCACCTAGCGCGAACAAGAATGCCGTCGTGGCAACACGCGGGTTCGTCAGCCATCTCGACCTCAACGTCGCGCAGCCCGAGGCGTCGGTCGCGTTCTACGCGCTCGTGCTCGGGCACCTCGGATTCGAGCGCTTCGACATCGCGCCCGGCAGATGTGGATGGTCGTTGCGCTACGCAGACGGTTCGGTGCTCGGCATCGAGATCCGGCCGCCCGCGGCGCCGGCTCCGCGCGACCGGCACGAGCGCTACGCGCCCGGCATCGACCACCTCGCATTCCACGCCGCGTCACGCGGCGACGTCGACGCGTTGTACGCGAAGCTCGTCGGCGCGGGGTACGAGGTGGCCGATCCGCCGGCCGAGTACGACTACTCGCCCGGCTACTACGCCGTGGCGTTCGACGACCCGTCGGGCATCCGCCTGGCGGTCGTCTACGACCCGGCCACGAATCCTTGAGGGTGCGGCTCAAGGGACGGCGAGTAGTCGCGCTCGCCCCCGCGCGGCTCGGTGAGGACGCTGACGGAATCGCCGGACGCGGTCCGGACAACCAAGCGACCCGGCTCGCGGCCGTCCGATTCGTGTTGCGTCCCGTCACCGCTGACGAGGTATCGACGGTCCGGATCCTCGGAGTACACGAGCAGCGTGCCGTCCGCCGACCACACCGGGCTGACCGCTTCGCCCCGTTCCGGGCCCGCGAGGTGGCGCACACCCGAACCATCGAGACGGACCGTGTACAGACCAATTGCCCCGTCGCCGACGTCGGCACTGAAGGTGAGTGACGTGCCGTCCGGCGTCCACGCGATGGGCGAGGCGTGGATGGGACCGTGCACCTTGTGCGCGTCAGAGCCGTCGGGTCGCACGACCCACAGGTCCTCGTGACTGGGCGCGGGACGCCGCCGGAACGCGATCCACTCGCCGGTCGGCGACCACACCGGGCCGACGTCACCGGGTCCGTCCGAGATCACGCGAGCGTCGCCGCCGTCGGGTCGGAGCACCATGATCTGGCTGTTGTCGCTCGCATCCTCACGCGCGACGACGAGGCTCGATCCATCGGGCGACCACCCGGGATGCCGCACGCCGTTGCCAGCACCAGCGTCGACCGTGGTCGTCACCCGTCGCACGTCGGACCCGTCCGGGCGCATCACGTAGATATCCGTCACACGCTTGATACCGCGCAACGGGTTATCTCGTTCACTCTGGAATGCAATCCACGCGCCGTCGGGAGAAAACGCGGGCGAGCCGTCGTTCCACGACCGGTCCGTGCTGACGTGCCGGACGTCTCGGCCGATCGGATCGAACACCAGGATCGCCGAGCCGGCGTCGCCCTCGTCGTACAGGCGGACGAACGCGACGCGTTGCGAAAGAACAGGTGCAGGGGGTGTGCTCACCGTGGAACCCGCTCCCGCGTGGACGGCCGGCCGGTCACCGCCGTTGTGCGCGAGCGCGACCGTGCCCGCCGCGCCCAGCACCGCGGCAGTCACCAACCCCGCACCGAGCAGCCGCCTGCGCCGCCGCAACCGGCGCCCGCGCGCCTTGGCGTGCGCTCGCAGCTCGTCGACCGAGCGGCGCGTGACGATGTCGGCGTCGAATCGCTCCGCGCCGCTCACGTCGCCTCTCCCGGTCGCACGTCGACGTCGAGCTGCAGCCGCAGCGCGTGCTTGGCGCGGCGCAGATGCGTCTTGACGGTGCCGAGGCTCAGGCCCAGCCGCTCGGCCACCTCCACCTCGCTCAGCTCGGCGAGATGTCGCAGGACGATGACTTCACGCTGGCGGGCAGGCAGCGCGTTGAGGGCGGCGACGAGCGCAAGCCGCGTCGCGGTCGCGTCGTCGTGGCTCTGCGCATCGGGTGCGCGCAGGACGACGCGCTTCCGGCGGATGGTGTTGAGCGCGAGGTTCGTCGCGACCCGCAGCACCCACGCGTCGCGATACGGGAGCTCGCCGATGCGGGACCAGTGCGAGTACGCGCGACTCAACGCTTCGGCGGCGATGTCCTCCGCCGCGCCCGGTTCGCCGACGATCCGCCGAGCGATGCGGTACGACTGCGCGAACAGGTATGCGAACGCGAGGTCGAAGGACTCGTCGCCGGCTCGCGCTTCGCGCCTTGCGCCCATGTGCCTCGCTCCGCACGGGCAACCGCGCTGCAACCGTGCGCTCGGGCAATCCTGCCCCATGCCGGGTCGAGCGCGCACGTGGCGCCGGTCGATGCGCACGCCGTCTTCAACGCACAAGCGAGCGAATCGGATGACATGCGCGCGCCGTAGCACCGGTCGTCTGGTCGCGTCATCCAGGTGGTACCCCCGGGTGTTGACGGGATGAACGGGCGGCCCGGCGCTCGGGGGAGGTCGGATGGCGATGGGCGGACGCACCCTTCGACTGATCGGCGGCGCACTGGTGGCCGCCGTCGGCATCCCGGTGGTCGGCGCTCCCCCGGCGAGTGCCGCGGGCACCCTCACGAGCTGTGACCCGACCGCGTTCCGGCAGGCGGTCGCGGGTGGCGGCGTCGTGACCTTCGCGGTCGATTGCCCTTCGCTCGCGGTCAGCCCGGAGATCGTCATCCCCGCCGGGCTCGACGTGACGATCGCGGCGGGCGGCCACACCGTGGTCCTCGACGCCCAGCAGGCGAACCGCCACTTCCGCGTCCAGGGCGGCCGGCTCGCGCTGAGCGGGATCACGTTGCGCGGGGGCTGGGTCGTCGGAAGCGGCGGCGGGCTCGGCACGCCGGGCACGCCGGGTTCCCCCGGCGCGGGCGGGCCGATCGGCGAATCAGGCAACGGGTGCGCGGGCCCCGGCGCCGGGGCCGGCGAGGCGGGCGGACCGGGCGGACCGGGCCAGCCGGGCGACCCGGGGACGCCGGGCGGCGACGGCGGCCAAGGTTCGCACGCCTCGGGGGGCTCGCTGCTCGTCGAGTCGGGGACGGTCGAGCTCACCGACGTCGTGGTTCGCGACAACCGGGCGGTCGGTGGTGACGGCGGCAGCGGTGGTCAGGGCGGCGACGGCGGCCGGGGTGGCGACGGCGGCATGGGTGGCATGGGCGCACCGGGGACGGTCGACATCCTGACACAGCAGCCCTGCCCGACTGGTGGTCGAGGCGGCGACGGTGGGCCCGCCGCGGCGGGCGGTGGGGGCGGGCGCGGCGGCGCCGGCGGCGCCGGCGGTTCGGCCAGCGGCGGCGCCATCCACAACGCCGGGACGCTCGTGCTCGTGCGCGCGCAGTTCCTCAACAACGCCGCCGAGGGTGGCGACGGAGGCAACGGCGGCGCGGGCGCCCCCGGAGGCGTCGGCGGCCACGGCGGACAGGGGGGCAATGGTGGACCGGGGGCGTCGGGTGACGCACCCGGCGTCGGCGGCCGTGGCGGCAACGGCAACGACGGTGCGTCGTCGGGACAAGGCGGGTCCGGCGGTGCCGGCGGCCCCGCCGGCGAGGCGGCGGGCGGCGCCGTCACCAACGCCGGCTCGATGACGGTGAGCGGCGGCGTCTTCGCCGGCAACCGCGCGCTCGCCGGACGTGGCGGCAACGGCGGCGAAGGCGCCCACATGGGCGTCGGTGCGCCGGGCGGGAACGGCGGTTTCGGCGGGGCGGGCGGGAGCGGTCCCGCCGGCCCGATCACCGGAGGTGCCGGCGGCAACGGCGCCGACGCCGCGCCGGGCCCAACGGCCGCGGCGGGCGGCACCGCGCATGCCGGAGGTGCCGCGTACGGCGGCGATATCGACAATCGTGGCTCGCTGACGATGACCGGGACCCGGTTCTCGAACTCGTCCACTGTCGCGGGACTCGCACAGGGTGGCGCGGGTGGGCGCGGCGGCGCCGCCGGCCAGGCAGGGCTCGCGGGCGCAGGCGGCAACGGTGCGCCCGGTTCCACGCCGGGCGCACCGAGCGGCGCGTCGGGTTCACCCGGAGGTGCCGGCGGCACCGGCGGCTACGGCGGCACCGGCGGAACGGCCGGCCTCGGAGGCGACGGCGGCCACGCGTTCGGTGGCGCGCTCAGCAACCGCGGCGGCGCCACGCTGAGCGACATCGACCTCTTGCTCGGCGCCGCGGTCGGAGGGACCGGCGGACATTCGGGCAACGCGACCGGAGGCGGCGCCGGCGGCAACGGCGGGATCGGCGGATCCGCCGGGAGCGGCGCAGCCGGGCCTGGGAGCGAGGGTGCGAACGGCGGATCGGGGGCGAGTGGCGGCGCCGGCGGCAACGGCGGGGCCGGTGGGTCGACCGGTCAGAGCGCGCCCGGCGGTCGGGGCGGCGACGCGTTCGGCGGCGGGCTCGCCAACGTCGCGGGGGCGCAGATGGTGGTGACGGGCCGCGTCGGATCCTCGAGCGCCGTGGGTGGGGCCGGCGGCGCCGGCTCGGTCGGCAGCACCGGTGGCCCCGGAGGCGCGGGTGGCCCGGCGGCGACGGGAGGCTCGGGCGGAGACGGCGCGGTCAACACGAACGGAGCCGGCGGGAGCGGAGGCAGCGGCGCCGACGGCGGGCCATCGGGCATCGCCGGCGCCACCGCGAACGACTGGGACGCCGGCGGGACGGGCGGTTCCGGCGGGTCTGCGCTCGGGGGCGGCATCTACAACGCCGCTGACCTCGAACTGTCGGGGACGGTCATCGACAACCAGGCCCGTGGCGCGGCCGGCGGCAACGGCGGGCCTGGCAGCAGCGGGGCGGCGGGCGCGGCGGGCGGTCAGGGCGGTCCAGGTGGCGTGGGCGGCGCCGGAGGCACGGGCTCGACGGGCGGCGGCAACGGCGGGACCGGGGGGAACGGGCGCGCGGGCACCTCTGGTGGGCGGGGCGGCGACGGCGCGCCCGGCGGCAACGGCGGGCGCGGTGGCGACGGGCTAGGCGCGGGTGTCCACAACACCTCCTCGCTGCTGCAAGTGGAAGCCGTCAGCTTCACCTTCAACAGCGCGCGCAACGGACCCGGCGGCCACGCGGCCGTGGGCGGCGCCGGTAGCCGCGGCGGCGACGGCGGGCGGGGCGGGGGTGGCGGCGCGGCCGGCGGAGGCCGGGATCCCGTCGGCGGTGGGGGCGGCTCGCCGGGCGGGAACGGCGGGCGCGGCGGCAACGGCGGCGCGGCCGGCAACGGCGGCGCGAGCGGTGACGCGATCGGCGGCGGCATCTACAGCACTACGACTATCGGGGCGTTCACGTCCGTGACATTTGGTACCGGAACCCAGGCGAACACCGTGCTCGCGGTCGGCAGTCCGGGAACGACGCCGTGCGCGACCGCCGGGCAGCTCGGCTGCGCGGGCGCCGGGCTCGGCGGCGACGGCGGGCTCGGCGGCGCGGGCGGTGCCGGGTTCGGCGGCGATCCGCCCGGCTCGAACGACGGCGCCGACGGCGCGGACGGGGCTCCCGGGAACGCGGGAATACCGGGCGGACCGGGCGCCGCAGGGACTCCGGGGCAGGTTGCCTTTCCCGACTGCACGGTGCCGCCGTGCGGCGGCGCGAACGCGGCGCCCGTCGCGAACGACGACAGCTACGCAACGGCGCAGGGAACCGCGCTCGTCGTACCGGCCACCAGCGGCGTGCTGGCCAACGACGCCGACGCCGACAGCGATCCGCTCAGCGCGGTGCTCGTCACGAGCACGACCAACGGCACGCTGTCGCTGGCGGCCAACGGGTCGTTCACCTACACGCCGACGGCCGGCTTCAGCGGCCAGGACCCGTTCACCTACCGCGCGTCCGACGGCAAGGGCGGACTGTCAGCCGTCGCGACCGCGACGATCGCCGTCACCGCGCCACCTGCCGACACGACGCCGCCGACCGTGGTCTGCGGTTCGGCCGGCGGGCAGTGGCACGCCGACGACGTCGCGATCGCGTGCACCGCGTCCGACGACGGCTCAGGTCTCGCGAACCCGGCCGACGCGTCGTTCAGCCTGACGACCAACGTCGCGAACGGCGTCGAGACGGCGAACGCGTCGACGGACACGCGCAGCGTGTGCGACGTCGCTGGCAACTGTGCGACTGCGGGTCCGGTCACCGGCAACAAGATCGACAAGAAAGCCCCCGCGGTCACGATCGTCACGCCGGCGGACGGCGCCTCGTACGACCAGGGCACCACCGTCCTCGCCGACTACGCGTGCAGCGATGCAGGCTCGGGCACGGCGACGTGCGGGGGCGATGTCGCCGACGGCGCGGCCATCGACACGTCGACCACCGGTTCACGCACGTTCACGGTCAACGCCACCGACGCGGTGGGCAACTCGTCGTCGGCGATTGCCGGTTACAGCGTCGTGGTTCCGTCGGCGCCGTCGTGCCTCGGCCTCACGGCGA
>Ga0073934_10010647_pt1 | contig 11366 bp, 8 predicted proteins | sample LarsenN4metaG_FD_76834 | JGI IMG/M metagenome (GOLD analysis project Ga0073934, IMG submission 76834) | Hot spring sediment bacterial and archeal communities from British Columbia, Canada, to study Microbial Dark Matter (Phase II) - Larsen... ...
GGGCACCTTCTCTCCCGGCCGGACACGGAGGCGAGCGCCAATCTGCACCTGGTCCAACGGGACATCCACTTCCGAACCGTCTTCTCGAACCAGGCGGGCGGTCTTCGGAGTAAGGCCCAGAAGGGCTTTGACGGCTGCGCCGGTCTGGCTACGAGCCCTCAGTTCAAGCACCTGACCTAGAAGAACCAGCGTCACAATGACAGCGGCGGCCTCGAAGTAGACTGCTACGTTGCCGCCATGGTCGCGGAAAGTTGCCGGGAATACTCCAGGCACCAATGCTGCGATGAGACTGTATACGTAGGCGACCGACACGCCCAGGCCGATGAGCGTAAACATGTTCAGGCTGCGATTCAGAATCGATTGCCAGCCGCGAACGAAGAATGGCCAGCCTCCCCAAAGGATCACAGGGCTGCTGAGGATGAGTTCGAACCACGTCCAGGTACGCTTGGAAGCCAGTTGCTGTAGCGACTGTCCGGGGGCCATGTCGCCCATCGCGGCGATCACTACCGGGATAGTGAGGGCAACGCTAACCCAGAAGCGCCGCTTCATATCGGCTAGTTCGGGATTCGGTTCGTCACCGGCCAAAATCGTCTTGGGCTCCAGAGCCATGCCACAGACCGGACAATTCCCTGGCTCACTGCGCACGATTTCCGGATGCATGGGGCACACGTACTCTGTGCGCGTGGCCGCCGGCAGCGCAACTGGTTCCAGGGCCATCCCACACTTCGGACACGTACCGGGCCCTATCTGCCGGACTTCGAGATGCATTGGACACGTGTACTCGTCCTCAGCTGCCGCAGTGTGTGGCCGCCCCTCCTCCGTAGGCACCGATTGCTGCTTAACATACGGCTTCGGATCACTTTGGAATTTCGACAGACAGTGTTGGCTGCAGAAATAGTACGTTCGTCCGGCGTACGAGTCCGTATGCGACGTGGACCTCGGATCAACGTCCATTCCGCAAACTGGATCACGAACTGGGTTGCCTGGTTGGCCGCCATGATGATGGCCTTCGTGTCCCGCTGCCTCGTGGCTCATACAACGACCTCCATTGTGTCGCTTGACTCATTTCAGGCCTGGCCAGCCGGATCCATTGCACACGGCAGGCATTCCACACTGGATTGCGATGGATGGTTCGAGTGGCTATTGGGCGGCTTCTACCTTCTCGATTGCGATCCCCTTGAGGCCGGCCTTCTCCAGCACCGTGCCTGTTACCCGCACTTTCTTTTCGATGAAGGACATCAGCTTCTCATTCGGGTTCTTGTGGTTCATGGAAACGGGCAAGTAGATCTGCTTACCGTCGAAGATGGCGAGCGGGTTGCCGGCTCGTGCACAAGCCTCGGCACACTTCGCATGCTTCTCACCCGAGCTATCGTGGCCAACGAAGCAGGCGATGTCCACAACCTGTCCAGTGATCTGAGCTGCCTTTCCACCGCCATGTTCATGGGCGTGCCCCTGCCATGCGTAGGCTCCTCCCACCGCGATCGCGGCCAGAGCCAAAGTTCCCAGTGTCTTTCTCATGTCTATGTGTCTCCCAGTTTGTTTCTGACTCACTTCCGAGGCCTAACGAATTGCCTCGATCTTGTCGGCCTTCAAGACCTTCGTCTTCTCGAAGAGAGTTCCCGTCACTTTCACCTTCTGCGCCGCGAACTTTTCGGGCGTCTGTTGGTCGCTCAGAACATACATTTCGGTGCCTACCAGCAGCGCGTACTTCCACTTCTTGGGGTCCATCTTCACGCAGTCGCGGACGCACTTGTCGTCGGGAGTGATGCCCATCGTGTGCTTGGCGCCGCACATCGTATCCGTGATCACGCCTGTATAGGTTTGTGGCTTGTCTGCCGCCGCGACTCCTGCCGCGGCGAAAATCAATCCAAGTATCGTCTTTCTCATTGCGCTGACTGATTCCTTTCCTTAATGGATGTTAAGAACTGAAGCCCTTTGTCTCGATTGAGACGCCTCCAGAGAACGTCGAACCGCTGCTGGTCAAGCTTCTGTTTCAGCTGGAAGTTGAAGCCCTTCAGGCTGCCATAGTGTGACTTGGCGCGTTCGTGCGTGGTCAGGGTCAATTGGAATGGACCGGAGGTGCTCACGTTTTCGATGTCCTCAAGGCGCCAGGTTCGGGACTGACCCTTGCCGTCGGTCTTGTAGACGATCCGGTCTTCGCCGAACTGGAGAGCGCCTTCGGAACCCTGAATCGTACCCAACAGCTTCACCGGGATTTCCCACCGGGCCGATAGCAGTGGATCGGCGAGCGCCGCGACGAAACGCTCGTCCAACCTTCCCTTCAGCCGGTCATAGGCGGCAGTGAGCGACTGATCCTTGCCAGTCAGGAAGAACTCGAACTCCTTGTCCACCCCAAGGAACCACTTGCGGTCCTTGTATGTGACGATGACGAGCTTCTCGGGAGATAGCCACAATTGCTGGATGTCGTGGTAGTCCCATCGCGCCTTTTCCAGTTTGGGCGGCTTTTTGCCTTTCGCGACCTTTGCCTGCTGCTTGGCAGTAAGAACCTGGTCGTATTGCACCCCCTGGTCATCGATCGTCACCCGACCGGGGTGATCCTTGAGCGCGCGCTCATGACGAACGTCGAACTGCAAGCTTTGCCCCCATGCCGTCGCAGCCAACATGAAGAGCAGAATGACCCTCAAGCTGCGACCTGCTTCTTGACTTCTGTGTTCCATTTCCAAACCTCGTAGATTGCCGGGTAGACGACCAGCTCAAGAATGAACGACGTGAAAATCCCGCCGATCATGGGAGCGGCGATGCGCCTCATCACATCTGCGCCCGCTCCGGTGGACCACATGATCGGGACCAGCCCCATAAACATCACAGCCACGGTCATGAACTTGGGCCGGATCCGCTTCACAGCCCCGTCATGAATCGCGTTCTGAAGATCGGCGAGACTCTTCATCTTTCCTTCCTTCTTCGCTCCTTCATAGGCGATGTTGAGGTAGAGCAGCATGAAGATGGCCGTCTCGGCATCGACACCGAGCAACGCGATCAGGCCCACCCACACGCCAATGCTCATGTTGTACCCGAGCAGGTACAGGAACCAGATCGCGCCCACCGCTGAGAACGGGACAGCCAGGATGATCAGCATGGTCTCGGTGAACGACTTCGTGTTCATGTAGAGCAGCATCATGATCAGGAACAGCGTCAGTGGAAGGATCACGGTGAGCTTCTCCCGGACGCGCTGCATTGCCTCGTACTGTCCGCTCCAGACGAGGGTGTACCCCGCCGGGAGCTTCACTTTCTCGCGGACCAATTTCTTGGCGTCCTCCACGTAGCTGCCAACGTCGCGCCCGGCCACATCGACGTATACATACCCATTGAGCATTCCGTTTTCGTCGCGCAGCATGGCGGGCCCACTGGACAGGCGGATCTCGGCCAGTTGGGAGACTGGGATCTGGGTCGTACCGTCCATCACCGGCACAAGAACCCGGCTCAGCCGGTTGATGTCGCTGCGGAAGTCCTGCAGATACCGCACATTGACGGGGTAACGCTCCCGGCCTTCGATGGTGGTAGTTACATTTTCGCCGCCGACGGCGCTCATCACCACGCCTTGGACATCCTCCATGCTGAGTCCGTAGCGGGCCATCTCTTCGCGTTTCCAATCGAAGTCCAGGAAATACCCTCCGCCCGTGCGTTCTGCGAATACGTTCCGTGTTCCGCGTACCTTTGGCAGTACGCTCTCGATGTCGGTGCCGATCCGTTCTATCTCCTTAAGATCGGACCCGTATACTTTGATGCCCACGGGTGTGCGCACTCCGGTGGTTAGCATGTCGGTACGGCCTTTGATGGGCATCGTCCAGGCATTGGACACGCCAGGCATCGAGAGCGCCGTGTTCATCTCTTCCACCAACTGCTCGCTCGAAATGTGATCAGGCGTGACGTGCCGGAAGGCCGACTTGAGCCACTCTGGCGCCCATGTCCAATTGGAGTACCAGGTATCCACCTTGCGCCACTCAGACTGTGGCTTGAGGACGATGGTGGTCTCCATCATGGAGAACGGCGCCGGATCAGTCGAGGTTTCAGCCCGGCCCGATTTGCCCAGTACCGTGAGGACTTCCGGGAACTTCTTGATGATTCGGTTCTGGGTCTGCATGAGCTTCTGCGCTTCCGCCACAGAAATACCGGGCAGCGTGGACGGCATGTAGAGCAGCGTGCCTTCCTCGAGGGGGGGCATGAACTCGGAACCGAGCCTCTGGTAGATCGGTATAGTCACCACGACCATCGCGACGGCCCCCGCAATGACCAAATACTTCCAGCGGAGCGACCAGCGGCAGATGGGGTCGTAGATTCGCATCAAGATCCTGCTGATCGGGTGACTCTCCTCTGAGTGGATCTTGCCAACCAATACGGCATTCACGACACGCGCCAGCCACCGCGGCCGGAATTGGAAATTGTCCATGTGCGTGAAAAGCAGCCGCATGGCTGGGTCCAGGGTGATGGCCAACACTGCGGCGATGATCATGGAGAGATTCTTGGTGTAGGCCAACGGCTTGAAGAGGCGGCCTTCCTGAGCCTCCAGGGTCAGTACTGGCAGGAACGCAACCGCAATTACCAAGAGTGCGAAGAAGCTCGGCCCGCCGACTTCCTTCACCGCGTCAATGACCACCCGGTGGTAGTCCTTCTTGCGGCCGGTGCGATCCCACTCTTCGAGGTGCTTGTGGGTCTGCTCCACTACCACGATGGCCGCGTCCACCATCGCACCGATAGCGATGGCAATGCCGCCGAGCGACATGATGTTGGCGCTGACTCCCATCATCTTCATCGGGATGAACGAGATGATGATGGCGATGGGAATCGTAAACACCGGGATGATCGCGCTTGGGATGTGCCAGAGGAAGATGAAGATTACCAGTGCCACAATCACCATCTCCTCGGTGAGCGTCCACCTCAGGTTGTCGATCGAGCGCAGAATGAGATCGGAACGGTCATATGCCGAGACAATCCTTACTCCCTCCGGCAAACCGGGTTCGAGGTCTTTGATCTTTGCCTTGACTCTCTCAATGACCTCAAGTGCGTTCTCGCCTTGGCGCATGACGACGATGCCTGAGACCACATCACCTTCGCCATTCCAGTCGGCGATGCCTCTTCGAATGTCGGGGCCAAGGACGACATTGCCAACGTCTTTGACTCGGACGGGTACGCCCCCTTCGGTGCTCAGCAATACAATGTTTCCGATATCATCGACACTTTTGGCGTAGCCCCGGCCGCGCACCATGTATTCCGTACCACTGAACTCCACAAGCCGGCCGCCGACGTCGTTGTTGCCGTTGCGGACCGCCTCCACCACTTTCATGATCGGAATCTTGAATGCCTGGAGCCGGTTAGGGTCGACGTTCACTTGGTATTGCCTGACAAAGCCACCTAACGGCGCGACCTCGGCGACCCCCGGCACGGACTTCAACTGGTAGCGGAGAAACCAGTCCTGCAAGGAGCGGAGTTCAGCGAGCGAACGCTTTCCGCTTTGGTCGATCAGTGCGTACTGAAAAACCCAACCCACGCCCGATGCGTCTGGGCCCAACTCTGTCTTCACGCCCTGCGGGAGTTGCTGAAGAACCGCCGACAGGTATTCGAGAGTTCGGGAACGAGCCCAGTAGATGTCAGTTCCCTCTTCGAAGATGATGTAGACGAACGAATAGCCGAAGTCGGAGAAGCCGCGAACATCTTTTACCTTTGGCGCCCCGAGCATGCTTGTCACGATGGGGTAGGTGACCTGATCCTCCATGATGTCCGGGCTTCGATCCCATCGGGAGTAAACGATCACTTGCGTGTCGCTCAAGTCCGGGAGCGCGTCGAGCGGAATGGTCTTCATCGAGTAGAGGCCCGCCACCACCGCAAATCCGATGAGGATGAAGACCAGGAACTTGTTTCTGCCGGAGAACTCGATGATGTGGTCAATCATGCTGTTTGTGCTCCCCGGCGGAAGGCGCTGGCGCCGATGTCGTCGGATTAGGAGTGGGTGCGCCATGCTGATGCCCCGCCATTCCGGCAGCAGAAGATTTCAGCTGGCTTTCCGAATCAATCAGGAAGTTGCCGGAGATGACGATGCGCTCTTTTGGGCTTAGTCCCTTGATGATCTCCACACGGTCGCCAATCCGCTCTCCGGTCTCGACCTGTCGAGGTTCTATGTAGCCATTGCCACGATCAACGAAGACCGTCTTCCGAAGCCCGGTGTCGAGGACCGCCTCAGCGGGCACGGTCATACGAGCCGACATCGCGACGCTGAATTCGACGTCGACGAACATGTCGGGCTTCAAGGTCATGTCCGGGTTGTCGGCTTCGATGCGGACCTTCAAAGTGCGAGTAGTGGGGTCAACCTCGGGCTGGATGTAACTCACTCGGCCATTGATCTTTCTGCCGCTCCCATAGGACAGGCTCACACGCGCCGGCATTCCTATCCGGATCATTGAAGCCTCGTTCTCAAACACGTCTGCCATGATCCATACCTTGCTGAGATCAACCACCGTATAGAGTTCGGTTTCGGGAGTGATGCGCTGTTTCGGGAATGCATTGCGCATCATGACGTAGCCGCTGATGGGCGAGTAGATCGTGATGTTTGTCAGCGGCTGCTTGGTCCGGGTGATTTCCTCAATCTGGGCTTCGCTCAGAGAGAAGAGCTCCAACCGCTTGCGTGCCGCTACCAGGAGCGAATCGCCCTGCTGTTGCGAACCGGCCAGCGGACTATCCTTCATGATTTCGCGACCTCTCATCGCGAGAAGGTACTCCTTCTGGCTGGCTAACATCTCCGGGCTATACAGGGTCAACAGTGCTTGGCCCTTCTCAACTGACTTGCCCGTGAAATCGACATAGACCTTCTCGATCCAGCCTTCGATCCTGGTTTGGACTTTCGAGAACCGGGTTTCATCCATCGTGACCTTCCCGACAGACCGGAACGAGTGGATGCCTGCGCCGGAAGTGACTTCGCCGAACTTGACGCCGATCACCTGCTGCTTTTCGGGACTAACGCGGATGGTGCCCATCGGCATCGCTGCCGGATCGTTCTCGTAGACCGGTTCCAGGTCGCTCCCGGTTTCGGGGTTGATGCCAGGCTTGTCGGACTTGAAATTGGGAGCCTTTGGATCCCTGTAGAAGAGAATCTTGCCAACTGGCTTTTGCGCCGCCGCGTCGGCGGGATGAGCAGCGTCCTCGTCCGGCACAAGCTTCATGCCGCAGATGGGACAGTCGCCCGGCTTGTCCGAGTGATAGCTCGGATGCATTGGGCAGTGATAGCCCTTAGGCTTCATCGCCTGCTTGGTGAGGCCGGCGCTCTCGCGAGGTCCGTACCAGCGGCCATAGCCGAAGCCAATCAGGATCCCAATGGCGACCAGGACGGGTAGCAGGATAATGCGTGCAAGTTTCATGGCGGTTTCGTTCATTGCGTGAGCGGGCGCGCGGTCATCTCTTCCAGCCGAGCCAGCGCCAGATAGAAGTTCTGCAACTCCTCGTAGTAGTTCATCTCGTACTCAACGATCGTGATGTAGTTCATGAAGACCGTCAGGAAGTCGACCGATCCGGTTTCGTAGGAAGACAGAGAAGACTCCAGCGCAAGACTGGCTTGGGGGATGACGGTTTGACCATACAGCCGCACAAGCTGTTCGGATGTCTGGCTCATCAGGTAGTCGTCCTGAATGCGGAAGTGCAAACCCTGGTTCGTCGCTTCGTAGGTCTTTCTGGATTGAACGAGAGTCTGTGACTGCTCGGTCACTGCTGCGCGCTGTTTGCGGAAATAATAGAGCGGAATCTTGAAGTCGGCGCGAAACATGTACATGGGGGCCATACCGCCCATGTTGTAGTAGCCGCCGTTGAGAGTAACGTCGGGATAGTATTCCTTGCGCGCCATATTCACCGCGACCTCCGCGCGCTGGATCATCTTCTCGTCCCGGCGCAGCATGGGAGAGTTCTCGCGCGCTGCGGCATAGAGTTCCTCGAGCTTGGCCGGGACCGCCATCGGACGCAGATCGGCAGGCCTTGGCAGCGGCGATCCAGGCGAACGGTTCACCAGACTGTTGATCTCCGCTTCGCGCGCGCGCTTCTCTCGTTCCAGTTGGACCTTCTTGGTTTGGAGAATGGAGATTTGGGTCTGGGCCTTGAAGACATCCTGTTGAGCGGCCTTGCCGACCGAGTAGCGAGCTTCCGTAATACGCAGAAACTTACTGAGCAGTTCGAGATTGCGGTCGAGCACATCGACAGCGGCGAACGCGTACGCCCGGCGATAGTAGGCTTGCTTCAGCCGGGAGACGACACTCAACTGGACCTGCTGATACTGTTGCCACTCCGCTTCCGATTCCTTAACGGCCATGTCACCGGCCAATTTCCGCTTTCCGGGGTATGGAATCTCTTGAGAGACCATCAGTCCGATGTTGCTTGTTACCTCTGTGCCAAGTCCCGCGCCCGGCCACGGCCTTCCGCTGCTGTTGTATCCCGGTGAGAACATCGGATCCGGCAGGCTACTGACCTGACTCGGCCGCTGTCGTGACGCCTCGTAACGCTTCTGCGCCGCGACGATTTCGGGGTTGTTGTTCAGCGCTTCAGCCAGGAGATCGTTCAGGTCCGTACGAGCCGACTGGCCAAACATGTCAGAGGCGAAGACCATCGCCACCACCAAAGTGCGGCACATGAGACCCGCCAGTCGAGGATTGTCCTTGCGAGGTTGCACTTCTCCGGTGAAAGCACCTCTCTTGCCATTTCAATCGGTCACGTGCATGTCATTGAAACTAAATACTCTGCGCATCAAGCTTCGGCCTCGCCGCCGCCAGCGGGTTGGAGAATCTGAGGCTATGGCTGTGCGGAATTCGGCAACCAGCGTGTGGGGATTGCTGCCAACATGTCCTCGACAGACGACAATTCATTGAGATGAAGGAACCTGGACAGTCAAGCGAGATTGGCGACTGAACTGCAGATTAGTGGTCCGTGACTTCTGTTCAGCTAATCCTCGCCATCATGGTTGCTGGATCGCGGCCCGGCTTCGCCGCTGGAGAGAGGGATGTACCCCAATGGGAACGCGTTCTCAATGACGTCCTGACCCGCGCAGAGGCGGAACGGTCCGAGCTTCGGGCCGATGAGTCACCAGAAGCGAAGCTGTCATTTTCGCCGGCGGCCCGGGCTGCCAAAGCCAAGTCGCCGCACCCAATTGTAGCCGGCTTCGTTCGGTACTTCTCCAGCGCAGGCGCCAAGCATTTCCAGGCGTCCCAGAAGAGGCTTGAGTCGTTTCGCGCAATGATCGAGCAGGTATTCGAGCAGGAGGGATTACCCCGCGAGTTGCTTTGGGTTGGCTTGGTGGAGAGTGGCTATGATCCTGCGGCCCGATCTCCCAAGAATGCGGTGGGCATCTGGCAATTGATCCCCGCGACGGCTGAGACGTTCGGCCTCCGCATGAGCGGTCGGGATGAACGCACCGACCCGTTGAAGTCCACAAGGGCGGCCGCTCGGTACCTGAAGTTTCTCTATGCTAGGTTTGGAGACTGGCCGTTGGCGCTGGCGGCTTACAATGCCGGTGAACGCCGAGTCCAGAGTGCAATCGTAAAAGGGCAGACGACGGACTTCTGGCGTTTGGCCGAGTCTGGACTGCTACCTCGGGAGACACAAGCTTATGTGCCAGCGGTAATGGCGGCCCAGTATCTCGGAGAGAGGCGGCCTGGCGAACTAGCGGACGCGCATGATTCCACCCAAAGAACAACCGGCAAAGTCGTCTTTGCGACCATTGGGGTCTCACCTTGAGCATAGGGGACTCCACGAGGCGGCCATGACTGTGGACAGGCATAGAACCACTTGGCGGGCTCTCTCTTTCATCGTTGCTGGAATTGCGATTACGAGTGCTGGCCACTACCTCACCCCGCCGGAGTACAGGCTGTGGCACGGGATCTTCCAGCGCCTCTACTACCTTCCGGTGGTCTACGCGGCAATCGCCTTCGGATGGACCGGGGGACTGGCCGCCGGCTTGGTGTCAGGCCTGCTTTACATCCCCCATATCCGGGCAACCTGGTCTCACGAAGAGCACTATGCGATTGAGCAATACGCCGAAATCTTCATGTTCCTTGCGGTCGGCATCGTGACGGGCGTACTCTCGGACCGCGAGCGCCGCAGAAGAGCGGAGCTCCAGTCCACGGCAGAGAAGTTGAGCCAGGTCTATCGGGAGCTTCAGGACACGTTTGAACAGGTCAAGCGGGCCGACCGGTTGTCAGCCATTGGTCAGCTTGCCGCCGGCCTGGCGCACGAGATTCGCAATCCACTTGCGAGCATCGACGGGGCTGCGGAGGTTATGGAGGCGGCCGATCGCCCAGAGGAGGTGCGGGCCGAGACGATGAGTATCGTCAGAAAAGAATGTGCGCGGCTCAACCGGTTACTGACGAACCTCCTCGATTTCGCCCGTCCCCGACACCCGGAGTGGCGTGAAGTCGATGTGCCACGAGTTCTTGATTCCGTGATTGAGTTGGTGAAGCACTCGGCCGGAAAAGGAATACAGTTCAAGCGTAATACGGCCGTCCGCCTTCCACCGCTGCTAGGCGATGAAGAGCAGATCGCCCAAGTGATTCTCAACCTGACCATCAACGCTGCGCAAGCGATGCCCCACGGAGGCGAGATCGAACTGACCGCTCGGGAGATGGATGATGGAGTCCTCATCCAGGTGAAGGATGATGGAATCGGCATCCCGTCCGAGCACTTGGATAAGATTTTCGACCCGTTTTTCACCACGAAGGACACCGGTACGGGACTGGGGCTTTCCGTGGTGCATCAGATTGTCCGTCAATTGGGAGGAACCGTGAGTGTGACGAGGAATGAAACCCGTGGCATGACCTTCTCGCTCTTCTTCCCTCAGACTCCTGGGGGGACATCATGATCGGCAAACGAGTGCTCGTTGTCGATGACGAGGAGAATCTCCGCCGTGTCACTCAACTGAAGCTGCAGCAGGCCGGCTACGAGGCGACGACTGCGAGCGACGGCGCACAGGCACTCGAGGTGCTCGCGAAGCACCCACAAGACCTGGTGCTCACCGACCTCAAGATGCCGGGGATGTCCGGCATCGAATTGCTGCAGAGAATCAAGGAAGAGTACCCGGAAGTCATTGTCGTGGTAGTCACGGCATACGGCACGATCGAGTCGGCAGTGGAAGCGATGCGCCTGGGGGCGCACGACTACATCATCAAACCGGTGAACTCCGATGCGCTGAAGCTGATCGTCTCGCGGGCATTGGAGCATCATCGCCTTCAGGAGGAGGTCCGGAACCTCCGCAGCGCTATCGATCGGAAGTTCGGCTTTGAGAACATAATCGGCAAGGCCAAGAATCTGCTCGCTACTCTCGACAACGCCTCGCGAGCCGCGCAGAGCGACTCCACCGTGCTCATTCGCGGCGAAACGGGCAC
>Ga0073934_10010649_pt1 | contig 11366 bp, 8 predicted proteins | sample LarsenN4metaG_FD_76834 | JGI IMG/M metagenome (GOLD analysis project Ga0073934, IMG submission 76834) | Hot spring sediment bacterial and archeal communities from British Columbia, Canada, to study Microbial Dark Matter (Phase II) - Larsen... ...
GGACAATTGCTCGAAGGAGCCGCGGCGGTTAAGCGGGCGACAGAGCGACTTCCGTATCTCTCGGGATTCCGCGCATAGCCTTCGGAAGCCCGGGGAATGCTTTCCCTGGGTCGATTCTTTCCTTCGTCCATGAAAAGTGACCCAGGGATGACTATCCCCGGGCTTGTCGTAATGTCCGATCCCCCGCCCAGTCGCCGTGATGTTCTCACCGGGCGGGCGCTGCGGTCGCAGATGGAAACCGCTGGCGCCGCACTGGCGGACGCGATGGCTGCGGACCAGGTTCCCTCCCGCGGGCCGACGCTGCTCTTGCGCACGTCGGCGATGGCGACCGACTTCGACGTGCTGCTCAACCCCGATGGTCCGAACGAGCAATTGGCCGCCGCTTCGGACGCATTGGACCTGGTCCATGTCCTTGAACAACAGCTCACTTCGTACCGCGGCGACAGCGAACTGATGCGGGTCAATCGTGCGCTGACAGCGGAGCCGACGAGAATCGACCCCGACTTGTTCGCGCTGCTGAAGCGTGCGGCGGAGATCAGCCGGTTGACTGGCGGTGCATTCGATCCCGCTTCGGGGGCGGTGATCCGTCTCTGGCGCGACTGCCGGCGATCGGGCCGTGTCCCAGCGTCAGACGAAGTCAGGACTGCGCTGGCAAGCAGCGGCATTTCGCATGTCCACTTCGACGTGGCCGGGCAGTCAATTGCGTTCGACGCTTCTGCTCTCGACTCTCGGCTCGCGACTCGCGACTTCTTCAACCTTGGCGCCATCGGCAAGGGTTACGCCGTCGATCGTGCGGGCGAACTCCTCCTCGAACGCGGCGTCGAGAACTGGCTCGTTCATGGCGGCAAGAGCAGCGTCCGCGCTCGCGGCAGGCATGCGGGGCACGACGGCTGGCCGATCGGCCTGCAGAACCCGCTGCTCCCCGATCGTCCGCTGCTCACGCTGCTGCTTAAAGACGCCGCGCTCGGCACCAGCGGCACGGCGGTGCAGTGGTTCCGTCACGAAGGGAAGCGGTACGGGCACATTCTGGACCCGCGGACCGGCTGGCCGGCGGAGGGAATGCTGTCCGCAAGCGTCATTGCGCCGGACGCCGCTCTTGCCGATGCGTTGTCGACGGCGTTTTTCGTGCTCGGAGTCGAAAACGCCCTGGAGTGCTGCGATAATTTCCCGAATGTGGGCGCGATCCTGTTCCCCATCCCCGCCGATGGCCGCACGGTGCAGCCGATCGTGCACAACGTCCCTGCCGAGCGCATTTTCTGGTCCGTTTAGCCGCGACCCGGAGGGGAGCGCTCTGCGTCGATGCCTCCGACGGGCAGAGCGCTCCCCTCCGGGTCGCGGCTAAACGGGGATTCCCATGATTGACGACTGTGAAAGGTTGACGCGTGTCCGCCGACAAGCCTCGCATTTCCCGAACTGCGTGCGTGTTTCTCGTGCTCTTGCGGCTGGCGATTGGCTGGCACCTCATGTACGAGGGTCTGTGGAAGCTGAGCACGCAGCACACCTCCATGCCGTGGACTGCGGAAGGCTATTTGAAGAACGCCACCGGGCCGTTCCGAGGCTATTTCCGTTCGCTCACCGGCGACCCCAACGACCTGCGCTGGCTGAATTATGATGAGATGGTGAAAAAGTGGGACGCCTGGCGGGCCCGCTTCAGCGCTCATTATGCCCCCGATGGCTCGCTCGATGCGGCGCTGGCGCAGTTGCTTGAAGGTCCGGAAGACTATCGGGCCGCGCTCGACAAGCTCCCCGAAGGGGTCGACCTCTCGCGGTGGAAGAACTCCCTCCGCTTCGACCCACAGGCTAGGCGGCTGATCGTCACCAAGCAGCACTTGCTGCCGAGCGAGCGCGACGCGATCCTGGCGTTAGTCGAGCTTCAAGAGTCGAGCGTCGACAGCCGGACGCCTGATCCCGCCGTCGAAAACTTCAAAAAGGCGCTCAACGAAGTCTATGCCCGGCAGTCGCGGCTGTCGTTCAAGGAACGCCTCGCCGCACTGTTGAAGGGCGACCCTGATCGCGTGGGCATCGACCAGCCCGCCGAACGGCGGATGGGGGCCATCGAGGAGTACAAGTCGCTCATCGACCGCTACGAACGCAACTACGCCGTCGCGAAAACGGCATACCAATGGGACCACCTGCAGCGGCAGTGGACCGAGCTGCAGCAGAAGCGCCGCGAACTGGTGTCTCCGGTGCAGGCGCTGGAGACCGAGCTGGAGACCGCGGCCGAAGCGCTGCTGAACGAACAGCAGCTTGCGAAAGGCCCGGTGCCGGAGCCAATGACGGAGATCCGTGCGATCAATCTACAGACGATGTGGGGGCTGACGATTCTCGGCGCGCTGCTCATCGCCGGCTGTTTCACTCGGCTCGCTGCGCTCGGCGCCGCCGGATTGCTGACGATGTTCTACCTCGCGGTCCCGCCGTGGCCCGGCACGCCGCCGGAAGTCGGCCCCGAGCACAACTTCATCGTGAACAAGGTGCTGGTGGAAGCGATCGCGTGCCTGGCGCTGGTGTTCCTGCCGACGGGCCGGTGGTTTGGAGTGGATGCGATATTTGCGTGGATGTTCGGGCGGCGGCATCCAAAATAGTCAGGAATTGTTGGGATGCCGCCGAATCCGGGGATTATCATTGAGGTTGATCCAAGTAGGCTTCGGGTCAATCCGAGCAAGATCCAAGGGGCCGATCCAACGCGACACCATTTTCAGATTTCGCAATTCGGCAGGTCCAAGGACGGCATGCCTGCACTCTGGGTGGCGCAAACGAGCGATAATGAACTCGTAATCTTGAACGGAATGACGCGTGCGACACGCATTGCGAAGCTCTCGCCCGGAACGACCGTCCCGGTCGAAATCACCGAACACTGGCGAAGACGCGGAGCGACACTACCCACAATCGGAGAGCGGTTGCCATGATTAGCAACGATCGGCAGCAACTGTTGACAAAACTTGCGGAGCTAAGCGAGCTCACGCCCGAATACCGTTTCGGCCAAATGATCTGCAATCTCGCGCACAGTGTTCGCGACAGCGGCGCTAGCGCTCCGTGGGATGTCGAAGATTCCGAGCTGTTAGCGGCGCTCGATCAACAGCTCGAGACGTGGCGGAAAATCCGCGATGCCGAATTGGTCAACGCTCCATGACGATTTCTCACGAGCAGAGATCACCGGGCCGGCCTACGATCATGTTCCATGGTTCGAGACAAGCTGCCGTGATTGATCCGACGCGAGATAGAATTCTTCGATGCCTGGCGCGGCTGGCTGAACTCGATCCTGAGATGCGGTTCGGCCAGTTGGTTTCGTGCGTTGCCTACATGGCGCGCCCCGAAGATGTTTCGGCCACACCGAACGTTGAGGACGACGAGTTCCTTCGGGCATGTGAGGAACACTTGGAGAATGTCGAGAGGGCAGTGGCGTCGCGTCCCACTCAGGCCGTCGTCGCTTCCAAGTAATCCCCAATTTCAAACGATCGATGATGCTCACGGTCCAACAAATCGTGGAGGCCAGTACGCTGCTGAGTATCGAGGAGCAGCTGGAACGCTTGGATGCTCTCTGGGAGATCGTCGACGTACACGCTGCACCAGAATTTGAACTGACCCCTGAACAGCGCGCCGAACTCGACCGTCGCGGGGAGGAACACCGACGTTTTTTCGAACGTGCGATCAGCTGGGAGGAGGGGTTGGCGCGGTTAGCTGCGATTCGAGATCGACAGGGACCGATGGGAACCTAAAGTGCAGTTCCACCGCATTGCAGCGGCTTTCGCTTGGCTCGCGCTTGTTCCTTCCGCGTTCGCTGAGGACGTCGCGCGCCTGTTGCCCAAAGACGGCGCCTGGGCGAGATTCCATTGGCACGAGCACTGGAACGATGGCGTTGAGCGGTCGCTGTACATCACCATTAAAGCCGCGGGTGCGAAGTTCGTGAATAATGAGGCGCACCGCTGGGTGGAGATCAAAATCCAATCCGAAGAACCGCTGATGAAGGGAACGGGAGCGGCGTTCAAGTTCCTTGTAACCCAGGACGAACTGTCGTCCAGCAGTGATTTTATCGCCAACGCTGTGGAAATATGGCGTAACTCGCCGATGCAAGATGGAGCAGTCGAGAATCTCAAGGATGAGCCGCGAGTGAAGGACAACCCGCGACTGTACATCCTCTTTTTTCCGTGGCTTTCAGGCCGTATCCGCGGCGCGGCAGACTTGACCGAGCGGCAAGCTGTCGCTTGGCAGAAGGGGCAGCTCGCCTGCCGTACCGTGGAAGGAATGGTCGACGAAAAGTTCACTTTCGACCATATCCGTGGGCGCTGCCGACTGGCCCTGCATCCGGATGTACCTTTCGGCGTGGCAGCGGCCCGGCTGCAGGTGGGGATTGCCGAGGGGGACGAGGGAACTGTCACCGTATCGTTGGTCGATTACGGCGAGGGGGCGCGGAGCGATCTCCCAGATGTAAAATGATGGATGTCGCCCCTTCGAATTCCGACTCTGACGCCCTATAATAACGGGCTGAATCCACGCCCCCTTCACCCGGGAGCTGACGCTCCCCGGCTCGCCTTTCAGGAACCCTCATCATGCAACTCACCCCCGAACAGCAGCGCATCGGCAAGGACAACTTTCACGAGGCCGTCAGCTTTACCCGGCGGTCGTTTCTGGCCGGGGCGATCGCCGGGGGGGCGACCGGCCTGGGGGCGGCGTACTTCGGGTACGAGCAGCTCCAGGGCAACCCGGTGAAGGTGGGGTTCATCGGCACCGGCGATGAAGGCTCGGTGCTGCTCACCCAGCATCCGCCGGAGTACATGGACATCGTCGCCGTCGCCGACCTGCGGGACACCAACCGCGTCCGCGCGCTGCACGGCGACGGCAACGACGTGCGGGTGGGCCTCATCCGCAAGCTCGGCCGCGAGAAGGCGATGAGCATCAAGCTCTACCCCGATCACAAGGAGCTTTTGAAGGCGCATCCGGAGATCGAAGCGGTGGTGATCGCGGTACCGCTGTGTCAGCACGCGGCGGTCGCCATCGACTGCCTGAAGGCGGGCAAGCACGTCCTCACCGAAAAGCTGATGGCTCACACCATCGCCCAGTGCAAGGAGATGATCCAGGTTGCCAGGCAGGAGAACAAGCTGCTCGCGGTCGGCCATCAGCGGCACTACAACGTCCTTTACGACAACGCCAACGACCTCATCCGCAAGGACCTGCTCGGGGACATCAAGTTCATCCGCGCCCAGTGGCACCGCAACAACAGCTTCCCCGGCCGCGACAGTTGGCGGCCGGGCGGTTACACGTGGGAATCGTTCGCGAAGAAGTTCGCGCCAGATATCGCCGGCCTCACCGAGCGCGGCAAGGCGGCGGGGTTCGACAAGCTCGACGAATACCTGCAGAAGGAGTTCGGCTATCCGTCGATGGAGCGGCTTGTCAACTGGCGGCTGTATCACAACACGGGCGGCGGACTGATGGCGGAGCTCGGCAGCCATCAGCTCGACGCCGCCAGCATCTTCCTCGGCAAGGTGAAGCCGATCGCCTGCCAGGGCTACGGCGGCAAGAACTTCTACGGCGTGAAGGGGATCGGCTCGCCCGACCAGCAGTCGGACGACCGCGAGATCGAGGACCACGTGTATATGACGTTCGAATTCCCCGGCCCGCACTACGCCGAGGACAAGAACGACGTGGTGATCGTCACCTATTCGTCCATCAGCACCAACCGCATGGAACCGTATGGCGAGACGGTCTTCGGCAGCCGGGCCACGCTGATCATGAAGGAAGAGCAGGAGGCGATGCTGTTCAAGGAAGCCAGCCCCACCAGTGGCGGCGGTGGCGTCGATCAGCGGCTGTACGTCTTGAGCGGTAACGATGGCCGGCCCGCGCTGCAGGCCAGCGACAGCACCGGCCCGTCGCGGTCGGCGTCGGTGGCCGACATCGGCAAAGTCAGCCGCGGCTACACCGAAGAGATGGAACACTTCGCGTACTGCATCCGCAACAACATCCGTGCGAAACCGGAAGACGGCGGCCTGCGCTGCCCCGGCGAGCAAGGCATGAAAGACGCCATCATGGTACTCACGTCGAACCTCGCCATGCGGCACAAGAAGCGGATCGTCTTCAAGGACGAGTGGTTCGACCCGGACAACCCAGCGACGCCGGAAACCGATCCCGAGGCGAACCCCGCGGTAGCATGATCGTCCGTGTCCCGGTCACTTTCCGAGTGACCGGGACACTTTTTGCGCTTTTGCCAAACTCTCTACGCGGCGATCGCCACTAACCGCAAGCGAAATTTTGCGCGTTTCCTCGCTCCCCACTCCTCACTCCTCACACCACACTCCCCACTCGCATGGCCCGCTGGCCCGACAACTTTCGCGCGAACCTGGTGGGCTTCGCGCTGATCTTCGTGCTGCTGCCGCTATTGTGCTGGCTGGCATGGCGGTGGGTGCAGTCGTGAGCGCGCGGAGAGGCGGCTTTCATCGAGTTGCTTCGATGTGTTACACTGGCGCTCCCGCCTGAAAGGCCCGCCTCATGCCGATGCGTCTCCTGGTCCTCTCCGTGCTGGCGCTGTTTCCCGCCGTTGTGTCTGCCGCCGACGTGCAGTTCAACCGCGATGTGCGGCCGATTTTGTCAGGCACGTGCTTCCAGTGCCACGGCTTCGACGCGAAGACGCGCAAGGCGGACCTGCGGCTGGACGTTCCCGAAGGCGCATTTGCCGATCGCGACGGGACCACGCCGATCAAGCCCGGCGAACTGGCCAAGAGCGAAGTCTGGCGGCGGATTACGTCGAACGATGAGAACGAAGTGATGCCTCCGCCGTCATTCCGGCATCAGCTTACCGCGGCGCAGAAGGATGTCATCAAGCGGTGGATCGAACAGGGGGCGGTGTATCAGAAGCATTGGGCATTCGAGCCGCCGCGAGAAGTCGCGAAACCGCAAGCGAAGAACGCGGGCTGGGTCAAGAATCCGATCGATGAGTTCATCCTCGCGCGGTTGGAAGCCGAGGGGTTGCAGCCCCTCGGTGAAGCCGACCGTCCCACCCTCATCCGCCGCGCGGCATTCGCGCTGACCGGATTGCCCCCGACGATTGCGGAGGTCGACCGGTTCCTCAACGATAATGAATCCGGCGCGTACGACCGCATGGTGCAGCGGTATCTCGATTCGCCACGCTACGGCGAGGAAATGGCCCGGCACTGGCTGGACGTGGCCCGCTATGCGGACACGCACGGCCTGCATCTCGACAACGAGCGCGAGATGTGGGCCTATCGCGACTGGGTGATCGACGCATTCAACCGCAACCTGCCGTTCGACCAGTTCACGGTGGAGCAGTTGGCGGGCGACCTGCTGCCGAATCCGACGCGCGAGCAGCTCATCGCGACCGGCTTCAACCGCTGCAACGTGACCACCAGCGAAGGTGGCTCCATCGAAGCGGAGTTTCTGTATCGTTACGCCGTGGAGCGGGCCAGCACCACCATTCAGACGTGGCTGGGCCTCACGGGCGGGTGTGCGGTGTGCCACGATCACAAGTACGACCCGCTGACGATGAAGGAGTTCTATTCGTTCTACGCGTTCTTCTACAGTGCGGCCGACCCGGCAATGGACCGCAACGCCCGCGACACGGATCCGTTTTATTCACTCGCTACGTCCGAACAGCGCGCGCAATTGGAACAACTCCGCGAGCGCGAAAAGATCGCACGTCGATCGCTTGCGGAGAGCGCGTCGCAGGCGCCTGCCGACGCGAGCGCCTTTTCGCATCGTTCCCAACCCGTGACCGACATCTGGCTCGATGACGATTTCCCCGACGGCGTCAAGGCCGTGAGCACGTCGCGAAACGCTTCGACTTGGGCCACGCTCATCGACGAGCTGCCACCGCCGATGGGACAACGGGCGCTCACGCAATCGGGCGGGGCGATGTACCAGGACAAGTTCGATTGCGGCCCGCAACCGTGGGTCATCCCCGAGCAGGGCCGGTTGCAGGTGTGGGTGCATCCCGACCGCTTCGAGCCGCCGGAAACGCTGGCCATCATTTTCACCACGCGCACCAAGGGGACGCAGCGTGTCCACTGGGGCGACGCCGGGAAGCTCTCCGGTGCGCTCAAGCTCTATGGCGGCAGTGGCGCCGCGGAACGGCCGGCGATGGGCCCCGTGCCGCCCGCCGGGCGCTGGACACAACTGGAAGTTCCCTGCGGAGCCCTCAACCTGCCCGCAGGCGAGGCCGTTACAGCGGTGGCGCTGGTTGAGCATGGCGGCCGTGTTGCGTGGGACGGTTTGCAGGTGACCGGTCTGCGGGCGCCCCTCGACGACCCGTATCGCAATTTCTCGAAATGGCTCGAACTGCGGAAAGGACAGGACACCCCCGGCGTACCCGAAGCCGCCGTGCTCAAGAATGGCATCGATCACAAGGACACCACTCCGGAGCAACTCGACAAGCTCCATCAGTACTGGCTCACGTCGATTGCGAAGCCGACGACCGGCGACTGGCAGCGACGCCGCGATGCGGCCGACCATGCGAACATCGCGCGGGTCTCCTTCGAGCAGTCCATCCCCGGCACGTTTATCTTCAAAGATCTGGAGAAGCCGCGCGAGGCGTTCGTGATGCAGCGCGGCCAGTACGACAAGCCAGGCGAAAAAGTGGAGCCTGGCTTTCCGACGGTGATCGGCGACTTGGGCCTTGGGCCAAACGCTGAGAGCGTCGTGACAGAGAAGGAACAAGCGGCGGCCTCTTCGTCCGGCTCTCAACTCTCAACCCTCGACTCTCAACTGCGCCTCAACCGCCTCGATCTCGCCCGGTGGCTGCTCTCACCCCAGCAGCCGCTCACCGCCCGCGTGACCGTCAACCGCTTCTGGCAGCAGTTCTTCGGCGTGGGCCTGGTGAAGACCAGCTACGACTTCGGCACGCAGGGCGACCTGCCCAGCCATCCCGAGCTGCTCGACTGGCTGGCGCTGTGGTACCGCGACAGCGGCTGGAACACGAAGGAATTCGTGCGCTTGATGGTGACGTCGGCGACGTTTCGACAATCCTCGGTGGTGACTCCGGAAGCGCTCGCCCGCGATCCGGAGAACCGCTTGTATTCGCACGGCCCGCGCTTCCGGCTCGACGCCGAGCAGGTCCGCGACAACGCACTCTACGTTAGCGGCCTCATCAACCTGAAAATGGGCGGACCGGGAGTGAAGAGCTACCAGCCGCCCAACATCTGGGAACCGGTGGGTTACTCGGACAGCAACACGCGGTACTACCTGCAAGACCACGGCGATGCGCTGTATCGCCGCAGCGTGTACGCGTTCCTCAAGCGCACGGCTCCGCCGCCGTTCATGAGCAACTTCGACGGCCCGAACCGCGAGCAGTTCTGTACCAAGCGCGAGCGCAGCAACACGCCGCTGCAGGCGCTGCAGCTCATGAACGACGTTCAACACTTCGAAGCCGCTCGCGGCTTCGCGGAACGCATTCTCTCCGAAGGGGGACCAACCCCGGAATCGCGGATCACGTTCGCCTACCGCACAGTGCTGTCGCGCACTCCCGACAGCGACGAGTTGCAGATCGTCCGCAAAGCGCTCGACGATTTCCTCGCGCGCTACCGTTCTTCCGAAAAAGATGCGAACGCCGCCATCCACGTCGGCGAAAGCACCATCCGCAGCCACGCCAAACCGGCCGAGCTGGCGGCGTACACGTTGATCGCAAACCTGGTACTGAATTTGGACGAGACGGTGACGCGCAATTGAGGGTGTGTCTGCGTTTGCGGAATTTTTTTCCGGTTCCCTCTCCCCCGCGGACGGGGGAGAGGGGACCAGACACGAAGAAGAATTCGGAAGAACAAACCATGCACCCCTTTCTCGAACACACCCTCCACCTCACCCGTCGCCAGTTCTTTGGCACGACCGGATTGCGCCTCGGCGCGCTGGGAATGGCCTATGCCGCGGCATCATCGAGATCGGCAAGTGCCGTCGAAGCGCGAATGCACCCTACACTGCCGGGGCTGCCGCACTTTGCGCCGAAGGCCAAGGCCGTCATCTATCTGCACATGAACGGCGGGCCGTCGCAGATTGATACGTGGGACTACAAACCCGCGCTCGCCGAGCAGTTCGACAAAGACCTGCCCGACTCGATCCGCATGGGGCAGCGGATCACCACCATGACCAGCGGGCAGAAGCGGTTGCCCGTCGCGCCGTCCAAGTTCGCGTTCAAGCAATACGGCGAATGCGGGCGGTGGGTGAGCGAATTGCTGCCGCACACCGCGCAGCACGTCGACAACCTGGCGGTCATCAAGAGCGTCCACACCAACGCCATCAACCACGACCCCGCCTGCACGTTCGTGATGACCGGCAGCGAGGTCCCCGGCAAGCCCAGTCTTGGCTCGTGGGTCTCCTACGGCCTCGGCAGCGAGAGCAACGATCTGCCCGCGTTCGTGGTGATGACGCCTATCTGGACGTCAGGCGCCGCGGCGCAGGCGCTGTTCACGCGGATGTGGTCCAGCGGCTTTTTGCCGTCGGGTTACAACGGAGTCGCACTGCGCAGCAAGGGCGATCCCGTGCTGTATGTGCAGAATCCGCCTGGAGTGGAAGCCAGCGATCGCCGGCGGATGCTGGATGCCCTCGCGCAGCTCAACCAGAAGCAGTACCAGAAGCTCGGCGATCCCGAAACGCTCACCCGCATGGCGCAGTACGAAATGGCGTTCCGCATGCAGTCCAGCGTGCCGGACCTCATCGACCTCCATCAGGAAACGCAGGCCACGCTGGAGATGTACGGCCCAGAAGTGCACAAGCCCGGCACGTTTGCGCAGAGCGCACTGCTCGCCCGGCGGATGATCGAGCGCGGCGTGCGGGTGGTGCAAATCCTGCACCGCGGCTGGGACCAGCACAACAACTTGCCGCGCGACATCACCTCGCAGTGTTTCGACACCGACCAGCCCACCGCGGCGCTGCTCACCGATTTGAAGCAGCGCGGCTTGCTCGATTCCACGCTGGTGGTGTGGGGCGGCGAGTTCGGCCGCACGGTGTATTCGCAGGGGCAGCTCACCAAGGACAACTACGGCCGCGACCATCACCCCCGCAACTTCTGCATGTGGCTCGCCGGCGGCGGCATCAAGGGGGGCGTGAGCTTTGGCGAGACGGACGATTTCAGCTACAACGTGGTGAGCGAACCGGCTCATATCAACGATTTGAACGCCACGATCCTGCACTGCCTGGGGATCGATCACGAGCGGTTCACGGTGAAGTTCCAAGGGCTTGACCAGCGCCTGACCGGCGTCGAAGGTGCGCAGGTGATCACGTCCATCGTGAGGTGATTACCTCAATCACCGATCGGCGAATCCTTGAGTCAGGAGGTCTTTCCCTCACCTACTAAAATCCCCGTTCAAAACCCTTGACTCACGCGCCCCCCCCTCCCTCCCTATTATCTCACACCGCCTCTTGTTCTTCCC
>Ga0073934_10010650_pt1 | contig 11365 bp, 9 predicted proteins | sample LarsenN4metaG_FD_76834 | JGI IMG/M metagenome (GOLD analysis project Ga0073934, IMG submission 76834) | Hot spring sediment bacterial and archeal communities from British Columbia, Canada, to study Microbial Dark Matter (Phase II) - Larsen... ...
CGCCGTTGGTTGCGCGGCTGGCTGACGAACTCGGTGAAGCGGTTCGCGGCCTCGCGCTCGAGCCGCGACACCCACGGTGCGTCGAGGATGATCAGCGGGTTGTCGGAGTAGAGCGTGCCTTCCTTCGGATAGATCGCCGTGAGCGGCACGCGAGGCTTGCGGGGCCGCTCGCCGGGATCGAGGATCCCGTCGGGGTCGCCGCGGTTGTAGTCGAGCACCGACTTCTCCTCGACCGCGACGGCCGATGCGTAGCCGAACGGGTTGCCGCGCCGGTCGGCCCGGTAGAGGTTGTTGAGGAACGTCAGCGTCGTGTCGCCGTAGTGCACGACCGCGGACTCGACGCCCTGCGCGAACGCCTCGACCTCGGGCCGGGCGAGGTCCTCGAGCGTGAGGTCGGCCGTCTTGCCGGTCGCGGCGTAGTACTGCGCAACCGTCTGCGCGAGGCCGCTGGTCGAGAAGTTGGGGTTCGTCTTGCCGAAGCGGAACGGACCCCATTCGGGGTGGCCCCGGGCGGCCCAGCCGGCGGGATCCTGCGCCAGCGCGAGCACGTCGGAGAACCCGATCGGCGTCTGCGGGTACCCGAGCGCCTCGGCCATCGGCTGGGGCATCGCGATCACGAGCGGCGTGAGCATGAACGACGTTCCGGGCGTCGTGACGAACGGCGCCTTGCCGTCGGCCTCTCGCCGCTGGTCGAGCACCGCGCTCCACGTCGACGCGGCCGGCGACCAGATCACCGGGCGCGGCCCGTTCACCTTCGGGCGCGGCCAGTCGGCCGCGAGCAGCGACGCGCCGGCACCCGACGCGACGCGCGCGACCCGCACCCGGACGCAACGCCCACCGATCTCCACGTCGGAATCGGAGAAGTGCTTGGCGAGGTCGGTCAGCAGCTCGAGCTTCTCCGGCGACGACGCGATGTCGACCGTGACGCACCCGCCCCCAGCACCCGCGGGGCCCGGGATCGCAACGACCGACGCAACGAGCACGAGCAGCGCGAGCAGCTTGCAGACTCTCATGACGCCCAACCCCGTCATCCGACGACCTCGCGCCACGTGTCGAGCAGCGCCTGGAGGGAACCAGCGTCGGGGAGGTTGTCGCGCGCGTCCAGCGGTGGTGTGTCCGGGACGCCTCGAGCCAGCGGTTCGCCTGGCACGCGCCAGCCGGCGCGCGCGAGCGCCGCGCGACCGTCGTCGCCCGTCAGCAGGTCGGCGAGCGCGTCGGCATCATCGGCGTTGACGGCAGGCACGAACACGACGTCGGCGGTCGCCACGGGAGCAGGGTAGAGCAGCCGTACCTGCTCCCGACGGTCGCGCGACGCACGCGCGAGCTGTGGTGCGGCTTCGGCTTCGAGCGTGCCCACCATGTCGTAGAGCGCGGCCCCGCCCACGAGCATCTGCGCGAACGGTGACTGGGGCTCGATGCGCGCGTTGTCCTCCAACCGCGAGAACCACTCCAAGAACGCGTCCTCGGCGTAGTCGTCGAGCGACAGGTCGGTGCGGTCGTAGAAGTTGCTGGCGGCCTGGCCGATCACGAGCAGCCCCTCGCCGGAGGTTGCCGGGTCGGCGTGCGCGGGCTTGACCCGTCCCCATGCCGCGTCACCGCCTGCGTCGACCCATTCGCGTCCCGAGAAGTCGCCCACGCAGCGCCAGGTGATGGGCGCGCCACCCCCGCACGCCTCTTCGAGCGCCTCGGCGCGGTCGCGCCAGATGCCGATGACGAGCGGTGACCGACCGATGGGGTCGGTCGGCTCGCCGATCGCGGGCGCAAGCGTGCTGCGCTCGCGACGCTCGCGCGCGATCTGCGCGTCACGCGAGAACGTCAGCCAGCCGTCGAACCCCAGGTCGCGGAGCTGCGCATCGGGCAGCTCCGCGATGCGGTCGACGCTGGTGCCGGCGGGCTCGATCTGCACCTCGATGCCGTGCTCGCGGGCGAGCTCGTTGCAGACCGTCGAGAGCTCGACGGCGCACAGCAACCGCGGCGGGCGACCGTCGTCGTTCGACGCGGAGGAGCCACCACCACCTTCGTCATCGTCGAAGAACAGTGCGCGCACGCCGAACGCGATGCCGATCATGGCGATGGCGACGATGACCGCGAGCAGCCGCCGGGCCCCGATGCTCACGCCTGCGACCTCACGGTGCGCTTCACGTCACCCCGGGAGGGGGCACGTCGGCGGCGATGAGCGTCACCAGCTGCTCGTCGGTCGGGTGCTCGAGCGTCACGATGCGGTTCGCCTGGCGGGCCACGCAGTCCTCGAAGAGGTTGCGCGCCAGCCGGCCGTTGCCGAACGTGGGCCCGCGCGGGGTCGCGGCGAAGTACGCGCGCACCGCCGCGCGCGCTCCGTCGTCGAGCATGTAGTGGTGCTCCTCGCCGATCGATTCGAAGATCGCCATGAGCTCGTCGTCGGTGTAGTCGGGGAACTCGATGGTCTTCGAGAAGCGTGAGCGGAGGCCGGGGTTCGAGTCGAGGAACTTCAGCATCGGCTCGGGGTAGCCCGCCACGATGACGATGAGGTCGTCGCGGTCGTCCTCCATGCGCTTGAGCAGCGTGGCAACCGCCTCGGCGCCGAAGTCCTGATCGCTGTCGGTCACCAGCGCGTACGCCTCGTCGACGAAGAGGATGCCGCCCTTGGCCTCGTCGCACACGGTGTTGACCTTCGCCGCGGTCTGACCGACGTAGCCCGCCACGAGCCCCGACCGATCGGTCTCGACGAGATGGCCCTTCGAGACGACCTGCAGCACCTTGTAGAAGCGGGCGAGCAGGCGCGCGACGGTCGTCTTGCCCGTGCCCGGGTTGCCGACGAACACCAGATGGAGGCTGCGGTCGACGACCGGCAGGTCGCGTTCACGGCGCATGTTCTCGACGCGCGCGAGGTTCGTGAGCAGGCGCACCTCGGTCTTCACCGCCTCGAGGCCGATCAGCCGGTCGAGCTCCTCGAGCAGGCCTTCGAGCGTGTCCTCGGGCTTCTCGTCGTCCGCGACCTCGCCCGGTGCTTCGAGGTCGTCGGGCCGCTCGATCTCCGCGGCGTTGATGCGCCGCAGCATCATCGCCCGCAGCGTGTCGACGGCGAGCAGCTCCTCGCGCGTCGGTGTCGTGTCGATCGCGCACACCGCGTGCGCGACGCGCATCGCGCCTTCGTAGTAGCGCCAGCAGTTGCTCGTGCCGTCGCGCTCGTCGGCGGTCACGATCGTCTCGAACAAGGGGGAGGGCGTGATCGGGAACGCCCGGTGCTGACGGATGGCGGCGCTGCCGCGCAACGACGACGGGAGCGCGCCGCGCAGGGCCTCGAACCACGGCGAGAGCGCCTCGGCGAACGCTCGCAGCTCGGCGTCGCTGGGGTGACCGTCCGCGGCGATGATGCTGGCGGCCACCGCCTGCGCCTCGAGCGCCGCGTCGCGCTCGAGTGCTTGGGGGTCGGCGGGCGCCCCCGCCTTGCGGCGCAGCGCGGTGAGGATCTTCGTCAGCTCGCCGACGAAGGCGCGGATCGGCTCGCCGAGGAGACCGCCTCTCCCGTCGCCCCCACCGGTGCCTGTCGCCACGGCCCCATCCTCCCATTCGGGCGGTCCGCCGGACCGTGCCGGACCTCCCGGCGGAGCGCACCCTCGAGCCAGCGCGCCGTGACCTCGACGAGCCGCTCGGGTACCTCGAGCTGGGGCGCGTGCCCGATGCCGTCGAGCATCTCGAACGACAGCGCGGGGTGCCGCTCGGCCGCGGCGCGAGCCAGCTCGGCGGCGACGAGCCGGTCCTCCGCGCCGTGGACGAGCATGGTCGGCCGCGCGCGGGTCGCGACGGTCAGGTCGCGGTCGAACGCGCCACGTCCGAGCTCGCTGAGCAACGAGCGCGCCGCGTCGGCGTAGGCGGCCGGTGCCTCGGGATACGCGTAGCGCTCCGCGGTGAGCAGCACGAGCCGTCGACGCAGCTCGGGATCGATGCACGCGGGGTCGCGCAGGCTGAGCGCGAGCGAGGCGTCGACCACGCGAGCCGGGCCCAACAGCCGCGCGCGAGCCGCGACCGCGTGCCGACCGAGCGACGGCATCATCAACGGCGCGAGTCGGACCAATCGCCACCAATCGCCCCGAAGGATCCGCTGCCACGGCAGCGCCGGGTTCACGAGCAGAAGCGCCTCGACGAGCTCAGGGTGCCGGGCGGCGACACCCGCGCCGATGACGGCGCCCATCGAGTTGCCGATCACGATCGCCGGTCCGAGCTGGCGCAGCACATCGGCGACGAGCGCGCGCTGCGCCGCGAGCGTGGCGCGCCGCTCGGGCGCGCGCGTGCGACCGAACCCGATGAGATCGATGGCGGTCACCGACGTGCCGAGCGCGTCCGCGAGCGGCTGACCGAACGGTGCCCACGAGAGCGTGTTCGCGCCCAGCCCGTGGATCAGCAACACGACCGGCGAGCAGAAAGGACCTGCATCGCCGGTCGGCTGCCAGTCGACTGCATGCACGCGCACGCCATCGGCATCGAGACGGTACGCACGCCCCGGCTCCATGACGCGTGTGAGTGTACGCGGCCGCGCCTCCCGGGCTTTCGGCACGTTGGCGTTCGCTGTGCGAACGAGAACGTGCCGAGTTCCCGTGCTGTGCGGGCTCAGAAGCCCGTGAAGAACTCGCGGTCGCGCTCGGTGCCGTACAGCAGCCAGAGCACGATGATCGCGAAGATCGCGGAGACGATCCCCGTGCTGCGCTGCTCGCCGGAGTACGAGATCGCGGCGTAGATGCCCGACGCGAGGTTGAGCACCGCGACCACACCGAAGACCAGACGCGCCAGTCCCGAACCGCGGCCGAGTGCGTTGGCCAGCAAGATGTAGATGACGCCGACGATGATCGCGAAGATCCCCGCCCAGAGGAGCTCGTCGGGGGTGTGACCCGAGTCGAAGACGATTCGCCGGTCGTGGCGGTCGATGATGACGAAGATGCCAGCGGCGATGTTGAGGATGCCGCCGATGTACGCGAGCACCATCACCAACGTGACGGTTCCGGGCCGGCTGGGTGTCGTCGAGCTGGCTGACATGGCTCCCCCTTCGATCCTTGGTGTACGGCGCGCACGCTACGTGCCCGCGCCGCGCGAGTCGAGGATCACGAGCGTGTGGGTACCTCGTGCCTGAGCTCGATCCGGCGGCCGCCGTCGACGAGTGGTGGGGGCTCGACTTCATCGAGCGCAGCGGTCAGACCGGTGGGTTCGTCCGCCTCTCGCGCGTCGGCGACCGGTGCTGGTACTGGGCGTACCTCGTCGGCCCCGCGGTCGGGCTGGTTGTCGTGCGCGACCACGACGTGCCCGCACCGCGCCGGTCCGGGATCCTCGAGGTGCGGGCCGACTCGCTGTGGGCCGAGCTCGTGTGCGAGCAGCCCGGCGAGCACTGGGGCTTCGCGCTCGAGGCGTTCGGCGTGCGGCTCGACGCGGTGCGCGACGCCTGGCCGCGCGACGTCGTCGAGGTCGGGGAGCGCCTCCCGGTCGGGTTCGATCTCGAGTGGGAGGTCGTCGAGAAAGCGGCGGTCGAAGGCGCCGGCACGGTGCACGGCGAGCTGCTGCTCGCACGCGACACCGTCGCCGTCGACGGGTTCGGCCTGCTCCGCCACGTGACCGCGCCGCGCCCACCGTGGTCGGAGGAGTGGCAGGGCTGGTGCCGCCTCGCGGGCGGGCGCTGGTCGGGGATCGTCGACGTCCGCGCGGCACCGAGCGCCGACGACGTCCTCGAGCCACGGACCGGTCGGCTCGACGACGGCACGACCGTCCGCTGCGAGGCGCTTGCCGTCGCTCCCGTGCCGATCACGCACGAGCCGGCGGGGCGTGCGACGGCGCTGGTGCGGGTACTGACGGTCGTCCGACCGGAGGAAGACAGGCCATCGAAGGGCGGCAGCGGATTCGCACCGTTGATGGGATGCGGGTGGCTCGACGTGCTGCAATCGCGGCAACCAGGCAGGAGTGACGAACCATGACCGATGTCAACACGGACGCACCGACGATGCCCATGAGCACGAGCGGCCGCACGACGCCAAGGGAACGGGGCGGCGACGGCGGCGTGTCGGCGACGCTGATCGTTGCCGCGACGCTCGCGTTCGTCGGCGCCGCGATCACGGTCGGTTCGCTGTTCCCCGACTACTGGGACGCGCCGTCGTTCGCGCTGCTCGACGACACCGCGACCCTCGCGCACACGGCGGTGTTCGCCGGTGCGCTCCTGCTCGCCGGGATCCTCCTGCTGCCGCGCGCGTCGGCACCGGTCGGTGCCGCGCTCCTCGTGGTCGCGGTCGCGTTCGGCCTCCAGCCGCGCGTCTCCGACGTCGTGACGCTTGCCGAGACCGATGGACCGCGCGCGGGCACCGGCTTCGCGCTGCTCACCGCCGGCTTCGTGCTCGGCATCTTCGCGGCCGTGCTCAGCAGCTTCGTCGTGCTGCGCCCACGGCAGTGGTCGTTGCGCGGCGGTGCGCGATTCCTGACCGGGCTCGCCGCGCTCACGGGCTTCGCCACCGCAGTCGGATACGTCATGAGCCCGTTCTCGATTCGCTTCGAGGGCCTCGCGTTCGTGGTGACCGGCGGGAGCCCGCTCGACGCGAGTGAGCCTCGCGCGTCACGCGAGCTGTGGGCAGCGGTGCTGATCGTCGTGCTGCTCGCCGTCATCCCGCCCATCGCGATCGCGGTCGGCGGTCGCATCGGGTCGGGGCTGGCGCTCGGGCTGCTGTTCGGGATCGGCGGGATCGCGGCGCTACGGCTCGGCGCGATCTACGGCTCGGTCGAGATCGTCGGGCGGCGGAGCAGCGCCGGGCTCGAGGCCGCCGAGGGCACGTGGACGTTCCTGGCGGCCGGCGGTGCGACCCTGCTGCTGGTGCTGCTGGGCCTCGCCACGGGCGGCGTGCGCCGGTCGCGCGCCTCCACGCTCCCGCCCGTGCTCTCACCGACCGAGCCGCCCACCGACCCGGTCGTCGTCGGGGGTGACCCCGGCGCGATCGTCGACCCGTCGGACGCCGAGGCGGCCGGAGTCGAGGCCGGCGACGATGCCGAGACGACCATGGACGAGCCGACCCGGGTCCCGCCGATGCGCCCGGCCGAGCCGCCGGCCACGACGTGGACCGCGCCCGGGCCGGAGGGTTCCGGTTCGCAGGGCGACCGCCAACCAGAATGAGCGCATGAGCGAGGCGCCGTCGTTCGTCGGTCGGATCGTCGGGATCTACGTCGCCCCGGAGGCGGGCAAGCCAATGGAAGAGCGCGCCGACGCGCGGGCCGTGGCCGGTCGCGGCCTCGAAGGCGACCGCTACGGTCACCGCGCCGGCACGTACTCGGGCAGGAAGGACGAGACGCGCGCGGTCACGCTCATCGAACGCGAGGCGGTGGAAGCGGTCCGCCGCGAGTACGCCACCGAGCTGCACGAGTGGCAGACGCGGCGCAACCTCGTCACCGAGGGCGTCCCGCTGAACCACCTCGTCGGCCGGGAGTTCACGGTGGGCGCCGTGCGCATGCGCGGGTACAAGCTCTCCGAGCCCTGCTCGTACCTCGAGGAGCTGACGCGGCCGGGCGTCCGCAAGGCGCTCGTGCACCGCGGCGGCCTGCGCGCCGAGGTCCTCAGCAGCGGCCCGATCCGGCTCGGCGACCCGGTCCGTCCCGCCTGACGCGGCGCGGCCGCGCCGCCCGGCGCGCGTCGACGAGCAGCGCGACCAGGCCGCCACGTAGGGTCGACTGCCATGACCGATCTCCGTGCATCCGACTTCGAGACCGCCGCCGTCGTCCACGAGCTGCTCGACGAGCTGCGTGGCCTCGACGCCGGCTTCTTCGAAGGACCGAACGCGCTCACCGACGACCAGTCGGTGCTCGAGGGCTACAAGTGGATCTTCACGATCCTCCAGGTCGCGCTCGACACGCAGGTGTGGGCCGACCCCGCGAACCCGCGCTTCGTCGACATCGTCGGGCCCTACAAGAAGTGGGGCGGCGACAACGCCGACGCGTACTACATGCACGCGCCGATCGATCCCGACGTCACCTATCGCGTGCGCGGCAAGCGCGGTGACGCCTGCTACCTGTCGCTGACCGTGTACGGCGGCCCGCGCGACGGGCACTACTCGGAGCGCATCGTCGGGACGCTCAACGACCGCGAGCACATCACGTTCGCGCCCGACGGGTCGTTCGAGCTGATGCTCGCCCGCGAGCGCCCCGCGGGCTGGGATGGGCCCTTCCTCGCGCTCGAGGACGATGCTGTCGTCGCGATCACGCGCGACTACCTCGAAGACCCGTTCACGGGCACGCGCTGCTCGTGGCACATCGAGGCACTCGACCCGCCGCCGACCGTCCGGCTCGACGACGCCGATCTCGCGCGCCGCTTCCGCGCGGCGCTGACGTGGGTGCGCGATCAGGCCGCCATGGTCCCGCTCGGGATGGGCGAGCCGAACCAGATCGACGAGCCGTACCCGGTGCAGCAGGTGACGTTCGGGTGGGCCGCCGGCGACGCGGCCTACGCGATGGGCTCCTTCGACCTCGAGCCCGACGAGGCGCTCGTGATCCGGGGCCGCTCACCGGAGTGCGCGTTCTGGAACTGCTGCCTCTGGAACCCGTTCATGCACACGTACAACTACGACTACGAGCCCGTGACCATCAATGGCGCGCAGGTGCAGTACGAGGACGACGGGTCGTGGGCGCTCGTGATCGCCGAGCGCGATCCGGGCCTCCCGAACTGGATCCACACGCAAGGCCATCGACGCGGGCGCATCTGGTTCCGGTGGTTCCACCCGGCCGCGACGCCCGAGCGTCCGACCTGCGAGGTCATCCGTCTCGGCGCCGCGTCATCGGGGTGAGCGCGGCGCGCGCGATGAGCGCGGCGACGCGTCGTCAGTGCTCGAGGGCGACCTCGAAAAGGTCGGTGTAGTCGCGCAGTCGCTCGCGCAGCACCTGCGGGTCGAGGTCGAAGTCGCCCTGCAGGTCGTAGATCACACCACCGTGGACGCCGCGCGGATGCTCGGCCATGAACGCCTGCATGGCCGCGTGCGCTTCCTCGGTGAGCGGCTGCTCGGCGACCTCGTAGATGCGGCGCACCATCGCGAGGTCGTCGGCCATGAACTCGTCGAACCGCACGTCGATCGAGCGACCGGCCGGCAGCAGCGCGTGGTCGCGCATGCCGGCGCGCAACATGGTCTCCACGCGATCAGCCCAGTAGTGCCCGATCAGGGGTGGGTCGACCTTCTCCTGGCTCATGCGCGCCGTGTAGGCGATCATCGTCGAGGTCGAGGCGATCACCGACACGGGATCGCGATGGGTGAACACGAACGTGGCGTCGGGGAACACCTCGAGCAGCGCCGCGATCTGCTCGACGTGCTGCGGCGACTTCAGCACCCAGCGCTCGCCCCCGCGCAGCCACTGGCAGCACTGGAGCACGCGCTTCAGATACCGGTACGCGGGGGTCTGGTCGTGCGTGCGATACCAGTCGCGCCACGTGGGCATGACCGCCATCGTCTCGAACAGCATCGTCGATCCCGCGATCGCGAGCAGCTGGATCTCTTCGTGCACGTGGTCGACGGTCATGTCGTGCATGCGCTTGAAGTACGGCACGGCGTCGTTGAGGAACGCGAGGCTCATCTCGCACCGCTCCCGTCGCGGGTCGGGCGCGCCGCGGTCCACTGCCGCCTGCTCGTCGTCCGACAGCACGGGCTCGAGGCTCTCCCAGTAGGGAAGCGAGCGCAGCGCGGGGTCGGCCGCCATCAGGTTGTGCAGGTGCGTCGTGCCGGTGCGGGGCTGGCCGACGATGAAGATCGGGCGGCGGATCTCGACGTCGAGGATCTCGGGGTGCCGGCGTACGAGGTGCTCGACGCGCAGCCGGTTGCGCAGGTGACCCAGCATCTGGCCGTGCGCGCTCACGCGACCGAACGCGGACAGGCCCGCTTCCTCGTCGAGGCAGCGCAGCACGACGCTCATCGGCTCGCGGAACCAGTCGTCGCCGGGATCGTCGAGCCCCGTCTCGGCCCGGGCGGCGTCGAGCAGGTCGTCGAGCGAGAACGTCAGCTCGTTTGCGAGCGGCGCCACCGATTCCATGATCTCGACGACGTGCGGTGCGAGCTGCGGATCCGCGAGGTCGTCGATGCGGACGGGCGGTGGGCGCTCAGCCATGCGGCCGCAGGCTAGCCAGGCCCGCCACGCCCGCCGGCGCCGCGCCGAGGGATCGCGAGGGGGTCGAGTCGACGCGGGCCAGCGGGCGGGCGTGCACCGTCGACACGCGGACCTCGACGCGGTGACGCGTGCTCAGATCTCGATCGTCGACAGCTCCGGGATCCAGCCCTCCGCGCGCGCCCGTGCCTCGCGCCAGCGATCACGATCGAGCCGGCGGCGAGGCTCGACCCGGCGCGCGGGACGCCACGTCGCCGCGAGGTCGTCGTCGCTGTTCCAGGTGCCGACGGCCACGCCGGCGGCGAACGCGGCACCGAGCATCGTCGCCTCCGTGACGGGCGCCACCTCGACGACCCGCTGGCTCGCGTCGGCGAGCGCCTGCACGAACGTGGCGTTGGCCGCCATGCCGCCGTCGACGTGCAGCGTGTCGATCGTCATGTTCGCGTCGGCCTCGGCGGCTTCGAGCAGATCGGTGCCGCGGTGCGCGACCCCCTCGAGCACGGCGCGCACGATGTGCGCGCGCTCGGTGCCCCGGGTCAGCCCGAGCAGGGTGCCGCGCGCGCCGAAGTCGTAGATCGGCGTGCCGAGCCCGAGGAGCGCGGGCACGTACCACACGTCGCCGGTGTCGTCACACGCCGCGGCCACCTCGTCCGACTCCTCGACAGTCGTGAGCAACGCAAGGTCGTCGCGCAGCCACTCGACGTTCGTGCCCGCCGCGAGCATCGCGGCCTCGAGCCCCCATGTGTCGGTGCCGCCGACGCGGCGGGTCACGATCGGGAAGCAGCCGGCTGCGCCGCGGTCGGCGAAGCGCGGCCGGTCGGGTCCGACGACGACGTCGAGCATGCCGCCGGTCCCGAACGTGATCTTCGCGTCGCCGGGACGCACGCAGCCCTGGCCGAGAAGGGACGCCTGCTGGTCGCCGATCAGCCCGGCGATCGGTGGCGCGCCGGGTAGCGCGGTCGCCGCGCCGACGACGCCGCTCGTGTCGACGACCGCGGGCAGCAGCGTCTCGTCGATGCGCAGGACGCCGAGGGCCTCGGGATCCCACGCGTCGTTCGCCTTCGTGCGCAGCCCGGTCACCTGTGCGTTGCTCGCGTCGACGACGTGCAGCGCACCCTCGGAGAGGTGCCAGGCGACACACGAGTCGACGGTGCCGAACGCCAGGTCGCTCGCGCGCGTGCGGTCCGGATCCACCGCGTCGAGGATCGACTCGAGCTTCAGGGCACTGAAGTTGGGTGGGAACCGGTGACCGGCAGCCTGCAGCTCGAGGAAGCGGCCGACGACG
>Ga0073934_10010652_pt1 | contig 11364 bp, 13 predicted proteins | sample LarsenN4metaG_FD_76834 | JGI IMG/M metagenome (GOLD analysis project Ga0073934, IMG submission 76834) | Hot spring sediment bacterial and archeal communities from British Columbia, Canada, to study Microbial Dark Matter (Phase II) - Larsen... ...
CGACGCCGATCTCATCGACGAGGCCGTCATCTACCAGGGCCCCAATCCCGCCGGCGCCGACGGCCTTACGCCCTTCGCGGGCGAGGGGCTTGATCGGCTGACCGCAAGCGGGCATTTCACCCAAGTCGAAACACGCTCCTTCGGGCCCGACCGGATGACGGCGTGGCGGCGGGACCGGCGATGTTCACTGGCATTGTCAGCGGCATAGGAACGCTTCAGAAACGCGACGGCGCGCGCTTCCTGATCGCCTGCCCCTATAAACGGGCGAGCCTCGAAGAAGGCGCGTCCATCGCCTGCGATGGCTGCTGCCTCACGATCGTCGAGATCGGCAAGGTCAAAGGCAAGGGAGCGCTGTTCGCCGTCGAGGTCTCCAACGAGACCTTGGAATGCACCACGCTCGGCGCCTGGAAGGAGGGCCGCCGCATTAATCTGGAGCGGCCGCTGGCCTTGGGCGGCGAACTCGGTGGGCACTTTGTCACCGGCCATGTTGACGGCCGCGCCAGGATCATCGCCCGCGAGCACGAAGGCGACAGCATGCGCTTTGTCCTGGACAGTCCTCCCGAGTTGGCGCGCTTCATCGCCGCCAAAGGATCTGTCGCGCTCGACGGCGTCTCCCTGACGGTTAACTCCGTGGAGGGCGTACGCTTCGGCGTGAACATTATTCCTTACACTTTGGCGCATACGACATGGCGAGACCGGCGCCCCTCCGATCTGGTAAACCTTGAAGTCGATCTTTTGGCGCGCTACGTGGCGCGCTTAAGAGAAGTGGAAGGCAACGCCCCGTGACCCTCGTCGCCAAGCCCAAGCCTCATCAGTTCCTCTCCTCCATCGAGGAGGTGGTCGAGGATGCGCGCAACGGCCGCATGTTTATCCTGGTCGATGCCGAAGAACGCGAGAACGAGGGCGACCTTGTCGTCCCGGCCCAAATGGCCACCCCCGACGCCATCAATTTCATGGCCAAGCATGGCCGCGGCCTCATCTGTCTCGCGCTCACGCCCGAGCGCGCCAAGCAGCTCCGCCTTGAGCTGATGTCGCGCTCCAACCGCACGCGCCACTCCACCGCATTCACCGTGTCGATCGAAGCGCGCGAAGGCGTCTCGACCGGCATCTCCGCGCATGACCGCGCCCACACGATTTCCGTCGCCATCGATCCGACCAAGGACTACCGCGACATCATGACCCCAGGACATGTGTTTCCGCTCGTGGCCAAGGAGGGTGGCGTGCTGGTGCGTGCGGGCCATACCGAGGCGGCCGTCGACCTCGCGCGGCTTGCCGGGCTCTATCCTGCGGGCGTCATTTGCGAGATCATGAACGATGACGGCACCATGGCCCGGCTCCCGGATCTCGTTGCCTTTGCCGAACGCCATGGTCTGAAGATCGCGACGATCGCCGATCTGATCGCTTACCGGCTGCGCTATGATCACTTGGTCAAGGTGGTGGCGGGGACCAAGGTCAAGAGCCCTTATGGCGGCGAGTTCGACCTCAAGGTCTATGCCACGACCGTCGATCCTGCCGAACACGTTGCACTTGTCAAAGGCGATGTCGCCTTGGGCGGGCCGGTGCTGGTGCGCGTGCATGCCCTCAACACCATCGACGACGTGATCTCGACCGGCGCACATCGTGAGACCCTGGTACACAAGGCCATGGAGATCATCAGCCGCGAGGGCCGCGGTGTGATCGTGCTGATCCGCGAGTCGCGCCCCGATGCCATCTCCGCGCGGCTCACGCAAGACGCGGGAAGCGGCGGCCAGCAGCGGCTCATCGAATATGGCATTGGCGCGCAAATCCTGCTCGATCTCGGCGTGCGCGAAATGGTGCTGCTCTCGAACTCTCCGGCCCGCAAGATTGTTGGTCTGGAGGGCTATGGGCTGAAGGTAACGGGCCATCGGCCCCTGGAGTAAGGCGAAGATGACGCGCAAAGGTCCACGTTCGGTCCTCATCATCGAGGCGCGTTTCTACGAGGATATCGCCGACGAACTTGCCCGCGGCGCCATCGATGAGCTTGAAGCGAACAACGTGGCCTTTGAGCGCCTGGCAGTGCCGGGCTCGCTCGAAATCGCGCTTGCCTTGAGCCTCGCCCTTGCCAATGGATATGTGGGCCGGGCAGGGCGGCATCGGGGCTGCGTTGCGCTTGGCTGCGTCATCCGCGGCGAGACCACACATTACGACATTGTCGCGCGCGAATCGGCGGCGGGATTGCATCAGCTTGCCGTCCAGCACGCCGTTCCGATCGGCTTCGGCATTCTCACTTGCGAGAGCCGGGAACAAGCCTGGGAGCGGGCCAGCGTCGATGGCCGCAACAAGGGCGGCGACGCCGCGCGCGCCTGCCTTACCTTGATGCAGCTGGAGCAGCATTTTTCATCGGCGAGCCGGCGCTAACGTCATGGCCAAGCGAGGCGAAACGAGCGCCCGCGCTTCCTCCCGCAGCGCCGCCAGGCTCGCAGCGGTCCAGGCGCTCTACCAGATGGACATGACGGGCATCGACCTGAACGAGGTGATCGCCGAGTTCGAGACCCACCGGCTCGGGAAGGAGGTGGAGGGCTGGCAGCTCCATACGGCGGAAAAGGCCTTCTTCCGCAACCTCGTCGAAGGCGTGGTGCGTGAGCAGCTCAGAATCGACCCGCTAATCGATCAGCAACTCGCAGAGGGCTGGCGGCTCACCCGAGTAGACTCCATCCTCCGTGCGATTCTCCGTGCTGGCGTCTTTGAGATTCTCGCGCGACCTGACATCCCGGTGCGCGTTATCATTTCTGAATATGTAGACATCGCGCACGCCTTTTTCGCCGAGGACGAACCGAAAGTCGTCAATGGCATTCTCGATAAGCTTAGTCACAAAGTGCGGCCGCAGGAATTCGCACAGCGAGGAACGCCGGATGGGTAACGATCGCGAACATGGCGGAGAAAAAGGCCTCGGCGAGTTCGAGATCATCGCCCGCTACTTTGCGCCGCTGGCTACCGACTCCGCAGCGCTTGGGCTCCGCGACGACGCCGCAATCCTCGCCGTCACCGAAGGTTACGAACTCGTCGCCACTTGCGACACGCTGATCGAAGGTGTGCACTTTCTCCCCGACGACCCGCCTAACTCGCTGGGTTACAAGGCGCTCGCCGTCAATCTTTCGGATCTCGCGGCGAAAGGGGCGCGCGGCTACGTCTATCTGCTGGCGCTGGCGGTTCCGCCCAATACGTCGCCAGAGTGGTTCGCAGCATTTGCCACAGGTCTCGGAGAGCTCCAGGAGGAGACGGGCATCACGCTTGTCGGCGGCGATACCACCGCTGCGCCGGGCCCCATCACCATGACCATCACCGCGCTCGGTCTCGTCTCGCACGGCCATGCCGTCTTCCGTCACGGCGCCAAGCCGGCCGACAGGCTCTATGTCAGCGGGACGATCGGAGACGCCTATCTGGGACTACGCTTGCTGAAGGAACCGGCGCTCGCCAAGTCCTGGAATCTGACGGAGGCGGAGCGAGCTTTTCTGATCGAGCGCTACCGCCGCCCGAGACCCCGTATGGGGCTGGTAATCCCGCTTCGCAACTTCGCGCAAGCCGCGATCGACGTCTCCGACGGGCTTGCGGGCGACATCGAGAAGCTTGCCAAGATGTCGCATGCGGGCGCCGTGTTCGAGGCCGGAAGGGTGCCGTTCTCGGACGCGGCCCGCAAAGTCCTGTCGCGCGAACCTGCGCTCCTTGCCACCTTGCTCACGGCAGGAGACGATTATGAGATCGTGGCGGCTGTGCCGGAGGCGAATACCGGCGCCTTCGAGGCCGAAGCGAAGAACAGGGCCGTACCCGTAACGTCAATCGGCCGCATCGAAGGGCAAAAGGACGGGGTCCGCGCAATCGGCTTTGACCGTAGGCCGCTTGCGCTCGAACGCAAGGGATTCGCCCATTTCTTCGCCCATTTCTAGGTACTGGAGCGCGGCCCTAAGGCCAAATTGACGCTGCCAGAAGCATCAGTTGCGTCCCGGCACCAGTTTTGGCATTTTCCCGCGGTCTTTCAGACCAGTCTTTCGGGGCTTCGGGCCGGGGGCACGCCGACGTGCCACCTTCCAGTCTCGATCTTCCCGCCAATCCAAACTGAACGAACCAACGCATAGAGGCAGCCGTCATGACCTGGGTTCTCTACCTGATTATCGCTTGCGGGGCGCTCTCGATCGCCTATGGCGTCTGGACCACCAGAGCCGTCCTCGCCGCCGACCAAGGCACGGCGCGCATGCAAGAGATCGCGGCGGCAATTCAGGAAGGGGCGCAAGCCTATCTTGCCAGGCAGTACACGACGATTGCCCTCGTCGGCGCGTTGATTTTTGCCATTCTCGCCTATCTGCTTGGCGTCGCGCCGGCGATTGGCTTTGCGCTTGGCGCTCTGTTGTCGGGCTCTGCCGGCTATATCGGCATGAACGTCTCGGTACGCGCCAATCTGAGAACCGCCCAGGCTGCAACCAAGAGTCTCGCGGACGGTTTGAGTCTTGCCTTTCGCGCCGGCGCGATCACCGGCCTGCTCGTGGCCGGCCTCGCGCTCTTGAGCGTGTCCATCTACTTCCTCGTGCTGACGCAGATCCTCGGTTATAGCCCGGCCTCACGTAATGTGGTGGATGCGCTTGTGGCGCTCGGCTTCGGCGCATCCTTGATCTCAATCTTCGCCCGGCTTGGCGGCGGCATTTTCACCAAGGGCGCCGATGTCGGCGGCGATCTCGTTGGCAAGGTGGAAGCCGGCATTCCCGAAGATGATCCCCGCAATCCGGCCACCATCGCCGACAATGTCGGCGACAATGTCGGCGACTGCGCCGGCATGGCTGCTGATCTGTTCGAGACTTACGTGGTCACCGTGGTCGCCACCATGGTGCTCGCGTCGATCTATTTCGCGGGTGGCGACCGCCTGATGCAGATGATGCTCTACCCGCTTGCGATTGGCGCCGTTTGCGTGCTGACCTCGATCATCGGCACCTTCTTCGTTCGGCTGGGCAAGAGCCAATCGATCATGGGCGCACTCTATAAGGGCGTGATCGCCACCGGCATCCTCTCGCTCATTCTGCTTTGGCCCGTGACCGCGGCGCTTGTCGGCATGGACACCGCGATGAAGATCGGCGAGGTGAGCTTCACCGGCCAGGCGCTGTTTTATTGCGGTGCCATCGGCCTTGTCGTCACCGCCCTCATCGTGGTGATCACCGAGTATTACACCGGCACGCGCTTCCGCCCGGTGCATTCGATCGCCAAAGCGTCCATCACTGGCCACGGCACCAATGTGATCCAGGGCCTTGCCGTTTCGCTCGAGGCCACCGCGCTGCCCGCGCTCGTAATCATGGCCGGCATCGTCGTCTCCTATATCCTGGCGGGTCTGTTCGGCATCGCCGTCGCCGTCACCACCATGCTCGCCCTTGCCGGGATGGTCGTGGCGCTCGACGCTTTCGGGCCGGTGACCGACAACGCCGGAGGCATTGCCGAGATGGCCGGTCTGCCCAAGGAGGTGCGCAAATCCACCGACGCGCTCGACGCCGTTGGCAATACGACCAAGGCGGTGACGAAGGGTTATGCCATCGGCTCTGCCGGGCTCGGCGCACTGGTTCTGTTCGCGGCCTATACCGAGGACCTGAAATATTTCGCCGCAAACGCCGACAAGTTCCCCTATTTCGCCGGCGTCGATCCGACCTTCACCTTGTCCAATCCTTACGTCGTGGTCGGCCTGTTCCTCGGCGGACTGCTTCCCTATCTCTTCGGCGGCATCGCCATGACGGCGGTTGGCCGCGCCGGCTCGGCGATCGTCGAGGAGGTGCGCCGTCAGTTCAAGGAGAAGCCCGGCATCGTGAAGGGTACCGATCGCCCGGACTACGGACGCGCGGTCGATCTTCTGACTCGCGCCGCCATCAAGGAGATGATTGTTCCCTCGCTGCTGCCGGTGCTGTCGCCGATCGTCTTCTACTTCATCATCAACGCTATTGCCGGCAAGAGCGCGGCCTTCTCGGCGGTCGGCGCCATGCTGCTTGGCGTGATCGTCACCGGCCTGTTCGTTGCCATCTCCATGACCGCTGGCGGGGGCGCCTGGGACAATGCCAAGAAATATATCGAGGACGGCAACTACGGCGGCAAAGGCTCAGAGGCGCACAAAGCCGCGGTGACCGGCGACACGGTCGGCGATCCTTACAAGGACACGGCCGGCCCCGCGGTCAATCCGATGATCAAAATCACCAATATTGTGGCGCTCTTGTTGCTTGCCGTGCTCGCGCACCAATAAGCTCGGGGGTCGGTTAGATTCCGCCGCCGGGGCGCGTCGGGTCCGGTCCCCGCGGCGTGCCCTTGAGCTGCCCGCGGTTGGCGAGATTGCCGAAGATCTGTTCTAGCAGGCTGAGATCCTTGCCCCGGGCCGGCGTCTCGTCCTTCATGTAGTTGACGACGATGCCGTCCTTCAGCCCGTAATGGGCAACTTGCTGGACGTTTTGGCTACCGTCGAAATAGACGGCGACGACCTGCCGGTCGATCTCCCAGGGCTTGAGGAACGCGACCGATTTTTGCGTCGTCGAGATATAGTAATAGGCGTCGCCGCCAATCGTGCTGGTCGTATCGGGCGACCCCAACACGGTTTGCACCTCCTGTTTGGTCATGCCGGGCTGAACCGATTGAACGTCCACGTCCATGAAGACATGCCCATGCCGGTCGATCTGCGCGCCGCAACCGGTGACGAGAGCCGCGCCAAACATCAGCGCGGCGAGCGCCGGCAGTGTTGCCTTGACGAGCGTAAGCTTGCGCAAATCCGAATTTCCCCTCGATGACTGTCGCAGGCGCGGAGCCTAGCTTTGCGCTAGAAAAAACCAAGCGGGCGTGCCCTTGAACCCTCTCCATCCCGTGACGCGGCGCCGCGATGCAGCGAACGCAGCCAAACTCTATGGCGCGATTGTGGCGCAGGCGCGGCTCCCGGTTTTCTACCAAAGTCTGGAGGTTCCGGACACGCTGCAAGGCCGGTTCCTCATTCTCTCGCTCCACCTCTTCGCCCTGCTGCACCGCCTCAAAAAGGAAGGTGCTCACGCCCGCTCCCTGGCCCAAGAGCTTAGCGACTGCTTCAGCCGGGACATGGAGACCGTGCTGCGTGAGATGGGCGTGGGTGATCTCAACATTCCGAAGAAAATGCGCGATCTCGCCGCTTCAAGCCGAGCCCTGTTTGAGGCCTATGAAGAAGCCCTGAGCTCAGGGGAAGAGGCCATTGCCAGCGCTATCGCCGGGGGCGTCCCTCTGGAAGGACGTCTGCCGGAGGATGCAAGAACGCGCCTTGCGCGCTATGTATTGGGGATGGTGCGCACGCTCCAGGCGCAACCGCTTGCTGCACTTTGCGCCGGCGAGCCCCGATTTCCGGACTTCGGTCGCGGAAAGCCTTAAGGAGATGACCCCCGATGAAACGCAATCCTGATCAGGCCTTGCTGTCCAGGCCGCTCAAGGTCGAGGAGATCAAGGACGGCACAAGCGGCGAGATGACGGCCACCGAAGCCGAACGCTCGGCGATTGCCCGCATGCTCGATCTTGTGGCGCTTGAGCGCCTCGCTTTCACCTACCGGATCACCCAAGGCGGAGAAGGGCGGCTGCACCTCACGGGCAGGCTCGCTGCCGAGGTGACGCAGACTTGCGTCGTTTCGCTCGATCCGGTGGGCGCAAGCCTGGATGTGCCGGTCGAGGTCGATTTCTGGCCTGCCTTTCTCCTGGATGCCCTTGAGCGAAGCAGTGAAGAGCCCGGCCATTCCGGACTTCTCGACTGGCCCGAGGCCATCGTCGAGGGGAAGATCGATCTTGGTCCCTTGATCTACGAGACGCTCGCCACCGCGCTCGATCCTTATCCCAAACGGGAAGGGGCGAGCTTTCATTGGCCGCAAAATGCGCCCAAAACGCCGGAGTCCGCCCCGACCGGCCCCTTTGCCGCCCTTGCCGCGCTGAAACGCCGCTAAGGCCTGAAGGCTGCGGCCAAAATCCGGTTGTCACTGGCTTGCTTTTAAGTCTATTCGGGTCTCATTTCCGGGGGGTTGCCGCGGCCGGCCCGCTGCATGAGTAAAATTCTCACCGAACGGCAGTAAAAATGGGTGCTCCAGTCACCATTGCGCTCGACGCCATGGGCGGGGATCACGGCCCCAGCGTGGTCATCCCCGCAGCTGCGATCGCGCTGGTCCGTCACCCCGAGGCGCGCTTCCTTCTTGTAGGCAATTCCACGCTGATCGAGTCAGAGCTGAAGGCCCATCCCGCACTCGCCGCTAAGGCCGAGATCATTCACACGGAATTGGCCGTGGCGATGGACGCAAAGCCGAGTCAGGCGCTGCGCAAAGGCCGCTATCACTCCAGCATGTGGCTCGCGCTCGAGGCGGTGAAGGACCGGCGCGCGGATGCCGCCGTCTCGGCCGGAAACACGGGAGCGCTGATGGTCATGGCCAAGTTCTGCCTGAAGACCATTGAAGGCGTGGATCGCCCGGCCATCGCCGCCATCTGGCCGACGGTCGACAGCGAATGCATCGTGCTCGACGTTGGCGCCAATGTGGGGGCCGACTCCCGCCAGCTTATCGAGTTTACTTTGATGGGTGCGGCCATGGCCCGCGCTCTGTTCGGCATCGAAAGGCCCTCGGTCGGGCTCCTCAATATCGGCGTGGAGGAAGTGAAAGGTCTCGACGAGATCAAGAAGGCCGCTGCCGTCCTGAAGGAGTCTCCCCTCCCGATCCGCTATCATGGCTTCGTTGAAGGCGACGACCTTGGCAGGGGCGTGGTTGATGTCGTGGTAACCGACGGCTTTACCGGCAACATTGCCTTGAAGACCGCGGAGGGAACGGCTAAGCAGATCGGCGAATATCTGCGAGCGGCGATGGGCCGGACATTTTTGGCCCGCATAGGCGCCATCCTGGCGCAGGGCGCGTTCCGTGCCCTCAAAGAGAAAATGGACCCACGCCAGTTAAATGGCGGCATCTTTCTGGGGCTGAACGGCATCGTCGTCAAAAGCCACGGTGGCACCGACGCGACCGGTTTTGCCAGCGCCATCGATCTCGCCTACGACATGGCGTCGAGCGGGGTGGTGAAGCGCTTGGCAAGCGACATTGCTGGCTTTCACACCAAGTTGGAGCTTGAGGGCGCAGCCTAGGTTCGGGAGTAGGAGAGTTGAGTACGGTCAGGACGGTCATCAAGGGATGTGGCGGCTACCTGCCCGCGCGGGTCCTGACCAATGACGACCTTGCCACAATGGTTGACACCTCCGACCGGTGGATTACCGAGCGCACCGGGATCAGGGAACGGCGGATCGCGGCCGAGGGCGAACTCACGTCAACTATGGGCGCGGTGGCGGCACGGGCGGCGCTCGATGACGCCGGACTCGCACCAGAGGACATTGACCTGATCATTCTTGCAACCTCGACTCCGGATCAGACCTTTCCCGCCACCGCCGTAACGATCCAGGCCGAGCTCGGCATCACGCATGGCGCCGCCTTCGACATGCAGGCGGTCTGCTCTGGCTTCGTCTTTGCCCTTGCGACGGCCGACAATTATCTGAAAGGCGGCATGTTCAAGCGCGCACTGGTGATCGGCGCGGAGGCTTTCTCGCGCATTCTCGACTGGCACGATCGCTCGACTTGCGTGCTCTTCGGCGACGGCGCCGGCGCCGTGGTGGTCGAGGCGCAGAAACTCAACGGAGCTTTGACGGACCGGGGGATTCTCGCAACAAGCCTGCGATCCGACGGCCGCTACCGGGACAAGCTTTACGTCGATGGCGGCCCCTCTTCGACCGGCACCGTGGGCTATGTCCGCATGGACGGCCCAGAGGTATTTCGCCACGCAGTGACCAAGATTAGCGAGGTGATCGACTCGACGCTCGCGCAGGCCGGTTATAAAGCATCGGATATCGACTGGTTTGTACCGCATCAGGCCAACAAACGCATCTTGGATGGTGCTGCGCGGAAGCTTGGATTGGACCCAAGCAAGATCATTGTGACAGTCGATAAGCATGCCAATACATCGGCAGCCTCAATTCCGCTAGCCTTGAGCCAGGGCAGGGCCGACGGCCGCATCAAGCCTGGGGACCTTGTGCTGCTTGAAGCGATGGGCGGAGGCTTCACTTGGGGTGCGGTGCTGCTTCGCTGGTAGACACAAAAGGGGAAAAGTGCCGCGCGAATGCCACACCTTGAGCGAAAATAGTGCAATATCAGCATTTTGATCGCGGGACAGATTGACCGCCTCGCATTCGCTCGATTAGCATCTTGATTAGTCCCGCGACTGGGGGAGCGTAGGCATATGAGCGGGAAGACACTGACGCGCGCCGATTTGGCGGAAGCCGTGTTTCAGAAGGTGGGCTTGCCGCGGAACGAGTCCGCGGAAATCGTGGAGCTGGTGCTCCGCGAGATCGTTGCGAGCCTCGAGCGCGGCGACACCGTCAAGCTGTCCTCTTTCGGTTCCTTCGGGATTCGCGATAAGGGGCAGCGCATTGGCCGCAACCCGAAGACTGGCCAGGAAGTTCCTATCACGCCCCGGCGCGTGCTGGTCTTCCGTGCGAGCAACATCATGAAGCAGCGCATCAACGATGCGCTCTCCCGGAGAAAGGCCGCTGAATAGCGTTGCCGGCGGTTTGACGCACGGGAAGGAGGTTGGGCCTTGGACAAGGCGCCCGAAGCATTTCGCACGATCAGCGAGGTTGCTGACGAGCTTGAAATCCCGAAGCACGTGCTTCGCTTCTGGGAGGCCAAATTCAGCCAGCTTAAGCCGATGAAACGCGGCGGCGGCCGGCGCTATTACCGGCCGGAGGACGTCGCTCTCCTGCGCGGGATCCGCTTCCTGCTGTATAACGATGGGTACACCATTAGAGGGGTACAGAAGATCCTCCGCGAGCATGGACCGCGTTTCGTGATGGACTACCGGCGCGCGGCGGAGGAGGGCGAGCAGGACGTGATGGCGCCGCATGAGATCCCCGACGTTGCCGCCGAGGCGGCGAAGAGTGGCGGCACCGTATCCCGCCCGTCGTCCACCGAGCGGCCCAGGCTCGACGCGAAGAAGCTTGGGGCACTTATCGACGAGATCGAGGCCTGCCGCCGGCTTCTGGCCGAGGCCCGCGATTAGGAGCAAGGGCAGGCGCCATACGGCTTGTTTCGGCGTCGCGAGCGTGTATATCCAGAAGAGCCAACCATCAGAGCTTCGGAGCGTAGCGCAGCCCGGTTAGCGCACCGGTCTGGGGGACCGGGGGTCGCGAGTTCAAATCTCGCCGCTCCGACCAGCCTTTCGAGCTGGGCTCGCGACATCGCAGACGCGCTAGAGCGCTTTCCGTTCAGTTTGCATCGTATCCTGCGGCGGCGAAGTAGTGAGCGCATTCGTCGGGGGTGAAGCGGTCGATTAGGCTGCCGAGAGTGTCCCACAGGCCATCGACAGTTC